>Ga0209834_10001308_pt1 | contig 14212 bp, 16 predicted proteins | sample Mar14236cmmetaG_FD_184134 | JGI IMG/M metagenome (GOLD analysis project Ga0209834, IMG submission 184134) | Marine hydrothermal vent microbial communities from Guaymas Basin, Gulf of California to study Microbial Dark Matter (Phase II) - Marker... ...
AAAACTTTTGGAAAGAGCTAAAACATTTCTTATAGAAAGGAGAGAAAGGCGGCTCCTTTCCTTCCTTACGGAAGGGGTCTCCGCCAGAGTTTAGATGAATAATAACGAAGATGAAAGGATTCAAAATATTCTTCGCTTGAAGCAGGAAATGGAGAGAGAGCTTCAGAAACTCGGCAAATTGAAGAAAAGGCAGCAACATGAAAAGCACAAAACACCTGCAGATTTTAAGGTGAAAATAGATGTCCATAAGGATTTATACGTTCCCGTGGAAAATGTAAAATCTGTTTATGACATTGATTTCTACGCTTATGGTGAGGATGTCAAGGAAATTATTGGAACTGTGAAGAGAAAAATAGGTTCTGTTCAAAATCCACGTCACAGGCATCTTCTGTCGGGAATTATTTCCTTGCTGCAGGGTGATTATTCCTTTAAACCGAACTTTACTGGAGATCAGTGGGATGTATATTTGAAATGCGTGCACGTTATTCTGAATTATCGTAATGATCCAAAGCTTGCTCTGGAACGTGCTACTAATCTCATCAAGGAAAATGGTCTGGTTCCTGAAGCTCTCTTAACGGCCGCTGAGGTGTTGTTGGCTTTTGGAAAATACCCGGAGGCAACGGTGCTCATGAGGGCTGTTGAAAAGATCCGCAATGATCCCTATATTTCTTTGGTTATGGATTTGTATCAAGGAAAGGAGCAGGAAACTATTAGTACCTGCATTGCCAGGGGAGGTTACAAGATACTAATTCTCATCTTGTCCGTTTTTATCGAGGGAAAAGAGAAAATCAACAAAATAGCCGGCATATTACCAAGGAAGAGGAATGCATGTGCTCGCTATCTGATGGCAAGGTGGAAGGGTACTGATCTTTCAGCGGAATATCCATTTTGTGACAGAATGGTGATTCTCAGTGAAGCACTGAAATACGCTGAAGGTAAGGAAATTGACTACTCTCGTTTGAAAGTGATCTCGAATCGAGATCCCCAAGCGATTGTTCTGATGTTGTTGCATTCTATTTCCAAAAACAATCTCAGGCAATCAGCGGAGTTTGCTTTTCGCCTGCTTCGATCAGTTGGAGAGGTTGAAGTGTCGTCGATCAGAAGTCGTGGTTCCTTCGGGGTGGAAAACTTCGTTGATATCGTGAAAAATGAGGATTCTTCAGATCATATTAAGGACGCTGAGACTCTCATTCAAAAATTGGTTGAGTTGCGAAATAGCGCTTCCAAGAGCCCTTTGATTACGTACAGGGATCCCGAAATACTGAGACTGTATTTTGGAGAAAGGCATTGTAAAGCTTTTGCAGGGAGGTGCTGATGTGAACAGAAAAGAGGCTCTTGAACTACTGAAAAGACATGTGCAAACGAAGAACTTGATCAAGCATTCCTTAGCTGTAGAAGCGGTTATGGGTGCCATGGCAGAGCACTTCAACGAGGATGTTGAGATCTGGTCGCTTGCAGGATTACTGCACGATCTTGATTATGATTACACGAAAAACCATCCAGAGCTTCACGGGTTGAAGAGCGTGGAACTGCTTGCTGATTTCAGTCTTCCTCAGGATGTTATAGATGCAATCCTTGCTCATTGTGATAAGAAGAACAGAGAAAAGCTTATCGAGAAAGTCATATATGCTGTTGATCCCGCAACTGGGTTTATTGTGGCAGCAGCCTTGATAAAACCGGAGAAATCTTTGTCTTCTATCGATGTGCGATTTCTTCTCAGAAGATTCAACGAGAAACTCTTTGCGAAGGGAGCAAGCAGGGAACAGATGCGAACCTGTGAGAGCTTTGGATTACCACTTGAAGATTTTCTTAGCATAAGTCTTCAAGCCATGCAAAAGATAAGTGCCGATCTTGGATTATAGGGGGGATCGATGTGTCCAACCTTGAATACAAAATTGAAGAGGCATTGGCAAAGTACAAATCGAGCTACAGTTTTGAACTGGTGGCGGGAAAAGTAACGAAAGAACAAATCAGAAAAAGTATTGAGCACACTTTGTTGAAACCGTATGCTTCTCCAGCCGATGTTGAAAAGCTTTGTAGAGAAGCAGTGGAATATGGATTTCTGGGTGTATGTGTGAATCCCTCACTTGTTCCTGTTGCTGTTTCAACTCTTCGTGGAACAGATGTGAGAGTAGTTACAGTCATAGGTTTTCCATTGGGTTGCAACACTCAAATGATAAAGGCTAAGGAAGCACAAGAAGCCCGTGAAGCCGGAGTGAGCGAAATAGATATGGTAATTCACATAGGAATGCTTAAAGCGAATGAGTGGCTGTACGTGTATGAGGACATCAGAGCTGTCGTGGAAGCAGCAAGAGATTTGGCTGTAAAGGTTATTCTTGAAACATGTTATCTCAGTGATGAAGAGAAAATAGCAGCTTGCGTTATTTCAAAGGAAGCGGGAGCTTCCTTTGTCAAGACCTCCACGGGTTTTGGAACAAAGGGCGCTACTGTTGAAGATGTTCATCTCATGAAATGGGCTGTCCCTGATCTTGGAGTGAAAGCCTCAGGTGGAATAAAAAATTTCAGTCAGGCAACCGAGATGATTAGGGCCGGAGCAAACAGGATTGGCACCAGTTCTGGTGTGAGTATTATTTCTGAGGGGGTATGAACATGAGATTTGACGATATCACGTTGAAGAGCTTTTGTGAAAGAGTTGCAGATGGAACTCCAACACCTGGGGGAGGAGCAGTTAGTGCTGTTGTTGGCGCATTTGCAGCTTCGCTGATTGAAATGGTTGCCAATCTGACAATTGCAAGAAAAGATTACGCAGAATGGCACTCGGAGATGGAAAAGGTTATCGAATCAATGCAAAAGTGTCGTTTGGAGTTGTTTCAGTTTGCCGATAAGGATGTTCAGGCTTTTGATGAGGTTATGAATGCGTATAAGCTTCCAAAAGATACACAGGAAAAGAAGAAACAGCGATCTGAGGCGATACAAAAGGCTCTTGAGAATGCGGCACATGTACCATATAGAACCTGTCGATGTCTTCGAGAGGTGCTGAATGCTTCTGAAGTCGTTGCGAAATGGGGCAATGTGAACGCCATTTCAGATTCTATAAGTGCTGCTGAACTTGCTCGTAGTGCATTTAATTCTGCGAAGGCAAATGTGCTTATCAATGTGAAATATATAAAGAATGAGAGCGTCAAAAAGCTACTCCTTCATGAGATGGAAACATTTACGGGTGAAGTTGAGGGAATTATGAGATTGGTAAGAAAGGCAGTGAAAGAACGTGGAGGATTCGAAGTTTGAAGTTGTAGCAGTGGATGGATTAGCTCGTTTGGGATATCTGAAAACAGGACACGGAAATGTTCAGACTCCCGTGTTTATGCCCGTTGGTACGAACGCAAATGTGAAGCTGTTGTCAACGCGCGACCTTGAAGAACTCCAGGCAGAGATAATACTGTCAAATTCTTACCATCTTGCAGTCAAACCGGGAGTGGATGTAATAAAGTCCTTAGGTGGACTGCATTCGTTTATGGACTGGAAAGGTGGTATACTAACAGACAGCGGTGGATTTCAAATATTCAGCTTGCGAAAATTGATTAAAGTTGATGATGAAGGCGTCCTTATAACCTCCCCAGTTGATGGCTCAAAGCTCTTTCTTACACCAGAGCTTTCTATACGTATTCAGCGCGATTTGGGTTCCGACATAGTTATGGTACTGGACCAATGTGGTCATCCAAACAGTAGTTATCTTGAGACAAAGGATGCGCTCCGAAGAACGCATGCTTGGGCTAAAAGATCTGTTCAGGTTGGTGTTGCAGATAATCAAATGCTTTTCGGAATAGCCCAGGGTGGGATGTTTTCCGATCTAAGAAGAATGAGTGCGCAGTATCTTGCAGGATTGAATTTCGACGGATATGCAGTGGGAGGATTGAGTATTGGAGAACCATTGGATTTGACCCTTGAAATGACCTACGAAACTACTAACAACCTTCCAAGAGGCAAGGCAAGGTATTTCATGGGAGGAGGATCGCCGGACCTGATTGTGCAGCTCGTGGATTTAGGTGTTGATATGTTTGATAGCGTTTTTCCTACAAGGATAGCCCGTCATGGCACGGCTCTTACGAGTTATGGGAGGTTCAATGTTCGTTCGTCGAAGTTCAAAACGGATAAGTCACCAATTGATATGAACTGTGATTGCTTTGTATGTAGGCGTTTTAGCAGGGCATATATTCACCACCTTTTCGATAGAAAGGAGGTTCTGGGAGGAACCTTACTGAGTTTTCATAATATCAGATTTATGATGAATCTTATGAAGCGTATTAGAGAATCGATTTTAAAAGGTTCGTTCAAACTCCTGAAAAAGGAGGTGCTTGAACTTTATGAGCAAAAAAGGGATTCTAATTGCGATGTTGTTGGCAACGATCGTGGTTTTAACACTGGGTGATGTTGTTGATCCGAGTGCTAATGGGCATTACTTTGTCTCGGGTGGTCCTTGGGCTTTTCGATGGAATCCAGCTGGTTTAATGAGGAATGAAGTTAGACAGCTTCTTGTATCAAATATTTTGAGATTCGGTTCAAGCAACATGAGAGGCTTTTCTGTGGCTTTGGTTCAACCTGCTGTGGATTCATTTGCTGGTGTCATAGAGTTTTCAAGTGATTTCTCAGATTTAGGAACAGAACGGCTTTCATTTGTCTACGGTTTCGCTGGTAAATCTGGAGACGTTGATCTTGGTCTAAACCTTGGTGTGGAAAAAATTGACGACGATGACTTTTCGATTTTCCTTGATGTAGGGGCAACGGGAAGATTCTCTGGCCTTGAGTATGTCTACTACAGTGTTGCTGTCAGAAATTTCAGGGTCTACTCTACTCTGAGCGATCTCACAAATCTTGCAGACGTTGGTGGCGGTATTTTAATAGACTATGATCAGATGAAGTTTTCAGCCAACGTTGGGTATCTCTCGAATGAGATCTGGGATTTTACGGGAGGAGCAGAAGTCAGTGTTGATCCTATTAGCTTGTACGTCACTGTTCCTTACATGTATTCCACGCTGACAGAACAGAGCACTGTGTTTATCGACGCGGGTGGAACAGTCAACATTGGAAATTTCACTATTGGCGCGTCTGTGCTGTATCCATTTGGTGCGAAACAAGAAAGTTCAGATCCATTTTCAGAGCTTTCTTATGATTTTCACATAGACATAAGAATTGGAGTGAAATGGTGAGGGGAAAGACAAAGATACTGAGTGAAGACGAGATTCGTCGATCCCTGGTAAGAATCGCGCATGAGATTGTGGAACGTAACAATGGAATAAGAAACGTTGTTCTCGTTGGAATATTGACCAGAGGAGCTTTCATTGCGAACAGGATTGGAAAATTCATAGAAAATATCGAGCAACAGCGTGTGCCAACCGGTGAACTTGATGTGCGACCATACAGAGATGATGAAAAGCGAAGCTCCGAAGATAGATCATCAATTGGCTTTCAATTGGATGGAAAAACAGTTGTCCTCATCGATGATGTGTTGTTTACAGGGCGCACCGTTAGAAGTGCATTGGATGCCTTGACTCATAGAGGACGACCGTCATCGGTTCAACTTGCCGTTCTGGTGGATCGCGGTCATCGTGAGCTTCCTATTAGACCTGATTTTGTGGGCAAGAACCTTCCGACATCTAAAACAAGAGAGCGAGTGAGTGTGAAGGTAAAGGAACTGGATGGAGAAGACGCTGTGTATATTGTTCATGTGGAGGAATAACGGTGGAGTACACAAGATATGCCGCGGCCCTTGAAAAGGCTATGATGAAGTTGGTTGAACGTGGTTTTAATGTGATTGATGTTGACGAGTTATGGTTGGAAACCTCAATTCCAATTGATCTGATTGTTGAGATAGTCAAAAAGCGCCAAATTAAATTTCCAGAAAACTTGCAGGTTCTTCGATTGCAGAGCCAAATCCTTTGGAAAAAAGCCTAATGAGGATTTAGAAAAGGGAATCGTATGTACTACGAAGTTGCAATATCAAGAGCATCACAGATGAAAACCCATTTTTGTGAATCATCGGAGGATATTGATTCTGGAGAACGGGTTATCATAAGATTGAACGGTCGAAAATGTAAAGGATACGTTATAGGGCGAACCGAAGAACCCCCTCCCAACTCTTTGAATCAGATAGTTGAACGTATAGACGGTTACAGTTTTGTTGATGCTGCACTCGTTGAGACCTTGGTGTGGGCGGGGCGAAGGTACAATTCCCCGATAGGCCGCCTTTTTGATATCGCTGTGCCAAAATGCATTGACAGATACGCCGTAAGTACAGTTCTACCGCTTTCCTCATTCATCGGTCTTGAAAAGATGCCGCTGAGATCATTTATCAGCAAATACGGTGAAGGCCACTTGAAAAAGCTTATTCAAAGCGGATATGTAAAGGTTCAGCGAATACCGATGGCAAAAGAGCCTCATCCAAGATTGCAAAACGAAAGTGTAGAGTTGTGTGTAACTCTTCAAGAAGCTCTCCACGTGGTGAAGGATCCTATCGAAACCCAGGTGGCGAATTATCTATTCATCAATGATGAGGTTTATGTGGACGATATTGTTAGAGATCTTGGAGTTTCAAAGCGAGTTCTAAGTGATCTTCAGAAGAAGGGTTTGATAAGAATAGGACCCAAAGTGCAGCGAGCCGATGAAAAAAATGTTCTCGATGACTCTCTCGGTTTCTACTTAGAACAGATGAAACGTGATGAAATCTTGCTTTTGGGTTCCAAATCGAGCGGGAAAACGGATCTGTGTATAGAAATGATTCGTAGAACTGTTCAAAAGGGATTCTCCGCTTTGTATCTTGTTCCCGAGGCAATGCTGGTTGGACAGGTATCCACCCGTCTGAAAAACGTTTTGGGTCATCTATCTGTAGGTATTTATCACAGTTATCTTTCCGAAGCAAGGCGAGCCTTTCAATGGATTCAAGCGTGGAAAGGAAAAATCAGTGTAGTTGTGGGAACACGAAGCGCTGTTTTTTGCCCACTGAGAAATCTTGGGTTGATAGTAATTGAGCATGAGGAGGATGAAAGCTACTACCAGTATGAGAATCCAGTCTACGATGCTGTTGAGGTAGCAAGAAGGCGTGCAAAACTTTCTAATGCTCGTGTTGTAATGGTTTCCACCACTCCACGGCTTGACCACTACAAGGAGTCCTTAGATGGAAAGATACAACAAATAGAGCTACAAGAACGTAGGAAATGCAGCATCAGGGTTTTGAACACAAGGAAAGAAAAGTCATTTGTCGCCGGCGATACAATGACTTTTATTCGTTCCACCCTCAAATCCGGCAGGGGAGTTATCATAGTAGTCAGACGTAAGGGTTATTCTCCTTGGATTCAGTGCGCTGTTTGTGGATTCATAGTGGAATGTCCAAAATGCGATGTTTCTCTCAGTTACCACAGAGACGAAAATGTTTTCAAGTGTCATCTTTGTGGTTATACTGAAGAAGCGTCAGACAAATGCCCGCGTTGTGGAGCACGTGCGCTTTATCCACGAGGAGCGGGTACAGAAAGAATCGAACAGCATTTGAAACGTCGTTTTGCGTCTTATGAATTGGTTCGCCTCGACCGGGATACTGTCAGACACCCTCAGATGGTCTTAGAATACTTGAGAAAGTTTGAGAGAGGTGAAATAGACATAATTGTAGGTACAAAGATGATAACCAGGGGCATCGATCTGAATCGCGCAGGTTTGATTGTAGTCATGGATTTTGATGGTTTACTTAATGTACCTGATTTCACTGCGAGGTTCAGGACATTTCGAGTGCTCTTCCAGACAGTTAGTGAGTCAGCGGGATTCGAATCCGGCACGGCAGTTGTGCAGACATACAATCCAGATAACGAGCTGTTGAATCATTTGGTAGATCTCGATGTGCACGGTTTTTACAAGGAGGAACTGGCAAAGAGAAAAGAGGCACTGTATCCACCTTTTACAAACATAATTCAGGTGATTCTTAAAGCACGGATTGCTTCGAAAGGACTGGAAATTGTGAATTTTTGTTCCGAAAAATTGAGAAGTGCGGGTGAACATGTTTTAGGACCAGTTGAACATCCCATTTTTAGGATCGCAAATGAGTACAGGTTTCATTTTCTGATCAAGACAGACGATGTTGAAACCTCACTCAAAAGGCTGAATGAAGTTTTAACTGAATCTGGTAAGAGAGGTTGGAAAGTGCTGTTGAATCCACCGGCACTTATTTGATTTGAAAGGGGGAAGTACGATGAAGTGTCTTGTCTTAGCCGCTGGTATTGGGAAGAGGATGAAATCGCGTTATTCGAAGGTGTTGCATCCAGTGTGCGGTAAACCGATGATAGAATGGGTTCTGAGGGCTGTTCAGAGCGTAGCGAGTGAGATAGCCATTGTCTTAGGACATAGAGCAGATGAAGTTAGAACCGTGCTTCCTCAGAATATCAAAGTTTTTATTCAAAGTCAGCAGCTTGGAACAGCTCACGCGGTCATGTGCGCAAAGCAATTTGTTTCCCCTGCCGAGGATCTACTCGTAGTCTATGGTGATACACCGCTGTTGAGATCGGAAACTCTTGAGAAATGTCTAAAAGTTCACAGAAGGGAAAAACCAGATGTAACGATAATATCAGCACGTATGAGTGATCCATCAGGGTATGGAAGAGTGGTGCGTGATGGTTGCGGATCTTTTCAACAAGTCATTGAAGAAAGAGATATAGAAGAGTTTGATCGATCGCTCAACGAAGTCAACACCGGCGTTTATATTTTCAGAGGAGCGGCGCTTCTGGAATGTTTGCCAAAGGTTACTAACAACAATAGCCAACAGGAGTATTATCTAACTGATGTTCTTCACAAGGTGAGAAAGGTGACAATCTTTGAAGCTGAGGACTCGCAAGAGTTTCTTGGAGTGAATACGCGTGTGCAGTTGGCAGAGGCAGAAAGAATAATGCGAATGAGAATATGTGAAAGAATGATGCTCCAGGGAGTGACTATCGTTGACCCTAACAACACTTACATAGATGATGATGTAGTTGTAGGAAGAGACACCACAATTTATCCCATGACCTTTCTGATGGGAAGAACAGTTGTGGGTGAGGGGTGCTCAATAGGCCCTATGACCAGAATTAAAGACTGCAAAATCGGAGATGATGCCACTGTGATTAGCTCTGATTGCGTTGGAGCTGAAATTAGCGATGGTGTCACAGTAGGTCCCTTTGCACGGTTAAGAGAAGGAACCGTGTTGAAACGCGATGTGAAAATAGGAAACTTTGTGGAAGTCAAGAAATCTGTTCTCAACAAGGGAACAAAAGCGCAGCATCTGGCTTATCTTGGCGACTCAACTATTGGAAAAGGTGTGAATATAGGTGCGGGTACCATTACGTGTAATTTCGATGGAGTTAACAAGAATCCAACCGTTATAGAGGATAATGTATTTGTAGGAAGCAACACTTCCCTTGTGGCACCTGTGAAAATAGGCAACAACTCGGTCGTTGGTGCTGGCTCTGTTATAACGAAAGACGTTCCCCCGCACAGTTTGGCCATAGGTCGAGCGCGGCAGGTAATCAAAGAAGGGCGCTTCTTAAAGAAGCACGAGAGGAGGATGGGTGATGCCATTTCAGAAAAATGATCTCAAGCTTTTTTCTGGGAACGCCAATTTACAGCTGGCAACAAGAGTAGCAGAATACATGGGTTTAAAGCTGGGAGACTGTCAGGTCAAGCGTTTTGCCGATGGAGAAATAAATGTGAAGATAAACGAAACAGTTAGAGGCCACGATGTGTTTGTGTTACAATCGTTTTCTCCTCCGGTCAATGAAAACCTTATGGAAATGCTGATTATGGTGGACGCCTTTAAGAGAGCTTCAGCGAATAGTGTGGCTGTCGTTATACCGTACTATGGCTACGCGAGACAGGATAGGAAAGCTCGGGGCAGAGATCCAATAACGGCAAAATTGGTTGCTAACTTGATAACGGTGGCTGGAGCAACAAGGGTTCTCACAGTGGACCTGCACGCGGATCAAATTCAAGGATTTTTTGATCTTCCAGTTGACAACTTACTGAGCTTTCCAGTATTTGCCAAGGAGATTTCGAGCAGATATGGAGAAGATGATCTTGTTGTGGTGGCACCCGATGTAGGCGCTGTAAAAAGAGCCAGTAAATTCGCTGCCAAGCTGGAAATACCTCTGGCGATACTTGACAAACGCAGACCTGCTGATAATATTGCAGAGGTGGTCAACGTCATTGGAAATGTAAAAGGGAAAACGGCAATAATGTTTGATGATATTATCGATACAGCAGGAACCCTGCTTGAAGGGGTCGATGCTCTGCAAGAGGCCGGAGCAAAACGAATAATAGCGTGTGCAGCGCACGGAATACTTTCGCAAGATGCTGTTAGTAAAATAGTCGAATCGGATTTGGAGATCGTGTACTTGACTGACACGATATTTCACGATGATCTTCCCGACAAGTTTTGTATTGTAAGCGTGGCAAATTTGCTCGGAGAAGCCATAATAAGAATTAGAAAGAATCTGTCTGTTAGCATATTGTTTAGGTAAGGAGGGATTATCAATGCGACTGAGAGCCACTCCCAGATTAGACAAAGGCAAGGGAGCCGCGAAAAAGCTGAGAAATAAAGGCAAGATACCCATAGTTGTTTACGGACCCGATTTCGAAGCTGAGGTATATTCTGTAGATGAACTGGAGCTGAAAAATGTTCTTTCTGAAGCCTCAGAAACATCTCCAGTCATTTTAGAAATTGAAAAAGATGGAGAGACTAAGGACCTTGAGGTTTTCTTTAAAAATGTTCAGCATGATAAGGTCTCTGATAGAGTAATGCATGTTGATTTCTACAAACCCGCTACGGGTCACAAAATGAAGATCAATGTACCGATTAAAACTGTTGGAAAAGCGATAGGTGTTGAACGTGGAGGCATTCTTGAACTGATACACATGGAAGTACCCGTTGAAACACTTCCCTCTGTTTTAGTAAACGAGATCGAGGTGGATGTGTCTAATTTGGATCTTGGCGATTCTGTACACATCAGAGACATTTCTTTCCCACAGGGTATGACTCCTCTTCTTCATCCAGATGAAACCGTGATAACAGTGCTTGTACCCCGTGGTTTGGTTGCTGAAGAGGCCGCAGGTGCAGAGGTAGAAGTCGAGGAGGAAGAAGTGGAACCTGAAGTAATATCAAAGGGAAAGAAGGAGGAAGAGGAATAAAAGCAGTTGTTGGCCTTGGAAATCCAGGTCCGCGTTATGTTTTCAACAGGCATAACGTGGGCTTTATGTTTTTAGATAGATACCAGAGTGTAAAGAACTGTACTAAATGGACTTCGCATAGTACTTACATGTGGTCTCAGTGCACTAAAAGTGAAAGAATCTATCTTGTGAAGCCGATGACTTACATGAACTTAAGTGGGGAAGCAGTCTATGACTTTATGAAACCTCGTCAAATAGAGCTCAGTGATATAATCGTTGTATACGACGATGTCTCCCTACCGTTGGGAAAGATCAGAATCAGAGAGGCGGGGAGTTCCGGAGGTCATAAGGGACTTCAGTCGGTAATGGACCACCTTGAAACTGATAACATCACAAGGCTCAGGATAGGCATTGGTCCAAAACCTGAAGATGTATCTACAGCCGATTTTGTGTTAGAGGACTTCTCTGAGACAGAGCTTCATGTGCTTGATGCGGTGTTGGATATGGCGATTGAAGCTGTGGACACAGTGCTTTTTCAAGGTGCTTCAAGAGCGATGACCCTCTTTAACTCAAAAGAGGTGATCTTATGAGATGCGATTTTTGTAATAGCAGTGATGCGTCGTGGGCATACAGATTTATTTCCGATGGGATGCTTAAGGAAATACATGTTTGTGATCGGTGTGTTAGAGGACTGGTAAATGAAGGAACAGGATTGTCTCACGAAGGTTTAAGGCTTTTGATTGCACATGCCAGCTTGGTTCAGGACAGTGATCTCAGCGAGATATCTGTGGACACCGCAGCAGGCTTGGATCTTATCTTTTCTGTAGCTCCCATTGTTGTTCTTAAGGCGTTGTTTGGGAGTAACGAGGTTGAGCAGAGAGAGCTTCATGAAGCGGCCAAAAGAAGGATTTACATTTTAGAAAATAGGCTCAGGAAAGCGCTTAGGCAAGAGAACTATAAGATAGCGAATGTTATCAAAAGACAAATAGCCGAGATCAGAGCGCGAATAATGGAGACATGATATCATGAAACGCAGCACAAAACTGATACTCTTGTCTTTGTTGACTGTTGGGATCTGGTTGTTTCTGAGGTTGGTTTTTTCAGGGCAGTTAGTTCTTCGCAGATACCTCTTCAAAATAGGCTCTTTTGAGATTCGTTTTTACTCATTGTTCATTCTTACAGGGTTGATAGTTGCTTATACTATGGCAAGGAAAAGGTGTGTTCAAGAGGGTATCAAACCCGAGCAACTGGACGAGTTGCTCATGTACTCTGTAGTTGCTGGCATCTTAGGTGCCAGATTGTATTATGTTTTGTTCAACATTCAGTATTACCTGCGCTATCCTTTGGAGATATTTATGATATGGCGTGGCGGTCTGGCAATTCATGGAGCCATTCTTGCGGGCATATCCACTTTTGTGATGTACTCACTTCTGAAAAAAAGTGCCAGTTTTACGCCTTTTCAAATACTCGATCTGGGATCCGCGTATTTGCCCTTGGGACAAGCTTTCGGAAGATGGGGAAATTTTTTCAATTACGAAGCATTCGGTCCTCCCACTGACCTACCGTGGAAGATGTATGTCCCAATGGAGTACAGACCATTCGAATTCAGAAGCAATGATTTTTTTCATCCTGCGTTCTTGTATGAATTTCTGTGGGATCTTTTCTTGTTCTTTCTTTTGACAAACTATATGAAAAGGCACAGAAAGAGCACTGGGGAAATTTTTGCTTTGTATTTAGTTTTTTACTCTCTTGGAAGAATATGGATAGAACGTTTCAGGCTTGACAGTTTGATGTTTTCAGACTTTCGCGCAGCTCAGATATTGAGCGCAGTGTTTATTGTTGTGGGGATTTTCCTATTCTATTTCAGGAGAAGGAGAGGTCAGAAACTTCATGACATACGTCGTGGGTGATATTCATGGATGTTTATCTGCATTGGAAGCTCTTGTCGACAAACTCCCTCTCACGACTTCTGATGAGATTGTCTTTCTGGGTGATTATGTAGATCGAGGACCCGATAGCAAAGGGGTAATTGATAAGTTGATTAATTTAGCTGAGAATCATCGTTGTATTTTCTTGAGGGGCAATCACGAACTTATGATGCTGAACTGTTTGCAGCGTTCGGAGGACTGTGATCTGTGGTCATGGAATGGGGCTGCAGCGACGTTGAGAAGCTATGGTGGAAAAGCGGAGTTGATCAGTCAATCTCACATGAATTTTCTTGTGAGCACGCGCGCTTACTATATTGTAGATGAATATTTCTGCGTACACGCTGGTGTTAAACCAGGTGTGAACTTGGAAGATCAAGAACTGTTTGACATGGTTTGGATTCGCGATGAGTTTATCTACAGCGAAAACCCTCTGCCAGGTTACACGGTTGTGTTTGGGCACACTCCATTTGAATCAGTTCACAGATCGCCTGGCAAGATAGGTATAGATACGGGCTGTGTCTACGGAGGTATGTTGACAGCTCTGAGACTGGAAGACGGGAAACTGTTTCATGTTTCATGTCGATAGTTCATCAAGATGAACGGATTACCTAACTCTCGGGATTCGCGCTGTTAAAGGGCAAATGATCGTGAAACGCAGGGGGTATGACTGTGAGAGCAGCTTATCCGGGATCTTTTGATCCCATCACCTATGGTCATCTAGACATAATAAAGAGAGCTCTGAGAATTTTCAAAGAACTGTGGATAGTGATTCTAATAAATCCAAGAAAAGCGCCGCTGTTTTCTGTTGACGAAAGAATTGAGATGATAAATGATCTAACCCGAAATTATTCGAACATACACATCGACTCTTACGATGGTCTTTTAGTTGATTACATGAGAAAAAACAACATAAAAGTCGCAATTCGAGGGCTTAGAGCCATCACTGATTTTCAGTACGAACTCGAGATGGCCCTTGCAAACAAGAATTTGTGTAAGGAATTTGAAACTGTTTTCTTAATGACTGACGAAAAGTATTCATTCCTCTCCTCTGGACTGGTCAGAGAAGTTGCTTCTATGGGAGGAAGTGTTTCCAAATGGGTACCCAGAAGTGTCGAGCAAATGCTTGCCAAGAAGTTTTCGTCTCATGG
>Ga0209834_10001312_pt1 | contig 14169 bp, 12 predicted proteins | sample Mar14236cmmetaG_FD_184134 | JGI IMG/M metagenome (GOLD analysis project Ga0209834, IMG submission 184134) | Marine hydrothermal vent microbial communities from Guaymas Basin, Gulf of California to study Microbial Dark Matter (Phase II) - Marker... ...
TGAAATTAAACATGAAGCCGGCGAAGGGATTTGAACCCTCGACCTGCTGATTTCCTGCATCCTTTTCCGTTAACGCTTTTGCAGGCGAAGCATGGAAAAGGGTTACAAGTCAGCCGCTCTTCCGCTAAGCTACGCCGGCTTAGGTATGGAATGCCGCTGCTGTTAAAAAATTTTACCCAATGTTTTTTATGTCCGAATGATATATTATACCATGCGCGCCCTCCTTATAGGAAGATTCCAGCCCTTCCATAACGGTCATGCAGAGCTTGTGAAATACGCAATAGACAAATACGGAGAAGTAATCATAGCCGTGGGTTCTGCATATGATAGCTACACCCCGCATAACCCATTTACTGCCGGAGAGAGATATCTCATGATACACAGAGCGCTGGCTGAGATAAAAATCCGCGATTACTACATCATTCCTGTGCCAGACATAAATCGCTACGGCGTATATGCCAGTCACGTTGCAGATTTATCCCCCAAATTTGACATTGTTCTTTCAAACAATCCAACCATCAAGGAAATATTTGAAAAAGACGGTTTTGGTGTTGAAGGAACTCCTCTATTCGAAAGGGAAAAATATTCTGGCACAGAAATAAGACGCAGGATGGCGGAAGGAAAGGAATGGCAAAACCTTGTGCCGGACGCCGTGGCAAAAATAATAAAAGAGTTGGACGGGGAGGAAAGAGTGAAGAGACTTTATAAATCTCTTTAAAATATTTTTCAAGGGCATAGTCAAAGCTAAAGCGCCATTTTGCCAAATTTTAACTATGTTCAATATTTCTTTAAAGAAGTATTATATTTATGCCATGAAATACTGGATATGGGCTATTTGCAGAACAGGCTGAAGGAGGTATTTTATTTGCCCCAAGAGGAGTGGAGGGTGGTCGACCATCTTATCTATGGTCTTGAGGATTACAATGATTATGATAAAAAAGAAGTGGAGGATTTACGCCTTAAATCAATAAGAGAAGCATTTCTGCACCATTACAAAAATAACCTTTTTTATAACAAATACTGCAAGGAAAACGGCGTATCCCCCGATGATATAAAAAACGAGGATGACCTGAGCAAAATTCCAATGATTCCCGATAAATTTTTCAAAGATTATCCAAGTGAAAACCCCAGGGAGTTATATGAATGGCTGTATGCCATTTCCTCGGTTGACATTGGAAACTTTGATTTTGAGGGAAAAAAACTCGGGGGTTTTCTGTCATGGGCAGAAAAAAGATTGAATGGTGTGGTCAATCATTCCTCCGGTACGACAGGTAAATTCAGTTTTATGTTCAGGGACAAGATTACCAGCAAGAGGATGTTTTATGCCAGCGATAAGACCTTGCTATTTTCAGTAGCCGAGCCAGAGGATAATGCCCAGTTCATCTATCCGGGGCCAACAAAAACGCATTTAACACTGGGCAGATGGATTGCAGAGGGGACGAGGATATTTGACGAGCAGCATCGCCATTTTCTCACGGACAGGCCCCTGAGTATTGATATAATGAGAATCATGGCAGGGCAGATTCGCGGAGTGGGGGACAAACTGAAATTGACGGTGATAAGAAAAGCGATGGAAAAAGGGCAGTTTAAGCTGATAAAACTCCTTGAGGAAATGGATAGAAAAAAACAGCAGGTATACATGCTTTCTTTTCCCTTCCAAATTTATGACTTGATGGAAAAGATGGAGGAGAAAGGCGTACGGTTCAACCTTGGGGAAAGCAATTCGGTAATACTCACAGGCGGAGGATGGAAAATACATGAACACAAGAAAGTATCAATAGACGAGTTTTCGGACAGAATAGAGGAATTTTTTGGCATACCAAAAACCAATTACCGAGACCTCTATGGAATGTCAGAGATGAACGGGCTTGCGCTGGATTGTGAATACGGTTACAAGCATCTGTCTCCCTGGATTTATCCCATGGTATTGGACGAAAACGATGAGCCGTTAGGATATGGGGAGGAAGGCAGATTTGCTTTTCTTGACCCTGCTGCAAATAGCTATCCCGGTTTCATAGTAACCGGCGATAAGGTAAAGTTGCTTGAAAGCTGTCCTGAATGCGGAAAAGAAGGAATTGTAATAGAAGGGGAAATAAGCAGGATGGCAGGGGCAGAGGCAAAAGGATGCGGCAATTTAATGCGTGATTTAATGGTCGAAGAAATAGGGGTGAAATCATGAAATGGTTAAGGGAAATGATAGATAAGGGAAATATACCACCGCCAGCAATAATAAAGAATTTTGCAAAAACAGTTGGCCCACTATCTTACGCCATAGCAAGAAATCCTGGGGCAATAATACAGAATATAAGTGCGTGGAAAAAAAGATTGAAAATGTCCAGGATGCCATGGGCGCATATCGATGACGAAAGCGAATATGATACGACAAAGTTGCTCGATGAAAAAGATTATGAGGATTTGCTTCAAGTGAAGGAAGAAAAATATCTCCGTCCGACACGATTATGCGAGTATGATTCCCCGGAGATAATGGCACTGGCAAAAAAACTGGGAGCATATGATAAGGAGCCCATTGAGTATGCAAAGTCCATATACTATTTTGTAAAAAACCAGAAATACCTTGTATTCAAACCCATGGGGGGTGCAATAGGGGTAATAAAATCCAAAGGAGGGGTATGCCTTGATAAAATGAGTCTGCTCATTGCGCTTGCACGTGCGGGGGGCATAAAGGCGCGCTTCAGATTATATGCTTTCACCGCCTCACAGGAGCTGGATGATTTGTTGCTGCAGGATAATCCGATACTGAAGGAAACATATGAAATGCTCGGTTTTCTCGATTCGCTACATGGATGTGCCGAACTGAATATAGATGGAGAATGGATCCAGCTTGACCCTACTTTTTCCGATGAGCTTGAGGCAGGCATGGGTTTGCCCATAACTAAATTCGGGGAAGAACCTGCGTGGAGAACAAGGGTACCTGAGAGAGACATAGTGTTCGAAGGGTTTCCTCTCATGGTGAGGAGTCTGCTTATAGGCATGGCATTCCTTCTGAGGGATACTGTTGATAAGGTAAATAAAAAACTTGACAATATCAGAGAAGAAGGCAGGAAGATACTGGCAGAGATGAGTAAGGAGGAGTACAACGAAAAAAAGAAAAAGAAGGTAAAAATCGATGTACCGGACATACGCGAAGTCAAAGCATTCCGTCAGAACCGGGTGGTTGTTGTAGGAGAAGGAGATTAGTTCCCGTGATGCCAATTTGGGATTACCTTTTGCACTATATTAAAAATTAGCTTAGCATGCCTTTCCGCCCGAAGAAAAACCAATGCAAATGCCTTGCAAAAGTATATATATAACACCCTCATTAGGGGTAAAGTCATCACGGGGTGTAAAGATAGGGGCCTGTAGCTCAGCTAGGTAGAGCATCTGGCTTTTAACCAGGTGGCCAGGGGTTCGAAATTTGGCTGGCAATGGGCCACCAATAGAAAATCCCCTCAGGCCCGTATCTACCGAAAAGTTAAAATAGGGAAATATATAATGGAGGATAAAAAATGAATTTCAATATATTGAAGCACGAGCTTGTTCCATACTATAGGATACTTTCTCGAAGTGAAGTAAAGAAGCTGCTTTCTACGTATGGTATAAAAAAGGGAGATTTGCCGAAAATGCTTGTCACAGACCCTGTATCAAGGGCAATAGGAGCTCGTGAAGGGGACATAGTGAAAATAATAAGGAAAAGCCCTACCGCAGGAGAGAGTATTGCCTACCGCCTTGTGGTCGGGTCAGATATCGGTAATCTTGGAGATTTAAATTCAGAGGAGAGATAAAAATGAGGGAGGTGTTAGATGCCTTTTATAGAGAGCGTACAATAGCAAATCACCACATTGCGTCATACAACGATTTCCTTGACAGGAGACTGCAGGAAATCATGGACAGCACACGCATAGGTGAGGGAGAAAATCTTGAGAGAGGATATATCCATACAGAGATAGAAGGATATAGAATAAAAGTCGGGAAGATAAGAATCGGAAGGCCCATTGTGAGGGAAGCAACTGGAGATGAGCATTTTCTTACGCCGATGGAAGCCAGGCTGAGAGATTTGACATACGAAGCACCCGTGTACGTGGAGTTCATCCCCGAGATAAACGGGATACCCTATGAGCCCGAGGAAGTTAGAATTGGCTATCTGCCCATAATGGTAAAGTCAAAGAAGTGCAACATATCGAGAGAGGTTCTAGAAGAAGAGGCGGGAAGACCCCTTTCTGACGAAGAATACAACAACAAACTGATAGAGATGGGCGAAGATCCTCTCGACCCCGGAGCGCACTTCATAAGCAATGGAACAGAAAGAGTTCTCATCACCCTTGAAGACCTTGCGCCAAACAGGGTGCTTATAGAGAAAAACTCAAGATACGGATATGATATAGAAACCGCAAAAGTATTTTCCCAGAAAGAAGGTTACCGCTCAATAATTGTTGTGGAAAAGAAGAAGGACGGAATGCTTATGACCACCCTGCCAACAGTTGCAGGGCAGGTTCCGCTCATAATCCTTCTACGCGCACTGGGCATGGACTCGCAGGAAATTTTGGACAATATTGTTTCATATCCCGAAACAGAAGTCTTCGTGCTTGCCAACATAGAGGCATGCCAGGAAGAATACGGCGTAACAAATGAAGAAGAAGCACTCGAGTATTTTGGCAAAAAAGTCGCAGGTGGGCAGGCAAAGGAATACAGGCGGGAAAGAGCAATGGCACTCATCGACAGAAATATCCTGCCGCATCTCGGCGGCGAACCAAGCGACAGAATAAAGAAGGCAATATTTCTTGCGAGAATGGGACAGGCGGTTCTTGAGCTTGCTCTCGGATACAGGGAGGAAGATGATAAAGACCATTATGCAAACAAGCGCCTTAAGCTTGCTGGCGATTTGATGGAAGATTTGTTCAGAGTTGCTTTCATCGCATTGTGCAAAGATTTGAAATATCAGCTTGAACGTCTGCACGCAAGAGGCAAAAAGCTTGAAAATCTGAAAATAAAGCCGTGCATAAGAACAGATGTTTTTACACAGCGGATTCATCATGCCCTCGCCACAGGAAACTGGGTCGGCGGTAGAACAGGCGTTTCGCAGCTTCTTGATAGGACATCCAACCTTGCAACAATCAGCCATCTGCGCCGCATTACCTCACCCCTCACACGCTCGCAGCCTCACTTCGAGGCAAGAGACTTACATTCCACGCACTGGGGCAGACTCTGCCCTAATGAAACACCTGAAGGACCGAACTGCGGTCTTGTGAAGAATCTCGCGCTGGCGGTAGAGATATCGGAGGGATATCCTGAGGAAAAGGTCAAAGAGGAGCTTCACAAGATGGGGCTAATGGAGGTAAAGAAGGATTTTAAGGGTGCAAGGGTTTATCTCAACGGAGAGCTTGTCGGAGTGTATCCAGATGGTGCAGAGCTTGCAGATACCATAAGGAAGAGAAGAAGAAAAGGAGAGCTCGACATAGAGATAAATGTTTGCTATTATGATGATAGCAGTGATGTATTTATCAACTGCGACCCTGGCAGAGTTAGAAGGCCCCTGTTTGTTGTTGAAAATGGAAAACCACTTTTCACTGACGAGCATAGGGAAAAACTGGAGAAAGGAGAACTTTCATGGCACAACCTCATAGAAATGGGGATCGTGGAGTACATTGATACTGAAGAAGAAGAAAATGCGTATATCGCTTTGACTCCTAAAGATTTAAACAAAGAACATACCCATATGGAAATAGACCTGCTCTGCATTCTTGGCGTGGGCGCATCTCTTGTTCCTTACGCAGAGCACAATGCTTCACCCCGTATCACAATGGGAGCAGGAATGGGTAAGCAGTCGCTTGGTTTTGGCTCAGCAAACTACAGAAAGAGACCTGATACCAGAGGCCATCTAATGCACTACCCGCAGATGCCTATTGTCCAGACGCATTCTTCAAGATACATAAACTTCTCAAGAAGGCCTGCGGGACAGAATTTCGTAGTTGCCGTGATATCTTACAAGGGATACAATATGGAAGACGCCCTCATCATGAACAAGGCATCCATAGACAGGGGACTTGCAAGAAGCACGTTTTTCAGGGCATACTCTGCAGAGGAGCAACGCTATCCCGGAGGGCAGGAAGACCACTTTGAGATACCCGACCCCGAATGCAGAGGAGTGAGAAGCGAGGAGGCATACGCCAATTTATCTGAAGACGGAATTATATCCCCCGAAAGCCAGGTGAAGAGCGACGATGTTCTCGTCGGCAAGACATCCCCGCCAAGATTTTTAGAGGAACCCACAGATATACTTATCCCCCAGAAAAGGAGGGAGACATCTGTCACGGTCAGGCACGGTGAATCCGGAGTTGTTGACACCGTAGTCCTTTCAGAATCTGTAAACGGCTCTCGCCTTGTCAAAATAAAAGTAAGGGACGAGCGTATACCAGAGCTTGGGGACAAATTTGCCTCAAAACACGGACAGAAAGGTGTCCTCGGTTTAATCTTGCCTCAGGAAGATATGCCATTTACGGCAGACGGTATAACCCCTGATTTGATAATAAATCCTCATGCTATTCCGAGCAGAATGACAGTGGGTCACGTCTTGGAGATGATAGGGGGCAAAGTCGGAGCACTTGAGGGAAGAATAGTTGACGGAACTCCATTCTCTGGAGAGCCGGAAAAAGATTTAAGGAAAGCGCTTGTCAAAAACGGCTTCAAGCACAATGGCAGAGAAGTGATGTACGACGGCGAAACAGGCAAAATGATAAGTGCAGATATATTTGTGGGATGCATTTATTACCAGAAACTGCACCACATGGTTGCAGGGAAGATGCATGCACGCTCCCGCGGCCCTGTTCAAATACTAACTCGCCAGCCGACTGAAGGCAGAGCGAGGGACGGCGGGCTGAGATTCGGAGAGATGGAAAGAGATTGCCTTATCGGCCATGGAGCATCCATGACAATAAAGGATAGGCTGCTGGAGGAATCTGATCTGACAGTACAATATGTATGCGAGAAGTGTGGCCACATTGCCGTAAAGACGCGGAAGGGATTCCTGAAATGCCCCATATGCGGCGACGATGCATCGATACATCCTGTCGAGATGAGTTATGCCTTCAAATTACTGCTGGAGGAACTTCAATCGCTGGTAATAGATCCGAAATTGAGGTTGAGTAAACTTGTGTGAGGTATAAAATGAGAACAAATACGCCGAAAAAAATAGATTCAATTCAATTTGGTTTGCTTTCTCCCGAGAAGATAAGGAAAATGTCAGCCACCCGCATCATAACGCCCGATACATATGATGAGGATGGCTTTCCTATCGAGATGGGCCTGATGGATCCACGCCTCGGGGTTATTGAACCGGGTTTGAGGTGCAAGACGTGCGGACAGCGTGTGGGAAAGGATGGATGTCCGGGCCATTTCGGCCATATAGAGCTTGCCATGCCTGTCATACATGTCGGATATGTAAAAACAATCCTTGGCATACTGCGCTCCACATGCAGGGGATGCGGCCATATTTTGCTTGATGAAGAACATATGGCAAGACTCGAAAGAAAATACAAAGCCATGGTAAAAAACGGGCAGTCTACCTTAAATTTTTCAAAAGAGGTGATCGCACTTGCAAGAAAAGCTACCAAATGTCCGTATTGCGGTAGACCCAATCATAATATAGAGCTCGACAAGCCAACCACCTTCAGGGAAGAAGGGCATAAGATGACACCTGCTGAAGTGAGGGAGTGGCTGGAAAAGGTGAGCGAGGTCGAGGAAGAAAACCTTTACATGTTTGATATAAATCCGGAGGTTGCACGCCCTGAATGGATGGTTCTTACAGTGCTCCCCGTCCCGCCTGTGACCACCCGACCGTCAATAACCCTTGAGACAGGGGAAAGAAGCGAAGATGATTTAACGCACAAGCTTGTCGATATCATAAGAATAAACCAGCGCCTTCAGGAAAACAGGGATGCAGGCGCCCCACAGCTCATAGTCGAGGATTTGTGGGAACTCATACAATATCACATCACCACATATTTTGATAACCAGACAGCAGGTATCCCGCCGGCGCGTCACAGAAGCGGCAGAGCGCTGAAAACCCTCGCCCAGCGTCTCAAAGGCAAGGAAGGGCGTTTCCGCTCAAATTTATCAGGTAAGAGAGTCAATTTTTCTGCGAGAACCGTAATTTCTCCTGACCCCAACTTGAGCATAAACGAGGTGGGAGTGCCGATAAAAATGGCAAGAGAGCTTACGGTCAAAGTCAGGGTAACGCCATACAACATAGAGGAAGTAAAGGAACTCGTAAGAAGAGGGCCCTTCCCAGAGCCACCGAAGGGCAAGATATACATACCTGGAGTGAACTATATCACAAGGCCAGACGGGAGAAGGATAAAGGTAACAGAAGAGAATGCAGAGACAGTTGCAGAAAGAGTCGAGGTCGGAGCGATTGCAGAGCGACAGTTAAATGATGGTGACATTGTGCTTTTCAACAGGCAGCCGTCTCTCCACAGAATGTCAATGATGGCTCACAAAGTAAGGGTGCTTCCATACAAAACTTTCCGCATGAATCTGGCAGTTTGTCCTCCCTATAATGCGGATTTTGACGGAGATGAGATGAATCTTCATGTGCTGCAGTCAGAAGAGGCGAGAGGAGAGGCAGAGGTTCTGATGAAAGTTCAGGAAAACATACTTTCACCAAGGTTCGGGGGAGCGATAATAGGGGCCATACATGACCACATTACGGGATGTTTCCTTCTCACCCATCATAACAGAGTGTTTGACAAAGACGATGCTGTGCGTATCCTCTCCGCCATTGATTACAAAGGAGAGATAAATGACAAGATGAGCGGAAAGGAGATATTCAGCAAAATACTGCCCAAAGAGATAAATCTGGAATACAAAGCCCAATCATGCATAAACTGCGATGAGTGCCTGAAAGAACAATGCCCGTACGACAGCTATGTCGTCATAAAAAATGGTGTGCTCGAAAAGGGTGTGATAGACGAGAAGAGCATAGGTGCTTTTAAAGGAGTCATTCTTGAATATATTGCAAGAAAATATGGCATGGATGCAGCCCGTGATTTTATAGACAGGGTCACAAAGCTCGGCATTGCTGCCATAACAACAATGGGGTTCACAACAGGCATAGATGACGAGGATATGCCCGAAGAGGCGAATATCCAGAGAGAAGAGCAACTGGCAAAAGCCAGCGAAAAAATAAATCAGTTGATCAAGGCATATAATAACGGCGAGTTGGAGGAAATTCCAGGGAGGAGTCTAGAAGAGACACTTGAAATGGAAATAATGCGCGTCACAGGAAGGACAAGAGACCAGATGGGAGAAATAGCAGGGCACTACCTTGGTATGGGTAACTCTGCCGTCATAATGGCCCGTTCCGGTGCCAGGGGCTCCATGCTTAACCTTTCTCAGATGGCAGGATGTGTGGGGCAGCAGGCAGTAAGAGGAGAAAGAATATCCCGTGGTTATATGAACAGAACATTGCCTCATTTTAAGAAAGGAGATCTGGGAGCAGAGGCAAGAGGTTTTGTGGCAAGCAATTACAAGAAAGGGCTTACGCCAACAGAATACTTCTTCCACTCCATGGGTGGCAGAGAGGGTCTCGTGGATACTGCTGTGAGAACATCCCGTTCCGGTTACATGCAGCGCCGTCTGATAAATGCACTTGAAAATCTAAAAATGGAAGACGACGGGACTGTGAGAACGACCTATGGGGATATAATACAGTTTAATTATGGAGAAGACGGTGTTGACCCTGCCAAGAGCATTCGCGGAAAGGCAGTTGATATTGATAACATTGTGAGCGAGGTGCTTTAATGGCAAAGAAAGATACGATTAACGCATTTATAAAGAGGGGGTTATCGGAAGAGGATGCAAAAAAGTTAGCGGAGAAATTTACGATATCATCTATTAAAAAAGCCAGCATCGATGATATCTGCAAACTCGGGTTTAAAAAGAAAAGGGCAGAGGAAATACTAAAGAAGATTGGTGTAAAGACACGTATAAAAAAACCGGAAGAGGACAGAGAAAAAATAATAAAGGAATTTCTGGAAATAAAAGGCATAGGACCTTCAAAGGCAGAAGCCCTTTATGATGCCGGGTTCAGAAGCATGCTTGAACTGAAACTTCAGCCTATAGAGACAATAGCGAATGTAAAAGGAATAGGAAAGAAGTATGCAATCATAATAAAGAACTATCTGACTCCCTCAAAGGATGAGGCAATAAAAGAACTATCCGATATAAAAGGTCTCGGTCCGTCCAAAGCAAAAAAACTTATTGATGCAGGATACAGAAGCAAACTGGACTTGAAAGTTGCATCTGAGAGAGAACTCAAAGAAGTCCTTGGGAGCGCTGCCTCAGGGATTAAAAAGGAAGTGGGTTCCATAGATGCACGCGGGATACTCGCAAAGGCTGAGAATGTACCTCCGCCTACCATAGAGGAACCAGAGAAAAATGCGAAGTTGAGAAAAAAAATAAAGAAAATACTGGACGATATGGATGAATTTCTTCCGCGCTCAATAATTGATGACATAATAGACAAGGCTATTGACAAAAATCTGTCCGAAAAGAAACTGAAGGAGCTGATAAATAAGGTTGTCGAGAGCTATAACAGGGCATTGATGGACCCCATGGAAGCATGCGGGATAGTGGGGGCGCAGTCCATTGGGGAACCAGGAACTCAGATGACAATGCGTACATTCCACTATGCAGGAGTGGCAGAGATAAATGTTACCCTGGGGCTGCCCCGTCTTATTGAGGTTGTTGATGCAAGAAAGAAGCCGTCAACGCCGATGATGACCGTCTACCTGGAAGGGGGCTATAAGGTCAATAAAGACCTGGCAAAGAAGATTGCAAATAAAATCGAGATTACCCGACTTATAAACATTGCAGAAGTTAATACAGACCTGGGAAACATGAAGGTCATTGTAAAGCCGAATAAGAAGGCAATTGAAAGGAAGGATATCACAATAGAGGACATTGAAAAAAGCTTTAAACCACTGAGAAGGACAAAAATCAATGTGGTCGGGAACAACATTGAGGTTATTCCCACAGAGGAAACATACAGGGAGTTGCAGAGGATAAGCGAAGAGATAAAAAATGTCAAGATAAAGGGCATAGATGGGATAAAGAGGGCTATAATAAGAAAAGAAAAAGGGGAATACGTTATCTACACGGAAGGAAGCAATTTCGAGGAGATACTTAAGCTTGAGGGAGTGGACAAGACAAGAACAACAACAAATGACATATATGCCATTTATAAGGTTCTCGGAGTGGAGGCAGCAAGAAACGCAATCATAAATGAAGCATACAACACCCTTCAGGAGCAGGGCCTAAATGTTGACATACGCCACATCATGCTTGTTGCAGACACCATGACCGCAGACGGAACGGTCCGCCCCATAGGAAGGCAGGGCGTAAGCGGAGAGAAAAGCTCGGTCATTGCAAGGGCTGCTTTTGAAATCACGGTAAACCATTTGCTGAAAGCTGCAAAGAGGGGCGAGGTGGATGAACTGAGAGGTGTGGCTGAGAATATCATTGTCGGTCAACCCATAAAATTGGGAACAGGTTCAGTAGAACTTTCCGTTGATGTTAGTAAAATGAAGAAAGGTGAATAAAATGGACATAACAAAAGAGTTGGGAAGAGTGCTATCTACAGGGAAAGTGTATATGGGCTTCAAGGAAGCAATGAAGAGAGATGATGCAAAGATGTTCATTGTGTCAAACGACTGCCCTAAAAAGAAGGAAGTCATGAATCTTGCAGGGGATAAACCTGTGTTCGTTTACAGCGGTGGCAGCCTGGAATTGGGGAGCATATGCAAAAAGCCCTTCAGCATATCTGTCATGGCAATTGTGGATGAAGGCACATCAAATATATTGAATATAGGGAAGTAAATGAAGATAACATTATCGCATGAGGAAATGCATTATATTGCGCTTGCAGAGGATGTTACAGGAGCGCCCATTATAGACTGCATAGAGATGGAGGATAGAATTACATATATTGTGGAAAAGGGCAAACTTGGAAAGGCAATCGGAAAGAATGCCAAAAACATAAAAACCCTTGAAAAAATGCTCAGAAAGGAGGTAAAATTTGTTGAGTATGATAAGGATAAAAAATCCTTTATCACAAATTTATTTAAACCCTACAAACTTGATGAAGTGGTGGTGATGGAAGGAGATGAGGGCACAATCGTAAATGTCACAATAACCCAGGACGATAAGGGCAAAGCTATCGGCAAAAACGGGAGGAACATAAATATATTGAGAGAGATAGCAAAACGCCATCACGATATTATAAAGTTAAAAATCCTTTAAGGATGAAATTTCTCTGCGATCAGATGCTCGGCACGCTTGCAAAGTGGTTGCGCATTATTGGGTATGATACTGCTTATGCGAAGGGAGGAAATGATAATGAAATCATTGTAAAAGCAGATGAAGAGAAAAGAGTTTTGCTTACAAGAGACAAAGAACTTCATTCAAGATACAAAAATTCGGTTTTTATAGACAGTACCGAACTTGAAGAGCAGATAAAGAAAGTAATCACCTCACTTAATATTAAAATTAATGAAAAAAATTATCTGAGCAGATGCACAGTATGCAACACTCCTGTGATAAAAATAAGCAAAGAGGAAGTGAGGGGAAAGGTGCCGCCACATGCCTATGAAAACCATGAAGAATTCCGGATTTGCCCTAACTGCAAACGCATCTACTGGCTCGGCACCCACTGGGAAAACATGAAACAGTTCATAGAAAAATTGAAGGACGAATGAAATCACTTTTCGGAAAAAAATTCATCATCAAAGTGTTTCAGGGCGTCGTTCATATTCTCATACCACGAATCTATGCAGGATTTGACCATTTTCTTAACAATTTCAGGAGGAACTGCAGTATAAACATAATAGTGCCCTCCTCCATCCAGAAGATGCCTCTCCCTTTTGCACAGCCCGCATGAAATGAGTTTCTGCAGGGAGCGGTGGATAGTGCTTCTATCTTTTCCTATTTTTTCTGCAATCTCATCTGCACGTTTTGTATCTGTTGATAAATGTCTGTAGACTTTCATGTCTAACTCATTTAAATCCAGCAGATAGTGAAATATATCAGAGCATTTTATGTCATCTTCTACTGGCACGTATTTCATAATGAAAGATACAAAACATATATTTATCGTTTGTGCAAAAATAGTGCAAAAACGTTATATATTGGAAGCATATTCCCTCCCCATGGAAAGCGAAGTGGAACGCATAAAGAAGAGGAAGATGGAAGAACTGCTTAAAAAAATTTCCGGAGATGGCGAAAAATGGCCGAGTAAGCCGGTAAAAGTCACGGATTCAAGTATAGATGAACTCATTAATAAATATCCGATAGTCGTTGTTGATTGCTGGGCGCCATGGTGCGGCCCATGCAGGTTTATAGCTCCTGTTGTGGAGCAGCTGGCAAAGGAAATGAAAGGAAAGGTTGTATTTGCAAAGTTGAATACAGATGAGAACAGGGCCACTGCTTCAAAATATGGGATAATGAGCATACCAACTCTGTTACTTTTCAGGAATGGTAAGCTTGCGGACCGAAGCATTGGCGCACTGCCCCCTGACATGCTCAGAGATTGGGTGGAAAGGTATCTATGAAGAAAGTTATTGCAGTCCTGTCCATCGCAATATTTGCCGCCTCGATATTTTCGGGTTGTATTGACTCTTCGAACGGAAATAAGACAGATACAGGAGAAAACTTCAGTTTCACAACCATTGATGGCGAGCACAAGCAGCTGAGCGATTATAGGGGGAAGGTTGTCATACTAGATTTAATGGGTGTTGCCTGCTCTCCCTGTCGATTAGAGTTGATACAATTGAAAAAAGTTTCTGAAAGCTATAGTAAGGATCAAGTAGCAATCATTTCAATAGATGTTTGGACAATGGAGGGGGAGACTGCACAGGATGTGAGAAATTTAAGAGAAAGTTATAAGGCTTATTTTGGTAAGGAATTAGACTGGGTCTTTGGCATTGATGATGGGACACTATGGAGGAACTATGTGATAGATGGGGCCGTTCCTAGCCTTTATATATTCGATCAAGAGGGAAAGATATATTTCAAGCACGCTGGACTAAGTGTATACGATGAAATCCCACCAGATTGGCCAGATTCGTTACAGGATGTTCCAAAACTCAAACCCATAATAGACGAACTGCTGAACAAAAC
>Ga0209834_10001325_pt1 | contig 14097 bp, 11 predicted proteins | sample Mar14236cmmetaG_FD_184134 | JGI IMG/M metagenome (GOLD analysis project Ga0209834, IMG submission 184134) | Marine hydrothermal vent microbial communities from Guaymas Basin, Gulf of California to study Microbial Dark Matter (Phase II) - Marker... ...
GTAGACTTATTTTTTAAAAAAATTGGTCGGATGATTTGACAAATATTTTTATTTTCTTTATACTAATATTGTTAAAAAAATTTTTAAAAGGAGGGTTTAATATGAAACTTAAAAATTTACTTATTTTGAGTCTTGTAGTTTTTGCTCTTTGTTTTAGTCTTGCAGTTGAAGCAAAAAATGTAGAACTTAATATCGGGACAGCAGGTATGGGTGGTGCTTATTATCCGATGGGACAAGGACTTGCTAACCTGGTTACGGAATATGCAGAAGGTATTTCGATGGTCCCAGTAGTTACTGGTGGTTCAGTTGCCAATCCTAGATTAGCCTCTGATGGAGAAATAGATTTTGGGTTAACTAATGCTAATTTGGCCTATTTTAGCTACCATGGAAAAGGAAATTATGATAAGAAATTAAATGTTGCAGCTGTTCTTCCTTTACATCCAAGTGTATTACATATAATTACTTTAGAAGATTCACCTATCAATACTTTTACCGACATAAAAGGGAAAAAAGTGGGAGCAGGTAGCGCAGGTGGTGGAACTATAGCATTTATTAATGTTCTTTTAGAAGAATATGGAATGACTATAAAGGATATTGTTCCTAGTTTCTTATCTTATGCTGATCAATTTACTCAATTAGCTGACCGCAATTTAGATATATGCTTTATGTTGGCAGGATATCCCGCATCAGCAGCTACCCAAATTACAGCTACCCATAAAATCAAATTCATTGATTTAGAAGAAGATCATCTGTCTAATTTATTAGATAAATATCCGTATTACACCAAGATTGTGGTCCCCAAGGAAGTATATAATTTAGATAAAGATGCGGTAGCAATAGGGGTATCGAATGTATTGATTGTGAATAGAGATTTGGATGAAGAGGTAGTTTATGAAGCAACCAAAGCGATAGTAGAACACTTAGATGAGTTAAGAGAAACCAATGCTACAGCCAAACAGATTGATTTAAGTAAAGTAAAAGAGATCCCTATACCTTTCCATCCTGGAGCTGAAAGATACCTCAGAGAAGCTGGATTATTGGATTAGTATTAACTAAGTTTTAGTTAGAAGATTTTACACTTTGAGTAAAGTAACGAAAAACTTGCAAATTGAGGAGAGAGTCTAACCTTGGCTTTAGCTAAAAAGCAAATTTAAGGGTAATTTTAGTAGTCACTTGCATAAAATAACTGTTTATGCAAGTGACTACTCTCTTTAGAGATAAAAAAATCTTTTTAATGTGGATTAATGCAATTTAGATTAAAGTGATATTTTAGTGTTTACCAAAGATTTAACCGTAGGAGGGCATTATGGTTTCCGATTATAGTAAAATCATAACAAAGACAGTTGTTTTTATTGCTATCTTAACTGGGTTATTCCATATTTTAAATATTTCTGGAATATTAGTACTTTCTACCCAGATTATCAGAATTATCCATTTAATGTTAATGCTTACTATTGTTTTTTTGAAAGATTCTTCTCAACCTTTAAAAAAAGAAAGTCTATTATCTAAGGTCTTTATAATGGCCGCAAGCCTTTTCTCTATTGCTTCAGGAATTTATATGCTTCTCCGCTGGAAAGATATCACTATGAGTGGCGGGGTAACTAATGTCACAGATTCAATTATAGGATTATTTATGTTGATTATTATAATAGAAGCTACTAGAAGGGGAGTAGGGAAGGTACTGGCAATTGTAGTGACAATATTTTTGGTCTATCCCTTTATAGGAAGCTATTTACCGGGGATATTTCATGCCAGAACTTATACTTTGCAAAGGGTAGCTTCTTTTTTATTTGCTTCCGGCCAGGGAATATATGGAATTCCTATAGGAGTCTCTGCTACCTATATTGTTGTATTCTGTCTTTATGGGGCATTTTTAAAGGAATTTGGAACTGGAGATTTTTTATTTAATTTATCCAATACTATAACTAAAAATTTAGTAGGAGCAGCTGCTAAGACTACGGTAATCTTTAGCACTTTAGTAGGGATGATATCCGGTTCTGCGGCTGGTAATGTGGCGGTTACTGGTACATTTACTATACCAATAATGACCAAAGAAGGTTATAAAGATTATGAAGCAGGAGCTATTTCTGCTGTAGCAGCTACTGGTGGACAAATAATGCCTCCAGTTATGGGAGCAGCTGCTTTTATGATGGCAGAGATTATTGGTAAGCCTTACCTCGATATAATGAAAGCCGGGATAATACCAGCTCTTCTATTCTTTTCTTCAATATTCATCATAGTGCATTTGCAGGCAGTAAAACAGGGTATTTCGAAAGAAAAAGCAAAGGATAGAGAAATTCTTCCTTTTTTTGTAGTGTTAAAAGAAGGTTGGCATAATTTAATCCCCATTCTTACTTTAGTTTATATGTTAGTTAAGGGTAATTCACCCGTTAAATCTGCTTTTTATTCTATCGTGCTATTACTGTTAGTATCTTTAATTAATTTTATTCTTAAAAAGAATTTTTCCTTAATTAATTTTATAAAGATGATCTTTAGTTCTTTAGAAAAAGGCATTTTAAGTGCTGTCCCCATTGCCGTTGCTTGTGCTTCAGCGGGGACTATAGCGGGGATTCTCTCTATGACGGGTTTAGGTTCCAAATTTTCTACTTTAATAATCCATATCTCTGGAGGAATACCCTTAGTAGCTTTATTATTAACTATGGTAGCTTCTTTAATATTAGGTATGGGATTACCGACTACTGCAGCTTATCTTATTTTGGCAACCGTAGTGGCTCCAGCTTTAGTAAAACTGGGGGTACCTTTATTAACTGCCCATATGTTTGTGTTCTTCTTTGGCTGTATTTCCACCATAACTCCTCCGGTAGCATTAGCTTCTTATGTAGCAGCAGGTATTTCCAATGCCAGTATTGATAGAGTGAGCTGGACTGCCTTTAGATTTGGATTGGCTAGTTTCATATTACCCTTTATGTTTTTCTGGGGTCCCGCTCTTCTGTTGCAAGGTACCTGGACAGAAATAATATACACTGTCATTATGGCCTTGATAGGGATATTTGCTATTGCTTCCAGCATAGTAGGTTACTTAAACATTAAGATAAATTTATTGTTTAGATTTATTCTTTTTGTTGCAGGAACTTTAATGGTCTACCAAGGGGTATTTTCAGACATTTTGGGAATTGGAGTTTTATTTATTATCTATATTCTAACCAAGAGAATCTCAAGAAAAGTCATAATTAGTAGTTAATTTTAATAATAAATATTTTTTAAATGAAATATTTATTTGGTCTTAACTAAAAAAGAGGTGGGTTAGTTGGTTGAACCAGTAAAAAAAATTAATGTAGCAGAACAAGCTATTAAAAAGATATATCAATTAATTAAAGAAAGAAAATTACAGATAGGAGATAAATTACCTACCGAAAGAGAATTAGTTAAGATATTAGGGATTAGTAGATCTTCTCTAAGAGAAAGTTTAAAAGTTTTAGAGATGATTGGAGTGATTAAAGTAGTTCAGGGGAGAGGGAGTGTCCTTGAATGTTCTAATCTCTCCAATTCGATTATTGCTCCTTTAACTTTCTCTATTCTGCTCAATAAGAATACATTTTTAGAATTATTTGAGGCAAGAAAATTAATAGAGGTTCAGTGTGCCGGTTTAGCTGCCGAAAGGATAACTACAGAAGAATTAGAAGAACTCAAAGAGGTTTATAATTTATTATTAAAGAATAGAACTAATAGAGAATTAGGTATTAAATATGAATTAATGCTTCATGAAAAAATTATTACTATTTCTAGAAATAGTATATTAGAAAGTATTCTATCTTCGATTAAAAGATTATTAAGAGAGAGTAGAGATGCAACTGTGCCTTCAAGAGGAGTTACTGAAGAAACAATTGTATGTCATAAAAAGCTTATTGCCGCTTTATCTGAGAAAAATGTTAATGCGGCCAGAAAGATAATGTTTGAACATCTAGATAAAGTTAGCAAGAGATTAAAAATGTCCTATTATAATTCTAGTTATAGTTCTACAAAAAAATAAATACGAAAAAGGAGAAGATGGTATGATGAATAAGAAAGAGCAATGGTTGGCAGAAGGTAAATGGTGGGTTAGCCCCTATAATTTCATTGAAGAAGTGCGTAAAAGAATGGATCTTCCCTCGAATATACAGATTCACGATGCCACACTTAGAGATGGAGAGCAAACTCCAGGAGTTGTTTTTAGCAAAGAAGATAAAGTAAAGATTGCCCAAAGTTTGGATGAGATAGGGGTAGAAAGAATAGAAGCGGGTATGCCAGCTGTATCAGAAGAAGACGAAAAGGCAATTAAAGAAATAACCAAGCTAGGTTTAAAGGCTAAGATTTTTACCTTTGCCAGGGCTTTAGAGAAAGATATAGATAAAGCCGTTGAATGTGGAGCAGATGGAGTAGTTATCGAAATTCCCATTGGTTATCCAAAACTAAAATACCAATTTAATTGGACTTGGGAAACAGTACTAGAAAAAAGTATAAAAGTTATTCGTTATGCCAAAGAAAGGGGTTTATATGCGGTCTATTTCCCCTATGATACTACAAGAGCCAGAGAAGAAGATTTAGATAATCTTTTAACCAATCTTATGAAAGAATCGAAACCTGATTCTATTGGAGTTGTTGATACTATGGGATGTGCTCTTCCCGAAGCTATTCAGTATTTAGTAAGAAAGTTCAAAAGATTGACAAATTTACCAATTGAAGTACATACCCATAATGATTTCGGAATGGCGGTAGCAACTGAGATTGCCGGTTTAACTGCTGGTGCCGAGGTATTGCATAGTTGCATTAATGGTCTGGGTGAGAGAACTGGTAATGCAGCTTTGGAAGAATTGATAGTGTGTTTATATGTTTTACTGGGAGTTAGAAATAATTATCGTATCGATAAAATTATGGAAGTCAGCCAGTTACTTCAGGAAATAACCGGAATTAGATGTGCTGTAAATAAACCTGTTATCGGGGAAAGAAATTTTACCAGAGAATCGGGCATCGGTGTCGATCTGGTTATCAAAGAACCTTTAGCTATGTTTGCTACAAATCCCCATATTTACGGCCGCTCGGGGAAAGTTGTATTAGGGAAGAAGAGCGGAAAATTATCCGTTTTATATAATTTAGAAAAATTAGGAATTACCGATGTAAGTGATGAAAAAGTACTCCAGATACTAAGTCAAGTGAAAGAATTGGGTATTAGAAAGAAATCATTAGTTACTATGGATGAATTTAAGAAGATTGTTGAAAAAGTAATCTAAAAAAAGGGAAATCTCTAGTAGAGGAAGATTGCAAGAAATTAGGAGGAAGATAATATGAGTATTACCGGAAAATTAATTCGATTTGACCTGACTAAAGGTACTTACTTTATTGAAGACAGTGCCCCTTACCATGATATTTATATAGGTGGACGAGGAGTGGGGGATTGGATTTTATTTAAGGAAGTTGAAAAAGATGTTTCCCCCTTGGATCCAGAAAATATAATGGTATTTGGAGCCGGAGCTCTAACCGGAACCATTGCCCCTTCTTCTGGACGTCTGAGTTTAGTCACCAAAAATCTTATGACAGAGGGTATTGCCTTTTCGAATGCCGGAGGGCATTTCGCTCCCGAATTAAAATATGCAGGTTATGATGACCTTGTGATAAAAGGAAAGTCCCCTAATCCTGTTTATATTCTTATTAATGATGAAAAAGTGGAAATAAGAGATGCATCTCATTTATGGGGGAAGACTACCTGGGAGACTGAAGATTTAATCAAAGAGGAATTAGAGGATAAAAAAGTGCAAATATTAAGCATCGGTCCGGGTGGTGAAAATTTGGCTAAAAGTGCCTGTATCATCATAAACAAGGGGAGAGCATTAGGCTTTGGTGGATGTGGTGCTATTATGGGAGCAAAGAACCTTAAGGCTATTGTGGTGAGAGGCAGTCATTCAGTAGAGGTTAAGGACCCGGAAGGTTTTATGAATGAATGTTCCCGGGTATTTAAAAAGATGGAACATTCAATCGGAACAAACTTTCTGCGGCAAGGGGGTACCATTAATAAGATTGGTCCTGCCCTTTCGATTCCCTACCGGAATTACCAGGACGGCCATTATGGCCAAAAGACCGCCGAATTATCCCAGCTCAATTTTAAAAGAAAATACGAAACCAAGAGAATTGCTTGTTTTAATTGCCCTATGTATTGTAGTCATTTTTACGCTATCGATAAAGGACCATATCGAGGGTTGAAAGCAGAAGGATTACAAATTAATGCAGTAAGAGGCTTTGGTTCAAACCTGGATGTGGCAGATCCGGCCTTTGTTATTAAATGCAATGCTTACTGCAATCAATTAGGTTTACATATTGATGAGATAAGTTCCACATTAGCTTGGATATTTGATTGCTATGAAAAAAATATAGTGACAAAAGAAGAGACAGACGGTCTTTCTTTAGAATGGGGTAACCAGGAAGCAGCAGTAGAGTTAATTAAAAAGATTGCCTATCGACAGGGAATCGGAGATATTTTAGCAGAAGGAACATATCGAGCTGCTTCAAAGATTGGCAAAAATTCCCTAAAACGGGCGGTAGTCATTAAAAAAACTGGGGTAAACGAAGGGAATATGAGAGGTAAGAAGGCTTGGGCTTTAGGGATAGTGACCAGTACAAGAGGTGGTGGCCATTTAACTGGTTCTCCTAATAGTGAAGGATTGAGAAATATAACTTATCAGATTGGTGAAGAGCGTTACGGAGTTCCTACAGCAGGGCAGCCTAAAACCTATGAAGGCAAGGCTAAATTAGTGAGCTGGTTTGAAAAATTTAAAGCAGCTATTGATTCTTTGGGATTATGTTATTTTACAAGCTATTGGCAAAATAATTTATTATCCCCGGATGATTATGCAGCCCTTTATTCCAAAGCAATAGGTAGAGATATTAAGGCAGAACAGCTATTTGCAATAGGAGAGAAGATTATAAATATTGAAAAAGCTTTTAATACTATTAATGCGGGTTTTAGCAGAAAAGATGATTATCCTCCTCAACGGTTTATTGATGAGCCGGTTAAGACAGGTCCCCTTGCTGGAGAGCGGTTGCCCTTAGATAAGTGGGACCAGATGTTAGATGAATATTATGAAATTCACGGGTGGGATAAAGTAACAGGATGGCAAACTGAAAGAATATTAGAAAAATTACGATTGAAGGAAGTTGAAGAAAAGTTAAGGAAAGAGGGGAAATTGATAACCAATGATTAAGCAAAAAGATAATCAAAAAAACTTTAAAAATGGTAATCCTGAAGAAGTTTTGCTCTTTATGGAAACGTCAAGATGTACAGGGTGCCGAAGTTGTGAATTAGCATGTTCTTTCCATCACGCCAAAGTATTCAATCCAGAGATTTCTAGTATCAAAATATATCGAGATAGCAATGATGCTCACATTAAGTATGAGTTTTTAGATACCTGTGACTTATGTCAAGATGAAAAGATACCTGCTTGTGTGGCAGTATGCAGTGCAAGAGCTATTTGTATGTTGAGATAAGGTCAGTTGGGTTTTTATTCTTAAGGAAGGAGCTTTTTTAGAATTTAATTTAATATTTTATAGGAGGAGATTTACTGTGAAAGTTAGAAGAGTAGTAACAGAAAACGATCAAAAAGGAAAAAGTAAGGTTAAATGGGATGACACATTAGAGACGAAACCTGGAAGACCAGGTTTTGAAAGGGCGGATATTTGGGCAACCAAAGAATTGCCTGCAAAACTGACTGAAGAGGACCCTTCTAAATGGGAGATGGGGACTACCATAAGTAATGGTTCTGTTTTCCGGATTATCAAATTTGATCCCGGTGTTTCGGAAAGATGGCATACCACAGACTCAATCGATTATGCCGTTGTGCTTTCTGGAGAAATTGATATGCAGTTAGATGAAGGAGAAATTCATCTAAAAGCAGGTGATGTTATGGTGCAAAGAGCTACTAATCATAATTGGGTTAATCGGGGAAAAGAGCCCTGCATTATTGCTTTTGTCCTTGTTGCCCTTGAAGGCGGAAAATCTACCGGTTGGTAAAAGGATGGAAAAAATACCTACAATTTGCCAGCAATGCCATATTGAATGTGGGGTGATTGCTACCGTCAATAAAGGAAAAGTAGTTAAGATTGAAGGAAATCCGGAGTTTCCTTTAAATAAGGGTTTGCTATGCCCCAAGGGTTTAAATTACTTGGAACTTCAGTATCATCAAGATAGGGTGAAGTTTCCTCTTAAAAAGAAAAATGGAAAATGGGAAAGAACTACTTGGGAGGAAGCACTTGATATAATTGCTGAAAGGATATCCCATATAAGCAAGGTTTATGGAAGCAAATCATTAGCTCTGTCGGTAGGTACTCAACCCAGAGGCAATTATATAAGTACTTATCGATTAGCAGCTGCTTTAGGTACCCCTAATGTTACTAACCCGGGGTATCTATGCTATTATCCCTCAGTTACGGCAGGAACTCTTACTTTTGGAGCAGATGTAATGCAAGAGCGAGGACCTGATATCGATCATACAGAATGTATTCTGATTTGGGGGGCAAACCCTTTAAATGCTCATCCGCCTATAGGAAGAAAGATGCAACAAGCTAAGCGTTCGGGACAAGCAAAGATGATTGTGGTTGATCCGCGAAAGACTAAACATGCAGAGATTGCTGATTATTGGCTTCAACTTCGACCTGGCTCGGATGATGCATTAGCTTTAGGAATGATAAATGTCATTATTAATGAAAAATTATATGATCAGCAATTTGTAGAAAAATGGTGTATAGGATTTGAACAACTCGCCGAAAGAGTGAAAGAATACACCCCGGAAAGAGTATCAAAAATTACCTGGATACCTCCTGAAGTTATAAGAGCAGTATCAAGACTATATGCTAATGCCCAGGGAGCGGTATTATATCACCGGGTTGCTGTTGAGCACCATTCAAATGCTATTCAGACACTTCGTGCTTTTGCCCTACTGATTGCCATTACCGGAAATATTGATGCTCCTGGAGGAAACGTTATTCCTCATTATCCCAAGGGATTTATTGGTAGGCGAGAGATTACTTATCCTCAAGAAATTCGCGATTCTAAATTAGAGAAGCTAAGAATTGGAGCTGACCGTTTCCCTTTAATGTCCGGACCAGAAAGTTTTATTCCTCGTGTTCGAACACCTGACTTGGTCCATGCCATTCTTTCGGAGAAGCCCTATCCCATAAAAGCAATGATAGCATTTAATAATCCAGTGGTTACCACTCCGAATTCCAAATTGGTATGGGATGCTTTTAAAAAATTAGATTTTCTGGTGGTAGTGGATTTTTTCAAAACACCTACCGCTGAACTTGCTGATATCTTTCTTCCTTCAGCAACTTGGTTAGAAAGAAATGACATCGCTGATTCTCCTTATACCAATTACATTGCAGCTCGACGGAAAGTAGTCGAACCTATAGGAGAGTGTATGGATGATAAGGAAATTGTGGTGAAAATTGCCGAGCGTTTAGGTAAGAGTCAACATATTCCTTGGAAAAAGACAGAAGATTTGCTAAATATGAGATTAAAGCCTTTAGGAATAAATTTTGAACAGTTTAAAAAAGAACTTTTTATTTTAGAACCACTACGTTATCGGAAATATGAGCAGGGAGGATTTAACACTCCCTCAGGTAAGGTTGAACTTTATTGTCAAAAATTAAAAGATTACGGTTATGATCCTTTGCCCTATTACTCGGAAAACCCTTATACCCCGATCAGTAGACCAAAGATTTATCAGGATTATCCTTTAATTCTTATTACCGGACAACGGCATATTGCTTTTTATCACTCGGAAAATCGTCAAATAAAAAAACTCAGACAATTATGTCCAGACCCGATTATCGAAATACATCCTGATCAAGCAAAGAATATAGGGGTAAAAGAGAATGAATGGGTTTGGGTTGAAGCACCAGGGATAGATCATAAAGTTAAATTCAAGGTTAAGGTAACCGAGAGGATTCATCCTAAGGTAGTTGCCGCCCAACATGGATGGTGGTTTCCAGAAAAACCTGCACCAGAACATGGGATGTTTGAATCAAATATCAATGTTATCTTAGATGATGAAGTAAGCTGTGATGCAATTTGCGGTGCGGTTCCTCTTAGGGGAACATTGTGTAGGTTATCTAAAGTGGAAGAGTGATTTGACGAACCCATATCTTAATAAAACTGCCTCTAAAGCCAAAATAGACTCCCAGCTGGTCCTTCTTTCTACTAAGACAGCATGCAAGATGAGACTACTATAATCATCTATTGAGGTAATCAGGTATCATTTAGCAGAGCACTTGACTTTCATTGGAGAAAAGAATATATTTAAAATGCTATAAGATTTATATTAAGTATTAAAAAAACTTCTATATATTCATCTAATTCCAATCCAATACTAAACTTATTTGAATTGCCCGCAAATTACCACAAAACAATGAAAGGAGTGATGTCCACTGGTAAAAAATATAAATCAACTAGCCTGATTATTGGAATAGAGAAAGTATTATTTTTAAAAGGAGATTTTTATTATGAAAAAGTTTGTTTTAGTATTGTTGATGATTGGAGTTATGCTGGTAAGTGGAGTATTTACCGCCCTGGCAGCAGAAGAGATAAATGTTATTTATATGGCCCAGGCTGCCTATCAACCTAACGAAATTAGAGATATGGCTGACCTTTTTGAAGAACTATCCGGCATCAAGGTTAACCTGGAATTTGTTAAGTATGATGAGCAGCATGAAAAAGTTGTGGCTTCCGCAGTTGCTCCTATCCCCACTTATGATGTCTTCTCTTTAGACCTCATCTGGACAGCAGAATTTGCCTCTAAAGGTTTCTGTGCTGCTCTTGATGATTATATGAGTCCGGCAGTAAAAGAAGATATTGCTCCGGCGATTATGGATGCCTTTGTCTTTAATGGTAAGACTTGGGCAATGCCTTTCCTGGCTAATTTTCAACTTTTCTTCTATAACATTGATATGATTAAAAAGGCGGGTTTCGATGGCCCTCCCAAAACATTAGAAGAGATGGTGGAACAGATGGAAGCTATCAAAGATAAGGGAATCTGCAAATATCCCTGGACCGATTCCTGGAATCAGAAAGAGGGCTTAACCTGTGAGTATGTCTGGTTAACCGGAGCTTTTGGAGGAGACACCTTTGACCAAGATGGTAAACCTATATTTAATACCGGCCCCGGTCTAAAAGCATTAGAATTTATGGTTATGCTTTTAGATAAAGAATTAGCCAGCCCAAAATGTCTGACTAATGATGAGCCAGCAGCTAAAGATGATTTCATCTCTGGTAATGCAGCCTTTACTTCTAACTGGACCTTCCAATATGGTTTGATGAATGACCCAGCTGTATCTAAAGTAGTGGGAGCAGGAAAGATGGGACTACTGCCGGTAGCCAAAGATGTACTAGGTAAATATCCTTATGATACTGCTTCTGTTAGTGGATTCCAAGGGGCAGCTATTTTGGCTAACTCTAAGAATAAAGAAGCGGCTTGGAAATATATCAGGTATATTACCAGTCCTATAGTTCAGAGAGCCTATCTAACTGAGATGCCTGTATGGACTTCGGTTCAAACTAGTGCTTATGCTAAAACTATGGATCCGGTAATAGATATTAAGGCAAAAGAGATCGCTAGTGTACATCATCGACCCAAAGTTCCTCCTTATCCAGAAGTTTCCTCTATCTTACAGAGATATATTCACTTAGCTTTAAGAGGGGAAATGGAACCTAAAGCTGCTTTAGACAAAGCAAAATCAGAAATTGATGCGGTATTAGGATTATAGAATTGTAATAAAACTGAAGAGGGGGAAATATTAAAATTTCCCCCTCTTTTCTTAATTAAGGGGATAGTTTTGTATGAATATAACAAGACAAGAACTTAATTCAAAACAGTTGGCCTGGGTATTTCTGCTACCTAGTATAGTGATAATTTTATGTGTAGTTATTGGACCACTTGTCTTTTCTTTCTACTTGAGTTTTTACGAAGCAGAGCCAGTAATCGGAGGTATTTCTACTAAGTTTGTAGGCTTTGGTAATTATATATATTACTTTTTAAAAGACCCTTTATTCTGGGCTTCGGTAAGAGTTACTACCTATTTTACTCTTGTCTCCTTGTTTATCGAATTGATTCTTGGCATTGGTATGGCTCTGGTTCTTAATAAAAATTTTATAGGTAGGTCTTTTGTCAGGTCTATCATATTACTTCCCTGGGCACTCCCTACTGTGGTTAATGCTCGTATGTGGGAATGGATTTATGCTGGTTCAAGTTTCGGAGCCCTTAATGGTTTAATGAAGGTATTGCATATATTTCCAGCTGATTATGATAAGGTCTGGTTGGGTTTTGATGTGCCTTTTCAGAACATTCCTATAATCGGTAAATTTATGGAATGGATAGGAGCAAGCACTGCCCTTAATATGATTATTTTGGCAGACACCTGGAAGGTTACTCCCCTTGTTACTTTATTAGTTTTAGCTGCTTTACAAACTTTCCCAAATAGTTTATATGAGGCAGCGGGGATTGACGGAGCAAACAGCTGGACTCAATTCTGGAATATAACCTTACCCTTACTTCGTCCAGTATTGCTGGTGGTGTTGGTTTTAAGGACTATGGAACTATTTCGAGTTTTTGATATTATTTATATTTTAATGCAATACTCTATCCGGGTGGTGGGGGTTTATACCTTTGAAACTGGAATGAAATTCTTGCATTTTGGCAAAGGTTCTGCTCTCTCATTCTTGGTAGCTCTAATTATTTTAGGGATAGCTCTTGTTTATGTAAAATTACTTTATTCGGAGGAGACTTATTAAATGGAAATTAGAAGAGGTAAAATAAAAAAATATGTTTCTCGAACAATATTATATATATTGGTTATTCTTATTGTCGTCTGGACTCTTGCTCCTTTTACCTGGCTGTTTATTTCTGGCCTTTTCCCCTATAAAGAATTGATTTCAGACCGTACTACCAGTTGGTTCCCCAAGAACCCAACTTTAAAGAATTTTCAGGTAATGTTTGATATAAATAGTCGTGTTGGTCAGAGGTTTATATATGCTTTGCGTAACAGTTTTGTTATTTCGGGAACTGTGACTATTATCTGTCTAATTTTTGGAACTCTGGCCGCCTATGCTTTGGCCAGATTAAAATTTCCTTTTAAAAATAATATTGTTATGTCTCTAATTTCCATTCGTATGATACCCACTGTAGCCTTAGTAATTCCATTTTTTGTTATTATTCGTACCCTTGATTATTATCTAATACAGGTCAATAGTAACTTTCATTTCTATGATACCAAAATTAACCTAATCATACTCTATGTTACTTTTATACTGGGGTTTGTTATCTGGATTATGAGAGGATTTTTTCTTACTATCCCTACTGAGTTGGAAGAAGCAGCCAGAATTGACGGATGTACCAGGACTCAGGCATTAATAAAAGTTGTTCTTCCTTTATCGGCACCTGGTTTAGTAGCTACTGGAATTTTTGCTTTTCTATTGGCTTGGGATGAGTTTATTCTGGCTATGGTTTTTACTAAAACCACTAATTCTATAACTATTCCGGTATATATTGCTGCTTTAGGGAGTCAATATATCCATGCCTTTGATCAGATTGCTGCTTCTGGATTTGTGGCCTCTTTACCCCCCATTATCTTAGCTCTTGGATTTCAAAAGTTTTTAATTAAGGGTCTGACTACAGGGAGTACTAAGGGATAATAGAAATAAATTAAAAGAAGAAAGAATTTTTTATATTCTGCAATTACAGGATGTAGTGCTGGTACAATATCTAACTATGTTAATAAAAAAAAGGACACATCCTATTTTTTTCTGTTTGGAAGAAAAAATGAAAAAATGGGATGTGTCCCTATTTTAATCTTCATTCAATTTTTCCCAGCTCTATCTTCATTCCTGAGAGCTCTTTCTGTACTTCTGTAAAACGCAAAGAGTAGTATTCCCGATTCTGCTGATTTAGGGTGGTAATAGTATTATGAATCTCTTTAGTATTTTCTAGTATTTGTCGATATCCCTCTTTCTGGGTGGTTACTATCTCCTGCATAAATCTGTCAATACGAAAGATTAAGAGTATCGAAAGAGCAATAGGGAAGCCCTGATTAGCGATTAAGTCTAATAAAGTTTTTGTA
>Ga0209834_10001326_pt1 | contig 14090 bp, 11 predicted proteins | sample Mar14236cmmetaG_FD_184134 | JGI IMG/M metagenome (GOLD analysis project Ga0209834, IMG submission 184134) | Marine hydrothermal vent microbial communities from Guaymas Basin, Gulf of California to study Microbial Dark Matter (Phase II) - Marker... ...
GAATGGGACTGGAAAAATCAGAACGTTGGTATTTCCGGCAGTTCCAAATGGACCCTCCATATCCCTTGTGATAATTGATCCGGATTTTAAAATAAAAAGCGGGATCCAAAATGGATCCCGCCTTTTTTGTATTCTGATTAGGATCAGGCAATCTTTCCAAGTGATTTCTTTTGAGTTTGAGTACCGGCTGCAGCTGAAGCGATCTGGCCACCCATCACACTGTCCATCGGGTAGATGATCACCATTGAGCTTTCTTCCTTGGAAATATCCAGTAGGGCCTGGATCTGACGCAGTTCCAACGAGCCTTCAGCTGAAGATAATACATTGGATGCTTCTGCCAGCGCATTCGCAACACTGACTTCGGCATCGGCTTGGATCTTCTTGGCTTTAGCGGAACGTTCTGCCCGGGCAATAACAGCCAATTCCTCTATCAGGGTGGGGGGGGTGCCCACATCGGTGATACGCACGGCCCGAACATTGATCCCATAATCAGAAGCTGCTGCATCGATAATTTTCTTTAAATCTGCGGCTATTCTCTCTGTTTCACTTAATAAAGGACGCAGGTCATTGCCGCCGATGGTGCTCTTGAGCGCTTCCATGGAAGCCCATTCGGTGGTTTTCCAGTAGTCCTGCACGGCAATAGCCGCTTTTTCAGGATTTTCCACTTCCAGCTCAATAGCCGCAGTAACATCTATGGGAATATTATCCCGGGTCAGAGTTTTGGTGGCTTTCACCTCATAGGTCTGGATGCGGACATCCAGGATGCGGGCAACAGAGTAGATAAAGGGCGGGATGACGAATAAACCTGGTCCGCGAGTGCCGACTGATTTACCCAGCCGCAATAATACCAGCCGTTCCCATTGGGGCAGGATGTAGAACATCCCGGCAAGGATATTTGCCAGCCACAGGACTACCAGAGACACAAGCCCTCCGTAAATAAATTGGCTGGGTGATCCTCCATTGATACCCCGGACGAAGAAATGCAGGGCAAAAACCAGCCAGAGCGGGACCAACACCACCAGCCGGATCAGGTTCCTGATGAACGTTTGGACTGGATTTTTTAGAATGGACATCTTTTTCTCCTTTTTGAAGAACTAAATGGATACAAGTTCAGGTATCTCTTATCGAGAATGCGAGAAGCGTCAATTCCCTTAGGCATATTGTAATGGAGAATAGGAGATTGGGATTCCCAAAGCAGTGAAAGATGCATCGGGAGAGCCAGGTTATCAGTGTTCATATTCCCATGAACTGCGAATTCGATAAGTTGACCATATTACTATACGGAAATCCCCCTGAAAAGTTGCACAAGAAAAACCTCTCAGGATTTCCACTGAGAGGTTTTATCTGGAGAATGGTCGGTCTATTTGAGGAATTTGATACTGAGCGGATATCGGGTTTCCTGGTCATTCAAGTAGCGCAGGGCATTTGCAACACCCTGATAGAAGACGAAAAAGCCGATCAGGATCATGGGAAAGACACTGATAAGGGCGAGGATAGCCATTAGCAGCTGGTCGCCATAACCTTGTTCCAGGAAGATTACCCCCGCAGGCAGGCCAATCACCAGGCAGAAAACACCCGCAAAAAGAGCAAGCGTGATGCTGATCTGGAAATTCAGCACCTGGCGTCCATGTTTATCGATCTGAAAGTTGCGGGTTTTCAGCCAGGTCCAGATCACCAACGGGATCAAAACAATGCAGAACATGCTGCTCAGATGCAGGGCAGCCACCCAAATTCGTTCATTCCCGACATCATCTTTACCGAGATCGAATTCCAACACGTTGCTCAAGCTGTTGCGGGTAAAAGACCGCGGTTCCACTTCCCCACTTTCAATCCGCTGAATGGTGCGGGGAGTGACCTCGCAATCCTCAGCCAATTGCTCCTGGGTAAATCCTTTTTCTTTCCGTAATTCTGATACTTTGAGACCTAAATCAGGTTGCTTCATGGTGTGCTCCTTCTAACTAGATTTTCCCCATTCTATAAAATCCAGACAGAATTACCATGTCGTGTTAACGACATTTAGGCGACATTGACTAATTTAATACCAATTTAATCCACTTTACTCGTTAAAAACATATCCTCCGGGTCCTATCAGCCGGAAAACAAGATGATGGGTTTATTAAAATTTTCTATCACGCGCTGAAAGAGAAAAATATTCTTGTCATCTTCCATCAGTACATTTAGTAAAATAGTTTCATCTTTGACGGCAAGTTGGTGGGTATTCTGAGGGATCTGAAAATCCTGGCAGAGCACTTACAATTGCATCTCGTTCTGCCTGGAATATACTCAGCATCTCAGTATCAACATCCTGAAGAGTGTATAGATATAATCCGCTGCCATCTTCTGTAATAATGCCCACGGCAGGGTCCAGTTTGCCGCCTATCACCCCCACATCAACATTCTCGACTGTAGACGTAAGACTCCAGGTTCCCAATAAAACTCCATCTTCTGAAACTGTTCCCTGGTAGACCCATGTACTTGTTGTCGTAAAACCATTATCCTTAACGTATGAATATGATGCTTCTCCGAAGAAAGCGCCAGTATTAAAATTAACAACTACCGGAATAATACCCATCATCTGGGAATCTCCACCTTGCCCAACAAACTGATCACATTGAAAGGACATTTGTCCAGTGAACGATACTATGATCTGGCCGTTCTCATTCTCGTTAAGAGCATCCTGAGTTGCCTCACTCTCCTCAATTGCCGACTTAGTTTCCATCGAAGCCACATAATCAATACCGTCATCTTCTTCCTCATCCAGCACAACCTGGGCCCTTTCAGCGCGTTTCTCTACCTGGCGAATAATGACTGCTTCTACTCTCTTAATCAACAGATCCCTGACCACCGCCCGGTAGAGCGCTGAGCCTAATGGATTGGTACCCCAGATAGCTTTCTTCAGTACCCTCGGCGCAACTTCCTCGATCCCAAACTGGACTACCTTGCCGGCGCCTTCCATCGTCTTACCCATTACCCAGCCCGTGCCGCGCCCTACAGCTTTAGCAACACGTCCAAAAAACCCGAAAAGTCCACCCCGCCGGCGTGTCCTGCGCACTTCCACCAACTTGGGAGCGCGTTCTTTCAGATCATTGACCTTGTCTTCCAGACTATTTATCAACTGATCTTCCAACTCGGGGGAATGGTTTCCACTCCGGCGAAGTCCAGCAATCTGACTGGCATACAGTTCGATTAGAATATCAATTTCATTTTTATCCTGCTGGGCCAACTGCTTGACAGGCACAGAAAGCAGATGTCCATTCCCAACATTTGCAGACTCAACATCCCCGTTTAAACGCATGTGGTTGGAAATCATCAGCAGGACTGAATTCTCAAATGAATAATCAATCTTCTCAGCCGCACGAACAGAATGCAGAGGAAGGATAATCATCAAAGCCGCCAAGATCCCAAATATAATTGTCTTTTTCATTTCCCTACTCCTTCCCAACCATAGTTTCAATATAGACCAGGCGTTCGTTTTGCAGGCCGAAGGTCAGGCCTTCTGCATAATAGAGGTCAGCATCCGGCACCAGCTCTTTTTCAACCGGCAGGATCAACCATTCATCCAACCCTGCGGATGCCGCCACCTGTTCCCGGGTGACAAAAGCACTGAAAGAACCAGGCTGGTAAGGGGTGGGTAAAACTGTTTCTAAGGGTATCTCTGACAGTTCGAGCTGCTCGCCATTTTCAAAGGCCACAGACACTTTCTGGCTGTAATAATTCCATTCTTCATAGCGGACTTCTTCCACATCGCCATCAATCCCTTCCCTTTGGAAAAAGAGAATATAAAAACCTTCCGGGTATCCATATTCCTGAATCATTCTCGTTTGAGCAGAGGAGTAATCAACCGGTGGGGGCGCAGTTTGGTCAAAAGAAAACCCGGTCACCAACCTGGGAATATCTTTAAATTCTTTGACTCCTAATAACCCCACCCCAATCAAGATACAACCTACTATCAGCAGAAAAACCACCGCTCCCCCCAAACAATATCCAGCCCGCTTTTTTGTCTTCATATATTCTTCGCTCCTCTCATTAATTAGCTGTGATGTAAATAAAGGATTCAACAAATCAATTCTATACTCGTTGTAGATCAACGCCACTAGACAAGATATCATAATGGTATCTTCCATTAAATTGGGCTGCTTTCAAACCTTAAAGCGGGAGCTGTTCCAGAGGATTTTCAAAAACCGCCCTTTTTTCAGTGGAAGCAAGAAGGTAATTTCGAGCAGGCGTTTTTCCTAACTGATGGATCAAACAAAAACAATTGTACTCTCCTTGTGACAATTTTAACCCTGATAATTGTCATAGAATATTCTAGTCAATATTAGAAAATCATGGTTTCAGAACTAGGCTATTTCCATCTAGTCTGGCATCTGTCTGAGCTATTCTCTCCATGATAAAATAGCCTCATGGATCTATTTGACCACGCTATGGAAGAGGATCTCAAGAAAAAAGCTCCCCTGGCTGCCCGCTTGCGCCCCCGGTCTCTGGATGAATTCGTGGGCCAGGAGGAGATCGTTGGAGAGGGAAAACTGCTCTATCGGGCCATCATGGCAGACCGCTTGTTCTCCTCCCTGATCTTCTGGGGGCCACCCGGGACCGGAAAGACCACCCTGGCGATGGTGATCGCCAATCACACTGAATCCCATTTCACCAGCCTGTCTGCTGTCATGGCCGGCAAGGCGGACCTGCGCCAGGTGATCGCCAAAGCCGATGAACTGCGCAAGATGTACCAGAAACGCACCATCCTTTTCGTGGATGAGGTCCACCGCTGGAATAAAGCCCAGCAGGACGGGTTGCTTCCCTATGTGGAAAACGGCGTTATTACATTGATTGGTGCCACTACCGAGAACCCCTATTTTGAGGTCAACCGGGCCCTGGTATCCAGATCCCGGATCTTCCAGATGAAGTCGCTAACAGATGAAAATATACGCGCTTTGATCCAATTAGCGCTGGAAGATAAGGAACGCGGTTATGGCGATATGAAAATCGATCTGGCAAAGGACGCTCTTGCCCATCTGATCCGGGTGTCCGGTGGTGACGGGCGTAATGCCCTCAATGCCCTTGAATTGGCAGTTGAATCCACCCTCCCTGATAAAAAAGGAGTGATCGAAATCACGCTGGATGTAGCCCAGGATTCCATCCAGCGCCGGGCTGTTCTATATGATAAAGATGGGGATGCCCACTATGATACGATTTCAGCATTTATCAAATCCATCCGCGGCTCCGATCCCGATGCTGCACTATACTGGCTGGCCAAGATGCTCTATGCCGGGGAAGATCCCCGCTTTATCCTCCGGCGGCTGATCATTTCTGCCGGCGAGGACATCGGACTGGCCGATCCAATGGGATTGGTCGTTGTTAACGCCGCAGCGCAGGCCTATGAGTTTATTGGTTTGCCAGAGGGAGTCTATCCCATCGTGGAAGCTGTGCTCTACCTGGCGACTGCTCCAAAATCCAACTCGGCCGGAGCCTATTTCAAGGCCTATGATGTAATCGAAAAATCCGGGCGAACGGGAGTACCCATCCATCTCAAGGATGCAAGCCGCGACGGCAAAGTCCTCGGTCACGGCAAGGGTTATAAGTACCCGCATGCCCATCCAGACCATTTTATGCCCCAACAATATCTGCCGGATTCTTTACTGGGCACATATTTTTACAAACCTTCCACGCAGGGATATGAACCTGAGATCCAGGATCGTTTATCTCTCTGGCGGGAAGCGCAGCGCAAAGCCCTCGGCATTAAATCCACTGAAGAAATTCCTGAATTGACAGAAAAAGAGATCCAATCCATTAAAACACGCCACAAAAAAGGCTGATTGCAATGTCTCCAACTCCTCCCCCTTATCCGGAATTCAAAATCGCCTTGCTGGGGTTTGGCAATGTTGGCCAGGCCCTGGTAGAACTGCTGCTTGAGAAAAAAGATGATTTGATCGATAAACCTGGGATCGGTTTTCGGGTGGTAGGGATTGGCTCGGGAACCCATGGACTGGCTGTTGATCCGCGGGGATTGCCCCTTCATGATGTTTTAGATGCCTACCGGGCAGGCACATCGCTGGATGAATTTTCATCCTTTCCTGTCCCAGACAGCACTGCGTTCATAGAAAATTGCGGGGCTGACGCCCTGGTTGAAACCACTCCGGTCGATTATCAGACAGGTGAACCTGCCTTAACATATTTACGTCAGGCGCTGGGGATGGGAATCCATGCCATCACGGCCAATAAAGGACCTGTAGTACACGGGTATCGCGAACTGGATAACCTGGCCCGGAGAAATAAAGTTTCATTCCTTTTTGAATCCGCGGTGATGGATGGCGCGCCGGTCTTCAGCATTGCCCGCAGCGGTTTGCCGGGCGCCCAGGTGAACAGCTTTTCTGGACTCCTCAATTCCACTACTAATTTGATCCTCTCCAGGATGGAAGAAGGAGAAACCCAGGAAGAAGCCATCAGTTATGCCCAATCGATCGGAATTGCAGAAACCGACCCCAGCGGAGATGTGGATGGCTGGGACGCGGCCGTGAAAGTTGCCGCGCTGGTGACGGTCTTAATGGACATTCCTTTTACGCCAGATCTGGTTGACAGGACAGGCATTCGGGGAATAACAGCTGACATGATCCATGAAGCCGCCGAGAATGGACAGCGCTGGAAATTGGTCTGTAATGCAAAACGGGATCCCACAGGAGGCCATGGGGTCAAGGCAGTAGTAGAACCACGGTTGGTTAATCAGAAATCCAATTTCTTTAATGTGAGCGGCACTTCATCTATCCTGGAGATCTCCAGTGACGTGCTTGGAAAACTTTCCCTGATCGAAGAGAATCCCTCTCCCAGAACCACAGCTTACGGCATTCTGGCCGATCTCCTGAATGCCCTGCTGGTGAAATAGAGATCCTGATTTTTTTGGTCAAGCTGGGGTCTAGCGATCGAGGAAGCTCTCAGTTTTCGATTTCGATCACTTTGCCAACCCCCACCTGGATGAAATCCTCCCCAAAGGCATTTCGAAATTTACTGATGGCTTGTTCACCAGTACAATGGCAGGGAGCGACATACTTAACCCCAATGCGATTAAATTCCTTGATGATCTCATTTATCTGGGAAGCACTGGCGTTTCCTAGATGGAAGCCGCCCAGCACCAGGTAAATATCCTCCTTAAACTCCTGTTTTGCCCTGAGCACAATATCCTCGATACCTGGATGAGCACAGCCTGTGATTACCACCAACCCCTTGGTTGTATCTATCACCAGCGCCTGCTCCGGAGGTGGACCGGACATCTCACCAATGGTATACATTCGGTCTATGATCTTCATGCCTGGAGATACTTCTATTAGCTCCACCTGGCTTCCGTAATAATTCTTAAATTCTGCAGAGAATGATGACGGGAGATAAATTTTGGGATCTCCTCCGGCCGAAACAAGGGCTTGCATGCCGCCAGTATGATCACTATGTTCATGAGAAAGGACCACATTCTGGATCTGGGTAGGATTGATACCCAGGGCAGCCATATTCTTCAGAAGTAAATTTCCCGTAGCGCCGGTATCAAAGAGCACATTCTGGTCTTGATAGGTAATAAATGCAGAAAAACCCCAGGCTGTTTCCAGTCCAGGTTTATAAGGATAATTATCAAATACAAGGGTTATCGTGATCATATCTTGGCTCCTTGTTTCCTCTGTTTCCGGAGTTTGTTCTGGGATCACTGTGGGAGATAATATTTCTGTAGGAGGATATGTAGGGGGAATATCGGTTGCGGGAAGAGCAGTATCCGCCTTAATAAGAGGATTTTCAGCTTTCAACAGGGGAGCACCGCAGGCAGATATAAGGAGGGCCAGCGCTATAAGAATTCCCAGGTGGATAATTTTCCAATTAGCCATCATAAATAATTCCTCTCTGTCCTTTTTATTATACAGTCCCGGGGAGAAAATTATTAAAGATAGTCCCTCAGTATTAGGCACTTATCAGCTCCGGAAACAACCAAACCTTACAGGGCTGTAATATCAACCGGCAGACACTTAATTCCAGGAGAAGTTTGAGTATAATGGGAATACTTTTCTGTACTGTCCATTGATCAATACATTGTATTGGAACGGGTTATGAGCTCAACTGCTAACCAGCCTGAACAAGCGGGGGGTAGATTTTCACCTCTCTCTCAAAAAATACCTTCTATCTTTTTCAGTGTACCTTTCCTAATTGCTCTGAATCTTCTTACTCTGGGTGGTTTTATTACCTATGTCATCCTCAACCATCAACAGGAACCCAGCCAGGTATTGGCCGCAGTACCGCAAACTTCATCAGTCCTTAACACCCGGAAAACACCCTCCCTGACACCCGAACCATCCAGAACGCCGTTTTATTTCACTATCCCGACCTCAACACCAACGGCTTCGCCTACATTTAACCCTTCTCCCACGCCGACTGCCGCACCTACTCTGCCAGCAAGAGCTAATATCACTGGCATAGTTGGTCATCGTCAATCCATGCCTCTCAGCTGTGAAGCTCGCTCGGCAGTGGATTGGGCTGCCTATTTTGGGAAATCAATAAATGAGTACACCTTCTTTAACGGGATCCCCCTTCATGATAATCCCGATAAAGGTTTCGTTGGCAATGTGTATGGCAGCTGGGGACAAATACCCCCTAACGCATATGGAGTACACGCCAAACCCATTGCCCAGCGTTTAAGGGAATTTGGTTTACAGGCCAAACACGTTCGGGATATGACCTGGAGGGAGTTAAAGACAGAGATCGCTGCCGGCAGACCTGTGATCGTCTGGGTTGTCGGTCATGTGGGCCAGGGAATTCCAGTCTCCTACACAGCCCCGGGAGGAGCCGTGACCACCGTCGCCAAATTTGAGCATACGGTCGTTGCCATCGGTTATACCGAAGACAAGATCGTTATAATAGACGGTGCTAAGACATATACTAAATATAAGGGGGAGTTCTTGAAGTCCTGGGGGGTTTTGGAGAATCAAGCAGTGATCTGGATCGATTAACCAGCACCTCTGTTCAATATCATCTGTTCAAAATCCAGCAAATCAGCCTTGGTATCGGTATTTTCTTTTCCCCCATAACCAGTTAGGCTGCCATCTGAACCTATCACTCGATGACAGGGAATAACCAGTGGAACCTCGTTGCGTTTTTCTGCCTGTCCTACTGCCCGGGAAGCTCTGGGGCGATCGATAGCTGCCGCAACCTGTCCATAGGAACGAGTTTCACCAAAAGGTATCGCCAGAGTATATTCCAGAACTTCTCTTTGGAATTCTGTATAACTGTTCCAGTCGATTGGAAGGTTGAATACTTGCAGCTCCTGATTTAGATAGGAACTGATCTGTTCCAGATACATCCGGGTTTCTGGTTCAGAATATTGATACAATCCCTCTCTATATTCCTCATTCAGAGATAAAAAAGCCTGCTTGTTCTTCTGGAACATGCGCAGGCGCAGAAATCCACGCGGGGAAACCGCCACCCCGATCAAACCCAGTAGATTTGTTTGCATTACATTCAAATAAATTGGGGATGCCATAGACTCCTCCCGGTCTGAAAAAGCTGTTCTTATTCAGTATACCATTCCGAAAATAACTACAAAATCGTATGTTAAGCGTAGGGAAAGCGTCAGGTTGTCGTCAAGCAGGGAAGACCCCGAAATGCTACACTACTATCAGAAAGGATATTTCTCTTCTTCTCCTCCTTAGAGAGAGTCGGGTAGGCGCACCCGGCTCTCCGTGATTTAAAGGGGTATTAGTCATTTTTCTCCGTAACCACCCAATGTCATCCTGAGCGTTAGCGAAGGATCCATATTGTGTTCCCTTTCCATCTTTTTCCTTTGGTAATGTTCAGGGTCAAAATAAGGATGTAAGCATGGATTCTTCCCCTTCACTACGTTCAGGGTCAGAATGACATACCGAATTTTCTTGAAGTTGCGATTTCCCCAAATTTTTAAGGTTAAACACGCCAATTTCCTTCCCTTATTAACTGAAATCGGCCCAATCAAGCGTATAATAGGATTATCCAATTTGAGGACCATTTTATACGTAAAGCCTATGTCTTTTGCTCACCTTCACGTTCATACTGAATATTCCATCCTGGATGGTTTCTCCAACATTAAAGACCTGGTTCAAAGAGCCAAAGATCTGGATATGCCCGCCATAGCTATCACTGATCACGGCACCATGTTTGGCGTAGTAGACTTTTACCACGCAGCCAAAGATGTTGGCATAAAACCAATCATCGGCGTGGAAGGATACATGGCCGCCCGGGGCATGAAGGATCGCGACCCCCAGTTCGACAAACGCTCTTCTCACCTGCTTTTACTGGCCGAAAATCAGGTAGGATACAAGAACTTGCTGAAGATCGCCTCCGCATCTCAAATGGAAGGTTTTTATTATTTCCCGCGCGTCGATCATGAATTCCTGGCCGCTCACTCGGAAGGTATCATAGCCACCTCCGGCTGCATGGCTGCTGAAATTCCCCGCGCCATCAACCAGGGCCGGCTGGAAGATGCCAAGTCCAAACTGGACTGGTATTATGAGGTGTTTGGCCCGGAAAATTTCTTCCTGGAACTGCAGTCTCATGATATTCCGGAACTGGATAAGATCAATAAAACCCTGGTAGAGATGGGCCCCCGGTACAACGCCAATTTCATCGCCACTAATGATGTTCATTACGTAAACCCGGCTGACTCGGTTCTGCAGGATGTGTTGCTGGCGATCCAGACCGGGAAGATCCTCAGCGATCCAAACAGGATGCGCATGACAGATGAGTCTTATTATCTGCGCACACCGCAGGAAATGCAAAACCTGTTTGCAGGAGTTCCTGGCGCCATCGAAAACACGCTCTTGATCGCAGAACGCTGCAACGTGGATCTGGGATTCAAGGAATATCACCTGCCCAACTTCCCTGTCCCGGACGGTAAAACAGCTGATTTTTTCTTGAGGGAATTATGTGAAAAAGGGCTCCGAATGCGCTACCAAAGCCGGGCGGATGATCCGGAGATCCAAGAACGGTTGAATTATGAACTTGATATCATCAAAACAATGGGTTTTGATGCCTATTTTCTGATTGTCTGGGATTTGATCCAGTATGCCCAGAGAAATAATATCTGGTACAACGCCAGGGGTTCAGCTGCCGGTTCGATCGTATCCTACTGTCTGGAGATCACACCCATAGATCCCCTGGAACATAATCTGATCTTCGAGCGTTTCCTCAATCCGGGCCGAGTTTCCATGCCGGATATCGATCTGGATTTTCCAGATGACCGGCGCGCTGAAATGATGCATTACTGCGCTGAAAAGTACGGCCATGACAAAGTAGCCCAGATCATCACCTTTGGCACCATGAAAGCCCGGGCCGCCATCCGTGATGTAGGCCGGGTGATGGATATCCCCCTCCAGGAAGTGGACCGGGTTGCTAAAGCCATCCCTAACATGCCGCCGATGAGCATCCAGGAAGCGCTGGATAATTCTCCTGATTTTAAAAAGCTCTATAATGATGCTCCTTATCTGCATACTCTAATTGATACTGCCAAGGGTGTAGAAGGGACTGTCCGCAATGCCGGTACGCACGCAGCAGGTGTAGTAGTAACTGACCGACCGGTGGAAGAATATACACCCCTGCACCGGCCAACAGGAAATATTGGTGATAGTCCAATAAATACAGTTACTCAATACCAGATGTCGGTGGTTGACAAACTGGGGCTGTTAAAGATCGATTTCCTTGGACTTTCCACCCTGACGATCATGGCCCAGGCCTGTGACCTGATCGAGAAACGCCATGGGGTAAAACTCACCCTGAGCAACATCCCTTTTAATGATCCAGAAACTTATGAGCTGATCGGCCGGGGGGAAACAATTGGCCTCTTCCAGGTGGAAAGTTCCGGGATGCGCCGCTACCTGAAGGAAATGAAACCCACTCAGCTGGAACATATGATCGCCATGGTTGCGCTCTATCGTCCCGGACCGATGGACTTCATTCCCGACTATATAGACCGCATGCATAAACGCCAGGAGATCAGCTACCGCCATGATGATTTGATCCCGATCTACGGGGAAACCTTTGGCATCCCTGTCTACCAGGAACAGATCATGCACAGCGCAGTGGCGATTGCCGGCTACACGCCATCAGAATCAGATAGTTTGCGAAAAGCAGTGGCTAAGAAAAAACCTAAAGAGATCAAAAAACACAAAAAGAAATTCATCAGCGGCGCGGTAGAACGAGGCATTGATCAGCAGATCGCAGAAGATATCTTCACGGATTGGGAAAACTTTGCCCGCTACGGTTTCAACAAAGCCCATGCAGCAGATTATGGTTTGATCTCTGTCCAGACAGGCTACCTTAAAGCACACTATCCAGTCGAGTATATGACCGCTTTGCTGACCGTTTACCAGAATAATAGCGACAAGGTTACCCTTTATGCCTCTGAATCCAGGAAAATGGGTATCGAAATTCTGGCTCCCAATGTCAATTACAGCTGCTGGGGATTTACCATAGAGGATAATCCTTCCGGGGATAGCTGTATCCGGTTTGGTTTGGGCGCAATAAAAAATGTTGGCGAAGGTCCTGTTGAAGAGATCATCCACGGTCGGGAAAATAATAAGTTCCTGGACGTTAATGACTTCCTGCGGCGGGTCGATCTGAGGAAAGTCGGTAAAAGGGCTCTTGAATCTTTGATCCAGGTCGGCGCGCTGGATGATCTTGGCGGTCGCCCAGCCCTGCTCGAATCCATGGACAGGATCCTGGCTATCAGCTCATCCAATTTCCAGGCCGCAGATGCTGGCCAGATCTCCATGTTTGGGGACGGCACTGGGTTAGCAGAAGCAATAATCCTACCTGAAGCAAAAACTACTATTAACCGCCGGACCCAGCTGGATTGGGAACGGGAGCTGATTGGCCTGTATGTCTCGGACCACCCGCTCAGCACAGTGATGGAAAGCCTGGAGAAACATGTGACCCACTTCGCACAGGATCTCAGCGAAGCCAAACACCACGAATATGTCAGCGTGGCCGGGATTGTCACCAAGATCAGGCAGCATCAGACCAAAAACGGCAAAGCGATGGCCTTTGCAACCATTGAAGATGTCCAGGGAATGATCGATCTGGTGATCTTTCCCAATACCTGGAAAAAATATGGGGAGCTGATCCGCTTTGACGAGATAATTTACGTAAAGGGTAAAGCAGATGCGAACGGCGGGGAAACCAAGGTGCTGGTAGACCAGGTATCAACCAGTATCACCCAAATCGAATCCATTGATGGACCACCCCGTTCAACCCAGATACCTCCTCAGAAAGCCCCTCAAAAAGCCAGAGTAGAGGATGCAGGACCGCCTCCGATGGTAGGTCCGCCGGTTGAAGACACCATGATCTATGAACCTATCCCAGAATCGGAGCTTCCTCCCCAACCGGAATTCCCACCACTGGACTACGGAAAAACCTCACCCAGGATTCCAAAAACAGATCAACCAGTCAGTGAAGATATTCAACCAACGAATGAAACTCCTCAACCCGCAAGTGAAGCACCTCAGCCAGCGAGTAAAGCGGTTGAAAATCCGGAAGAACAGTTCGTTGAAGAACCTGAGAGAACCTCTCCTGTTCCAGAGCGAGTGGGCGCGATCATCCTGGATGAGGATTCTACTTATCTGATCACCGTGATCCTTAAGAACAGGGGTGATCTAATGCGGGACAAACTCAGGCTGCGGCAGGTTTACGGCACATTGATCAGCTATCCTGGCAATGATCGGTTTGCGTTCCAGATCATTGAAAAAGACCAGGCTCATTTGCTTGAATTCCCCAACGCCTCAACAAAGATCAGCAAAAACCTGATCAATCAGCTCAGAGACATGCTGGGGCGTGATAACGTGCAGATTGAGAAGTATTTGTTGTAAGAAAATTATAGGACAGTCTCATCTTTCCCGGTTATATTTACCACAGGATTTGGAGCTTCTGCTCGATCTCCAAACCAGAGCTCCGCACTAGAGCTATGGGAGAGCGCCAGCGAAGGATCCGAAATGCGTTCTCTTACCACCCTCTTCCTTTGGAATTCTTCAGGCTCAAAAGATGGATGCGAGTATGGATTCTTCCCCTTCTCTCCGTTCAGGGTCAGAATGACAAGTGAA
>Ga0209834_10001327_pt1 | contig 14084 bp, 16 predicted proteins | sample Mar14236cmmetaG_FD_184134 | JGI IMG/M metagenome (GOLD analysis project Ga0209834, IMG submission 184134) | Marine hydrothermal vent microbial communities from Guaymas Basin, Gulf of California to study Microbial Dark Matter (Phase II) - Marker... ...
TCTTCGTCATAAAGTGCGTGCACCAAGTTTTTCTAATATTCCAACCTATAAAGCATCTTGTGTAGGTATCCCTCTTGCCGATGCACTTATTACCCTTGCTGCTGTTGATCCATGCTATTGCTGTACAGAACGAAGCATTCGCGTCATCGACGAAGATAATAAAAAATTAGAACATAATCTATTAACCATGTCTCGTGAGAAAACTGCAAATCTCAAGAAGGTAGTTGCCGGTAGCGAGAAAACACCCATTGATAGAATTTTTGAAGATTAGGATTTCAAGAAGAAAGGGTACATAAATGTGGAATAATTATCTATTTTTGCTTGTCGTTATCCCGATAATTGCAACAATTATTAATCTTTTTGTACCAAAGATTATAAAGAAACTTATCACTCTTGCTTCTGTGATTTGGTCGCTGGTGCTGAGTATCAAAGTATTCAGCGCAACTACATTGAGCTTTTCCTTATTTGGCTCAACGATTTTCCAGACCGATACGTTATCAAAGTTCATTTTGCTTTTTATAAACATTTTGAGCACGATCATATTGATTTACTGTCTTAAGAATGTGAACAAGGAATATGAAGGAAAGTTCTTTTTACTTTTCGCACTGACAGTCAGTTTCTGTAATGGCGTCGCAGTGAGTTCCAATATGATCGCTTTCTTAATTTTCTGGGGGCTTTCAGGTTTGCTTGTGTATCTATTCGGTATTTTGAATGCTCCGAAAAGTGCGGAGAGCTCAAGAAAAGCATTCATTATCATAGGAACATCAGACGTGCTTCTTCTTTTTGGATTAGCAGTGATGTATGTGGTGACACAGAATTCCGATCTTTACTTAACAAAAATTACTCTTTCGAGCGTGTTGACCTATATTGCATTCTTTTGCCTGCTTCTTGCTTCTTTTGCAAAAGCCGGTGCTTTCCCAATGCATACCTGGCTTCCTGACTATGCAAAAGATGCACCGATTGAAGCCGTAGCAGAACTTCCTGCTGCTATGGATAAGCTGCTTGGTATTTATCTTTTTGCACGTATAATGATGCATCTTTTTGTCTATCCATTTGCAATCCAGGCGATCATCATGATAATAGGTGCGCTTACGATAATTTTTGCAGTGATGATGGCGCTAGTTCAGCACAATGCGCGTAAGCTGCTGGGATATCATGCTGTTAGTCAGGTTGGGTATATGATATTGGGAATTGGAACCGGTAATCCAATTGGTATTATCGGCGGACTTTTCCACATGCTAAATAATGCAATTTACAAATCAAGCTTGTTCTTATCTCTTGGTTCTGTTGAAAAGAGGACAGGAACATCCGAACTTGAAGATCTTGGTGGTCTTGCCAGAAAGATGCCACTCACCTTTATCGCTGCGCTGATAGGAGCTCTTTCTATATCGGGTATTCCACCATTGAATGGGTTCTTCTCAAAATGGATGGTCTATCAAGGTATTTTGAAAACCGCTTCACAGCATGGGTCAATCTGGCAGATCGTACTAAATGTCTGCTTTGTCCTCGCTGTTTTTGGAAGTGCGCTTACCCTTGCCAGTTTTATTAAATTCATACATGCAATATTCTTGAGCAAATTACCAAAAAAATATGAAGGCGTGAAAGAGATCAGTTTCAATAACTGGTTTGCCAATCTTTTACTCGGCGCTCTTTGTGTGATTTTTGGCGTGCTCGTATTTGCAATTCCTGTGAAATTATTCTTACTGCCTATAATTGGCGCAGGATCTATTAAAACATTGCTTTTGGGATTTTATAGTTCAAAGATCATACTTTATTTCTTTGCCGCATCGATTCTGCTCGGTCTTATAATTTATCTTGTATTTAAAAAAATCCGCTTTGATGATGAATATGTTGGAACCTATCCCACAACTGAAGAGCATAGAGCTACAGGTGTTGAGTTCTACAATGAAATTTCTTCGATGAGCCCCTTTAATAAGATCTACAAGTGGGCAAACAAGAAGTATTTTGATATATATAAATGGGGAACAGTGTTCTCCTTATGGCTTGGTAATGTGTTTCATAACCTGCATTCCGGTTTGTTGCATACCTATGCGATTTGGATGCTTGCCGGCTTGGTTGTTGTTACAATAATTTTATTGAGTGCAATTTAGTTTAAGTATAATATTATGAACCACACGTCTTCACTACGTTTCAGTCTTCGCTACGCTACGCCCCGACAGGACGCCGTTGCAGGCGAAATACACCCGTCTTCTCTGCCAGCTGGCGGAACATGGTGTAGCCGAATGGTTAAAAGTATTTATATGTAGGAGGCCTTAAGTGCCAGTTGATATTTGGTTGTACTTTATTTTAGGATTCATGATAATCGGTTCGATTGCATGTCTGGAAATAAAGAATATACTTTCTTCGATCATCACAATTGGTGTGGTTGGATTAGGTCTGTCTTTAGCGTTCCTGTTTTTAGGAGCTCCGGATCTTGCTCTTGTCCAGTTTGTGTTTGAAATCCTCTGCATGATAATTTTGATCCGTGCCTTTGCGAAACGTTCTATCGAAGTCCGAGCTCTTCGAAGAGATGTGCCCGAAACGATCATAGCTATCGTGATTCTGGCAAGCATTTTTGTGTTGAGCATCTTTGCATTCAAAGATCTGCCATCATTTGGAAAGCCGATCGTGCGAGTTGCAGAGCGTTATCTCGCTCAGGCAGGAGTGGAAACCGGTTCTCAAAATATAATCACCGCAGTTATTCTAAACTATAGAGTATATGATACATTGGGTGAGGTTACTGTACTATTTACCGCAATTTTGGGTACATTTACCATATTACGTAAAACAGGGAGGAAGAAAAGACATGCAGAATAATTTTCCCAATGAAGGTATGTCCGTAATTGTAAAGACAATTACTCGTTTTACTGTCTGGTTGATCTTCTTATATGGTCTTTATATTGTAATTCATGGCCATCTTTCTCCCGGTGGCGGTTTTGCAGGCGGCGTGATCGTTGCCCTTTCTTATGTTCACTTGACGCTGGCGTATGGTAAGAATTTTGTGCTGGAGCGCGTGGATAAATTTGCTATGAACAGTTTGGAAGCTATTGCAGCGATCCTTATCGTTCTCACAGGTATCGTCGGCTTATACATCACGGGTTATTTTTTCGCAAACTTTATGGGAGTTGGCAAATTGTACACGCTTCTCAGTGCTGGATACATCCCGATGCTGAATATCTTTATTTGCGTGAAGGTAGGTATGGGATTGTATCTTGTGTTCTACTATTTAGCCAGTTTTAAACCCAAGGAAGGATAAGAATATGATATTATATCTAATGTGCTTTTTCCTCTTTTTGGTCGGCGTGTATGGTGCGATCACAAAAAGAGATCTGATTAAGATAATACTTGCAATTGGTATCATGGGTTATTCCGTAAACCTGTTCCTTGTTTTGCTTGCCTATCGTACAGGTGCGCTGGTTCCGATCCTTAAAAAAGGACTGGATATTCCAGCCAGCATGATGGTCGATCCACTTCCTCAAGCAATTGTGCTGACGTCAATCGTCATTGAGCTGGGTATCACCGCACTCATGGCTGCGCTTGCGATCAGGATCTATCAAAAATATGATACCTTTGATATTACGAAGATCAGGAGATTACAAGGATGATATTATCACAGTTTATTTTCGTTCCGTTACTCGCTGCATTTCTCATCGTTCTCTTTGCCCGTAAAAAAGAAAATTTTGCTGCTGCTATTGCCCTTGCTGCTTGTGCGTGGATTTTGATCGTTTCGTTCATTGCGTTCTTTAAGCTCCCTTCCCACGGAGGTATGATCCTAAACAATACAAGTGGATGGAAAATACCATACACGATCTGTTTGATTTTGGATAATCTGTCTTCCTTTATGCTGATAGTAGTGAATCTTGTTGCCTTTCTTTCAGCATTCTATGCGATCCAGTACATAAATCATTTTACAGGGAAGTGGAATTTCTTTGCACTCTTTATGCTGATGTTGACCGGAATGAATGGAGTGATACTCACGGGTGACTTCTTCAACTTGTATGTTTTCATGGAGATATCGCTCTTTTCTGCCTATGCTCTTGTTGCATTTGGTACGGAATCTGAAGAACTCGAGGCAGCATTCAAATATGCTACGATGGGCGCGATTACTTCCACAATGATTTTGTTTGGTATTGGAATTCTTTATAGTTATACTTCCACGCTTACAATGGCGGATGTTGGACTCCAGCTGAGAAGTGGCGGAACTCCGAAAATGATTTTCTTGGTTTACGGCTTGTTCATCGCAGGTTTTGGATTGAAAACTGCACTCGTTCCATTCCATGCGTGGCTTCCAGATGCGCATCCATCAGCCCCTGCACCGATCTCTGCAATGCTTTCCGGTGTGCTTATCAAAACGCTCGGCGTGTATGCGCTTGTGCGAATATTCTTTAATGTATTCGGAGCGCCAACTGTTGTGTTACAGATCCTTATGCTACTTGGAACTCTCTCTATCGTAATTGGAGGTTTTCTTTCAATTGTTCAATGGGATTTCAAACGATTGCTGGGATTTAGCAGTGTCAGCCAGATCGGATATGTGGTGATAGGTTTTGCACTTGGCACACCCCTCGGTATTCTTGGCGGCATTCTTCATCTGTTCTATCATGCGATCTTCAAATCCCTGCTATTCTTAGACAGCGGAGCTGTTGAATATGCAACCGATACACGGGATTTGCGACAGCTGGGTGGTCTTTCAAAAGAACTCAAAGTTACTTCGGCAACTAACATGGTTGGAACATTATCAATATCTGGAATTCCACCATTTAATGGGTTTTTCAGCAAACTGATCATCATTATTGCCTGTATTTCTGCAGGTCGGATCGTTATAGGTATTATTGCAGCACTGGTGAGCATTGTAACACTTGCATACTTCCTTAAGGTTCAAAAGCATGCTTTTTATGGTAAGAAGGGTTCGGCAAAAGTGCTGGAAAAAGTCCCCTTTGCCATGAAAACTGCAATGATCATTCTCGCTGCCCTGTGTCTTATCAGTTCAGCTATTATGATACCATCAATTAGAAAAAATTATCTGAATCCCATAGTGGAAACCGTTATGGGAAGAACTTCATATATCGATAAAGTCGAGCCCTATCTTGATAATGGGAGTGTTAAATGAAAGTAGAAACAAAAAGTCGTATCGTTGTTTTTTCTCTATCCTTATTAGTTTGGATATTGATAACGACGGTTTTCAGTATTCCCTCTTTGGTCGCAGGTATCATCATGGCATTAATCACTGCGATCTTTGCGGGAGAGATGCTGATCGTAACTGAAAGAAAATTTCATTTGAAACGAGTATGGTATACAATTGAGTATCTTTTTAAATTTACATGGGAACTGATCAAAGCAAATTTTAACGTTGCATACATTGTTATCCATCCTCTTCTTCCTATAAAACCCGGGATCGTGAAAGTGAAAACAAAGCTGAAAAGAGATTCTGCGCTTACAATGCTTGCAAATTCAATAACACTAACTCCCGGAACACTTACGGTAGATATCGATGTTGATAACCAGATTTTATACGTGCACTGGATCTATGTAAAATTTACCGATATAGAGCAAACCACAAAAGATATAGGCGGTCGGTTTGAAAAATTGCTTGAGGAGATATTTGAATGAGAGTTTTTAGATGGTTCATCGGTTTACTTTTCATTGCAGCATTCTTTGTGATAAATTTTGTTGTATTTACAGATATTCCCTTCAACTATAAGTTGATCAATGTGCTCCTTTTCTGCTCGCTTTTCATCCTAATACGAGTGGTGAAAGGACCTTCAGTTGCAGACCGTATTGTAGCTATTGATATTCTTGGTATTCTGATCATCGGAGTATGTGCGATTCTCGCGATTGCCTTGAAGCGCTCATATTTCATAGACGTTGGAATTGCATGGGGCCTTCAAAGTTTCATAGGAACTTTGGCTCTCGCAAAATTCTTAGAAGGGAGGTCGCTCGATGCCTGATTTAGCAATCAATCAAATTATCGGATATGTCATTATCTGCATTGGTGTTATTTTTGATCTTTTTGGTGTGCTCGGACTTGTTCGCCTTCCAGACGTGTATAATCGTCTTCAGGCAGCAACAAAAAGTGTGACTTTTGGTTCTGCCGGAATCCTGTTTGGTGTATTCGTTTACTCCGGTTTTACTGCAATGGGCTTTAAGGCAATTTTAGCCGCAATATTTATCCTGTTGACATCACCGGTTTCTGCTCATGCAATTGCAAAAGCTGCCCATAAAGCAGGAATCAAACTAACCGACAAGACAGTTATTGATCTATATCAAGAAGATAAAGAATTACAGAAATAACAGATATGAGCCACGAAAACACACAAAAACGCACGAAAAAAATATTGCCTATTTATATGAAAAATAACAAAAATAAATTTTGTGTCCTTTTGTGTGTTTTTGTGGCTAAAAACAGTAATTAAATATGAACCCCGAAAATATACAAAAAAACATAAAAGAAGATATTATATTCAAAGATGAATGTTACAAAATCATCGATTGTGCTTTCACGGTATGGAAAGAATTGGGTTATGGCTTTTTGGAGAATGTTTACAAAAAAGCTTTAGTCATTGAATTAAATAATAAGGGATTTAATGCAGAAACAGAACATCCAGTTGAAGTATTTTATAAGGGAAAACAAATTAGTAAATATTTTGCAGATGTTATGGTTGATAGAAAGATAATATTAGAATTAAAAGCCGAAGATAAATTGAATTTAATTCATCAGGCACAGGTTATTAACTATTTAAAAGCTTCAAGGATTAAAGTTGGTTTGCTTATAAATTTTGGAAAAAAGAAATGCGAATTCAAAAGATTAATATTTTAGTAATTTTGTGGCTAAAAAGAATCATAGACGAGCCACGAAAACACATAAAAAAGCACGAAAAAGATATTGCCTATTAATATGAAAAATAATAAAAATAATTTTTGTGTCCTTTTGTGTAATTTTGTGGCTAAATATATCGGGAGAATAAAATGATCATTCCAAAACTTCGTGAATTAGGTGAAGCTATGGTGTCACTATTTTCAAAACCAGTAACAAGTAAATATCCTTTTACAAAAAAGCCCTATGAGCCGGTAAAACAGTTCAAGGGAAAACCAAAATATAATGAAGAAGAATGCGTAGGGTGTGGTTCTTGTGCTCAAGTGTGCCCAGCCGGTGCGATCGATCTTACGGATATTCCGGAAGAGGGAAAACGTATATTGCAAGTTAATTACACGAATTGCATTTACTGCGGGCAATGCGAAGAACACTGCATAACGCAGAAGGGCATTAAGCTTTCGAATGAATATATAACCGCTACTTTCAGTCCTGATAAAGAAGCAGACTTCATGAAAATTGAAAAAAAGCTTATTGTCTGTCCCATTTGCGGTACAAAGATAGCCACTGAAGATCATATGAATTGGCTGGTCGAGAAAATGGGTCCAAAAGCTTATGGTAATCCCAACCTCCTCGCATTCATTCAACTTCGATATCAGGATCTGCCGGACTCAAAGATAAAAAAAGATAAGATACGCCGAGAAGATTATTATAAATTGATGTGTCCACGTTGTAGGCACCAGGTTGTTGTCGAAGATGCATTCTGACGAGTTAAAGAAATTATTTTCATCTATAAAAGATAAAAAAACCCTTTTTGTAGGGCTGGGAAATTATCAGCGCGGCGATGATGCTGTGGGATTATATATAATTGAACAACTGCAATCAAAATGTAAAAAAAAAATTTTGCATATCTGATCGCTGAAACCACTCCTGAAAACTATTTAACTATACTCACTTCAAAAGATTTGGATTTAATTATTTTCTTTGATGCATGCAGGTTTTCACCCGTTGAAGGAGAGATTAAGATTTTAAGAAATAAAGAAATAAGCACCTTTGCAACTTCTACTCATACGAGCTCGATCAGTCTCATCATTTCGTATATTCGAAAGCATTCAAATGCTGCAGTTAAAGTGATAGGTATTAACATAAAAAGTGCACATTTTATTCAAAAAATTTCAACGGAAATTAAAGAGAGTGCTGATTCTCTTATAACTATGATACAAAATGAAACACGCTGAGATACTTCTGACAGGAATTGTTCAGGGGGTCGGCTTTCGACCTTTTGTGAAAAGAACTGCTTTAAAGCATAACATCAAAGGTTATGTGGAGAACAGGGAATTCGGAGTGAAAATTATCGCATCCTCTCAAAAGAATAATATTGAAGAATTCCTGCTCGATATTCTCAATAATGCACCTGCGGTTTCAACAATTCTTACTCACTCCATACAATATATCGAGTCAGAGTTGCCTGATTTAAAGACCTTCGAGATCGCACCAAGCAAAAAGAAAGGGGAAATATCAGCGCTGATACCACCAGACATTGCGACATGTAACCAATGCGCTCGAGAGATCAGCGACAAAAAGGATAGGCATTTTTCTTATCCTTTTACAAACTGCACGAATTGCGGACCTCGATTTTCAATAATTCAATCAATTCCGTATGACAGAAAAAACACTACAATGAAAAAGTTCATTATGTGTGATGACTGCAATAGAGAATACACAACTGTTTCAGATAGAAGATATCATGCACAACCGAACGCATGTCAGAAGTGCGGCCCAGAATTACGGCTAATAGAGCTCATCGACGAGAAACCGGTTGCCACCGAAAGAAGAGAGAAGGCATTTGATAAGACTGTATCACTGTTGCAGAAGGGAAAGATAGTTGCGATAAAAGGCATTGGCGGATATCATCTTGTGTGCAATGCCGTGAATGCAGAAGTGGTAAAAAAACTCAGAACATTGAAGTACAGGCCGCAAAAACCCTTTGCGCTGATGGCTCGGGACATTGAGACGATCGAGGGGTATTGCGAAATACATAAGTGCGAAAAAGAAATGTTGCAAGGGCAGCAGAAACCAATTGTGCTATTGAATAAAAGAAATAATACATTGGATCATATCGCTCCTGGCGTGAAAGCTCTTGGTTTCATGCTTCCCTATACTCCTTTACATTACCTACTTTTCAAACATTTTCGGCTGCTCGTTTTCACAAGCGGAAATATTTCTGAAGAAGCCCTCGAGAATAATGATGATTCTGCGTATCAAAATCTGGCAAATATCACTAAATATTATCTTTCATATAATAGAGAGATTTTTAACAGAATCGATGATTCTATCGTCACTTTTGCAGACACACAGCAAATTCTGATAAGGAAAGCCCGCGGCTTTGTGCCTAAGCCAATTAATATAAAGAAAGGAGCCGAGAATCCTCAGATATTCGCAGCAGGCGCAGACATGAAAGGTTCTTTCGGTCTTACAAAAGAGAATATATTTCTTGGAAGCCAGTATCTTGGCGATCTTGCTTTTACCTCAAATATGGAATTTTATAGAGAATCATTAAATTATTTTAAGTCAATATTCGAAATGAAGCCGGAAGTAGTCATTGCAGACTCACATCCTAATTATTTCTCTACTCAATTTGCACAGGATTTTGCAGATGAACAAGGATTACCAATTCACAATATCCAGCATCATAAAGCTCATATTTATAGCGTCATGGCTGAACACGATCTTGAGAATGTGCTGGGAATTTCCTTTGATGGAACAGGTTTTGGAGATGATGGAAATATTTGGGGTGGCGAATTTTTTATCATAAAAAATATTGAGTGTGAGAGATTTGCTCATTTGAATTATTTGCCGATGGTTTCAGGTGCAAGAGCAGCTAAGGAACCCTGGAGAATGGCATTGATATATCTTTTTAAATATTATCCTGAAGCCGTGAATAGCATCATTCCAGAGGACAAATTTCCACAGAAGGACATGATATTTTTACAGTTGCTCAATGACACTGTGAAACTCCAAACCTCGAGCATGGGAAGATTCTTCGATGCAGTTGCAAGCATTATTGATGTCTGTCATTATAATTCTTATGAAGGTGAAGCAGCTATGAAACTTGAAGCTTTTGCTGATGAGAATTTCTCAGAATATTATCATTTTGAATTTGATAAGCAGCGATCTCTCATCGATGTGTCAAAAATAATTAGAAGTATTGTTCAAGATATAAAGGAAGATCGCTCAAAAGAATATATCTCATCAAAATATCACTTTACAATTGCGCGGATGGTTTTCGATTTGTGTAAAAAAATGAAGAGTGAATCCGGCATAGATTCGGTGGCACTTTCCGGCGGAGTGTTTCAGAATGTCGTGCTTATCAATATGATAAAAAGAGTGTTTGCAAACAGTGATTTTACATTGTATTGGAACGAGAATGTCCCACCCAATGATGCGGGCATCGCACTCGGTCAGGTTTATTCATATCTCTTAAAAAGCAGGTAAAAATGTGCTTAGCAGTACCATATAGGATCATTTCAAAAGACGGCAATAAAGCTATTGCAGATGTTTTCGGTATGCAGAAAGAAATCGATATCAGGATCATAGAAGATGTGGATGTTGATGAATATGTGCTGGTACATGCGGGTTTTGCCATTCAAAGGGTAAGCCAGGAGGATGCAAAAGAGACTCTTGAATTACTCACTGAACTATGCGAAGCCAAAGAGTGATCTATGAACAATAAGTTCAGAAACAATCCTGAGCTAAAACCCCTTCTGCAAAAGATCAAGAATGTCATCGCTACGTTGGATGGAAAAGCCCTTCCGTTGAAATTTATGGAAGTGTGCGGCACTCATACTGTATCGATCCTCAAATTTGGATTTCGACACTACTTTAAAGATTCTATAAAATTTTTATCAGGACCCGGATGTCCTGTCTGCGTTACTTCAGCGCATGATGTAGATAAAATTATCTATTTAGCTCAACAGGGTAATCATCTCGTCACATTTGGAGATCTGATCAAGGTACCCGGAACACATTCAAGTTTGGAAAGAGAGATCGCAAAAGGCGCAACTGTCGATGTCGTGTACAGCCCTCTTGATACGATAAAGATAGCGAGTAATACAAAAAAAGAAGTAATCTTCATTGCCATTGGTTTTGAAACAACTATTCCCGTTATTGCCGGCTTAGTTCTTGATGCCTATGCACAACAAATCAATAATGTTAGCATTCTTTGTTTGGTGAAAACGATGCCCAATGTGTTAAGATTTCTTCTTTCCCAGCTAAAAGGTGAGATCGATGGTATGATCATGCCGGGACATGTCAGCGTGATAATCGGTTCAGAACCTTATGAATTTGTTCCTCAGGAATATGGTATTCCCTGTGCAATAGCCGGCTTTGAGCCCGTTGATCTGGGGCTCGGAATTCAGACGCTCGTTGCTCAAATTTCCTCACGAGATCCCAAAGTTGATAATAGATACACAAGAATGGTCAGATCAGAAGGTAATAGAGCAGCACAGGAATTGATCTCAGCAGTATTTCAGGAATGTGATGTATCGTGGCGTGGATTCGGCACGATTCCCAAAAGCGGATTATGCCTGAATGAAGAGTTTTCATTCTTTGATGCTGAGAAAAGATTTCGCATCAAGGTGAAGGATGAAGTTGTGCAAAGTGCCTGCATCTGTGGAGACATCATTGCAGGAAGGAAATCACCACTGGATTGCACTTTATTTAGAAAAAATTGTACTCCAGAAAATCCAATCGGACCATGCATGGTTTCCTTCGAAGGCGCCTGCGCTGCATATTATAAGTATGGAGAATGATGGAAAATAATACAATTCTTCTTTCTCATGGAAGCGGTGGCAAGCAGAGTAAGGAATTACTCGATCTTATTTATAGAACACTCAGCCACGTTGTTATTAATCACGGCGAGGACAGTGGCGTTATAAATATTACTAACGGAAAAGCAGCCATCACGACAGACAGTTACACGATCGATCCTATATTTTTCCCGGGTGGGAATATCGGAAAATTAGCTATTTGCGGGACCACAAATGACCTTGCAATGGTTGGTGCGATCCCCAAGTATATCACACTCGCCCTTATGATCGAAGAGGGATTTGAATTTGATGATCTGAAAAAAATACTTATTTCTATTAGGGACGAGACAAAAAATGGGAATATATCAATCATTGCAGGAGATACAAAAATTGTGAGCAGGGGCAAGATAGATAAGATATTCATCAATACGGCGGGATATGGAGAAATTATCTCAAAAGATACAATATCTTCGCAGAACGCAGAGCCACAAGATGCTGTCATCATTACTGGAGATATTGGAGATCACGGAGCAGCCATAATGGCGTACAGAAATGGATTTTCTTCCAAACTGAAATCGGATTGTGCAAATGTTGCACCTCTTATACAAGCTCTTTTGGAACAAGGTATTAAAATTCATGCATTGAGAGATCCCACTCGCGGAGGTCTGGCATCTATACTTAATGAGATCGCAGATTCGTCGAAAATAAATATTGTGCTTGAAGAAGAAAAATTGCCTATCAAAGAAAGTGTGTCCGGAGTGTGCGATGCGCTGGGAATCGATCCTTTATATATGGCTTGTGAAGGGAGAGCTGTGATAATTTGTCCCCAAGATGAAACGGATAAAGTACTGAAAATATTACATAATAAATCACTTGGAAAACAAGCAAAAGTGATTGGGAAAGTTACAGGAAGATCAGATACACCAAAATTATTTTTGAAAACCTTTATCGGAGCAAAGAGGATATTACCGCTTCTCTCGCGCGAACAAACACCGAGAATTTGTTAACAAGTAGATAAATGCCAGACCAGTCCACCACCACTATAAATAGAATTTTTAAGATCCTTGTGCTGATCATTCTGATCTATTTTTTCTTTCTCAGCATTGTGATGATCGGTTCCGGCTTTAAGAGCTTTCGGGGACTGTCCGAAAATCTTATTGCAAGTGTCAGCAATCCTATAATGGGATTGCTCATAGGAATATTAGCCACAAGTATTGTGCAAAGCTCCTCGACAACAACCTCGATAGTAGTGGGTTTGGTTGCAAGCAACATTCTTGGCGCTGATTCTATACGAATTGCTATCCCGATCATAATGGGTGCGAATATTGGAACGACCATAACAAATACCATTGTCTCACTTGGTCATATTTCAAGAACTGATGAATTCAAAAGAGCGTATAGCTGTGCAATTGTTCATGACATATTTAATATTATAATTGTGGCAATTCTTCTGCCTTTGGAGATATATTTCAGGATTATTGAAAAAATATCTCTTAAGCTTGGTTCCTTCATTCTGCATTCAAATATTAGAGGTGCTGAATTTAAAAGTCCGGTTGCAATGATCACGAAACCAATTGTTGCATTCCTTTATGATCCAAAATATCCTGATGCTTCTCCCGGACTACTACAGAAAATATTTCCGCAGTCAATTGCCCAAATCGTGATCCTCATTCTGGCGCTCGTATTATTGTTTATTGCATTAAAATATATGGTCAAAGTCATTCGTCAGCTTGTGATCGGCAAAGTAGAACAATTTTTCTCAGACTACATTTTCCGTAATGGCGTACTGGCATTATTACTGGGTATAATACTCACTGCAATTGTTCAAAGCAGCTCAATAACGACCTCAATTGTCATACCATTGGCAGGTGCCGGTATTGTAAATATCTATCAAATTTTTCCCTACACGGTGGGTGCGAATATCGGAACGACAGTTACAACCCTGCTGGCAGCAATGGCTACCAGTTCTCCGGCAGCGCTGGTTGTTGCTCTTTCTCACTTCACATTTAATGTGCTTGGAATGGCGCTGATACTTCCTATCAAGCCGATTAGAATGATTCCGATAAAAATTGCTTTATGGGTATCAAATTTGACAACGAAAAGCAAATTATATCCAATTCTACTTATAATCTTGATATTTTTTGGACTGCCGATATTTTTTCTTCTTATTACGAAATGATGAGTAAATTCTTTAATACGAGGTATATATGTTAAAAGAATTAATTAAACTGTTCAAAAAAAGTAATCTCTATAAAGAGGCACACCAGGACGCCTGTGTTATGCTTAATCGGGCAAATAATATGTTTGATAATGCTAGCGCAAAACTGCGTGGGAGAGATATCCCTCACCCTGACATCGATATTTTTTATGAGGAAAGAAAGGTCGATAAAACAGAACGTGCTGTGCGAAAGAAAGTTTTAATACATCTCTCGGCTACAGGTGCGCTGGACACACCTGGAGCGATAATT
>Ga0209834_10001333_pt1 | contig 14041 bp, 14 predicted proteins | sample Mar14236cmmetaG_FD_184134 | JGI IMG/M metagenome (GOLD analysis project Ga0209834, IMG submission 184134) | Marine hydrothermal vent microbial communities from Guaymas Basin, Gulf of California to study Microbial Dark Matter (Phase II) - Marker... ...
CTTTCATCCTCAGCACGTACTCGGGCCTGATACCATCCCGCCATTTAGGGTAACCTCCCTGCCAGACATAACGGACGAGCTCAAAAAACCACCGCCTAGTGAACTCATATTCTTGCATCTGGACATTGCCTCGGTTGTTATGTGCAGTGAAATGTATTCGGGTTCGTGCCCCGTATCTCTTAATGATTTCTTCAATAGCTCCTCTATTTTTGTAACCTTCGGGGTCCTGCTTGAAGGCCTCAGGGAGCTTGGGAAAGGGGAAACGCCTATATACGTCGCCAATAAAGCCCGTATATCTGATTCCATGAATAGCTCCCATCAAGTCCCCGATATTTTCCCTTTCACGTATATCATAGCACCCCAATGAAGACTCAAAGGTCGCTGGATTTTCTGTCTTGGCAAGCTCGCTAATGCATTTACAGAATTCCGGGGCAAAAAAGAAATAATGCTCCAGAAGCAACATGTCCGTGTCAATATTAAAAAACCCGAATGCTATTTGGCCGTGACTTACCGATTCAAATGCTAGGGGCATACAATTAATCCTCCTGTGCTGCTTGACAATATTGCTGCAAAACAATAGGTTGACTCCCTGTGTTGCATGATTAACATATTTTTTTGTGATGTGCACGTAACAGAAACGCAGGTTAGTAATTCACCATGATTTGGACAAAGATAAAAAGGAGGTCAAGGAGTAAACCAATGGTAGAAACAAATTCCCTGAACAAATTTACCGGCGCCTCCAAGTATGTGCTGGATGAGGAACTGGCAAAGATAGTCAATATTTCGATGGAGCTGGAAATGCCCTTGTTGCTCAAGGGAGAGCCTGGCACAGGAAAAACCATGCTGGCCCATGCCATTGCAGAGGCCCTCAATATGAGGCTTATCGTGCTGAATGTAAAATCAAGCATGAAACTGGTGGATGCCCTTTATCAGTACGATACCCTCACCCGTCTCAACGATAGCCGGTTTGGTGATTCCAAGAGGGATGTAAGCAATATCGAAGAATACATCAGGATGGGCAAGATTGGGCAGGCCTTTGTATCCGACGAAAAAGTAGTATTGCTGATCGACGAGATAGACAAGGCAGATACGGATTTTCAAGATGACATGCTGGATGTACTGGACCAGATGGAGTTTGACATTATTGAAATAGACAAGACCATAAAGGCCAAGCACAGGCCAGTAATCATCATTACATCAAACGCCAAAAAGGACCTTTCAGACCCATTCTTGGGGCGCTGTAATTTTCACCACATCGCATTTCCTGAACCTGATATGATGCGAAAGATTGTGAGCGTGCACTTCCCAGATATCAGCAGGGAACTTATGGAAAGTGCGATTAAGACATTCTATAGCCTGAGGGAGGTGCGCGGAGTAGAGAAAAAACCAGCCACCAGGGAGTTGATAAACTGGATACGGGCCCTTAGGGCAGATCCGGATTTTCAGGTAAAGGACCTGGTGAAGGGCGAGGTCCCATACCTGGGTGTGCTTTTCAAAAAGAGCCAGGACTATGCCATAGCGCGGCAGGCCGTTTCACGTTACAGAATCTAGGGAAGAGGGCAAAAGGTGTTTGTGAATTTCTTTTATATCCTTAGACACGTGGGCATTCCTGTGAGCCCCACGTCTTTCTTGACCCTTCAGAAGGCCCTTAGCAGAGGTTTAATAAACTCCATAGATGATTTCTACACTGCGGCCCGGGCGATCCTGGTGAAAAGTGAAAGATATTTTGACCTGTATGACCAGGTGTTTGCCCACTATTTCGAAGGGGCGGAGCTAAAGGAACCGGATGCAGTGGAGTTGACCGAGATAGCCCGCGCCATGCTTGAGGAGTGGCTCAAGAACCCCAAGGAACTTGCCGACGCACTGGGGATTGATGAAAGCCAACTGCAGAAACTGACTCCCGAAGAACTGGTCAAATACTTCCTGGATCGGCTGAAAGAGCAGACCGAAGCCCACCACGGTGGAAACCGTTGGATAGGCACCGGGGGGACTTCTCCTGTGGGACACTCAGGCTATCACCCTGGTGGTATGCGAGTGGGAGGAGTGTCGAGAAACAAGTCGGCCGTAAAAGTGGCCATGGATCGCCGATACCGTGATTACTCGCAGCAAGGCCCATTGACCCAGTCGCAGATGGGAGAGGCCCTCAAGCGCCTCAGACACATGGTGCCTGTGGGGCCAAAGGACCAGGTCAATATAGATGCGACCATTTACCAGACAATGAGAAATGGTGGCGAGATTGAGATTGTATTTGACAGAAGCCTGAAGGATCGTCTTAAGGTCATCCTCGCCATTGACAATGGGGGTTGGTCCATGGAGCCTTACGTGGCGGTAGTACAGACACTTTTTAATTATGCGAGGGCGCAGTTCAAGGACCTTAAGACATTTTATTTCCACAATACCATTTACGACAACTTGTGGGAGGACCCCCAGAGATACCGAAAACCCTTTAAGGTTGATGAATTGGTTAGGCTTGACCGTGAGACAAGGTTTATCATTGTGGGGGATGCCAGCATGGCTCCCTATGAACTGATGGCCACTGACGGGTCCATTCACATTGAGGAACGAACGAGCAGACCCAGCATAGACAGGCTCAGGTTCATCGCAGAGACCTTTCCCCATTGTGTTTGGCTGAATCCAAAAATGGAAGAAGAATGGCCTTACACCAGGACCATTCAAATCATTCGAGAGATCTTTCCTATGTTTGAGCTCACCCTGGATGGGCTTGAAAAGGCCGTGAGCCACCTAATGTCCAAGAATTAGGTTTCAAGATAGCAGGGGCCCAGCCAAGATCCTCACCGCCGAGGCACAGAAGCCCCACAGAGGGGTTGATTTTGTCCAATCGCGAGATACCGGTTGGAGAAAAACCTACTGCCGCTCTATGGCATGCGATCTTTCTTCAAGAGGCGTTTTTGTCTGTCGGTATTTCCCGACAGACAAAAGATAAGATATCCTCTGTGACCTCTGTGGCTCTGTGGTGAATATATGGTGTGAAGTGAGGAGGGTATCAAGTCAAACTACAAACCGGTACCTGCATCAGCAATGTCTTGGAGGCTCTCAACATCCAGGATCCTTATGCGGGATCCGTCCACATCAATTAGTCCGCCTTTTTTCATTTTGGCCAAGATTCGGGACAATGTTTCTGGTATGGTGCCCAGGATGCTTGCAAGCTGGGTTTTGGATATATCAAGCTCTAGCTCCAGTGAATTACTGTTTCTTTTGCTCAGGTAAAGGAGATAAGCTGCAAGTCTGCCTGGGACTTCCTTTAGTGACAGCTCCTCTACCAATTGAGTAAACCTGCGGAGTCGCATGGAAAGTACTGCCAGCATGCCGAGGGCCAGCTCTGGCTCTCTTCGAATAAGGTTGACGAAGGATTCCTTGGGGAAGAAAAATATGCGGCTCTCTTCAATGGCGGTAGCGCTGGCAGGAAATTTCTGGCCCGTAAATACAGGCACCTCGCCAAATGGCTCCCCAGGGCCAAATATGTGCAGGATTTGTTCTCTACCCTCCCAGGATACCTTGTAGATCTTGACTCTCCCACTCACAACCACATAAAAACCCGTCCCATCCTCCCCTTCGGAAAATATCTCCTGCCCCTTCTTGAATATCTGGTCCACAACGATCATGGAAAGCTCTCCAAGGTGTTTGCGGGACAGGCTCTCAAACAATGGGATAGAGGCTATTTCATCTATTATTCCCATAAGAACTTTTGCCTATCTTTCTTCAGCCTTACCTTCCTTCTTATGCGAAAATTCCCATCGTTTGTCCAGAAAATATAGGAGGGGGACCCGAGGTGGCCGATCTGCGTGGTTCGGGGTACTTAGCCAGGAGTAATTTACGAGTAAGGCCATTGCTTCCTCGGCTATACCTTTGATGATATTATTAGTAAGAGCCCAAAGATAAAAAATTCTGGATGTGCTTCCTACTATAGCGGCAAGTGATAGCACCGTGCTGATAACTGGTGAGAGCGGCACTGGAAAAGAACTCATTGCCCGAGCTATTCACAACCATAGTCAGCGCGCAAAAAAGTCCTTTGTGGCCGTGAACTGCGGCGGATTTCCCGACACCCTCATAGAATCAGAGCTTTTCGGCTATGAGGCAGGCGCCTTTACGGGCGCCTCAAAGCCCAAACCCGGTAGATTTGCTCTGGCTCAGGGCGGTACCCTGTTTCTGGATGAAATCGGTGATCTCCCTCCTCTACTTCAGGTAAAACTTCTTCGAGTGCTGCAGGAAAAGACCTACGAGCCCCTGGGCGGGGTCAAGACCCTAAAGGCTGATGTTCGTATTGTAGCGGCAACCCACCACGATCTCGAAGAAATGGTAAAGGAAGGTAGATTTCGAGAGGACCTATTTTACAGGATCAACGTGATCAAGATAGAGCTACCCCCCTTGAGGGAGCGAAGAGAAGATTTACCCCTTCTGATTAATAACTTTATTAATCGTTTTTCCACACTTCAGGACAAGACCGTCACCGGGGTTTCACCTGAGGCCTTAATCCTGCTAATGAGCTATAGCTATCCAGGCAACGTGAGGGAGAAGGATGCGAAGGCATGGCGTCATTAGCTCCAACATGGCATTACAATGTATCTATCAAAGCCGTTGCAGAAAAATGCGCATACCTAACCAAGAATGGTGAGTACCAAAAGGCGGTAGAGGTGGTGGGCGAGGCAATCTCGGCCAAAGAAACAAATGCGTATTTATACAGATTGCGGGCTTTTGTTTATGCCCTTATGACGCTGAGGTGCATGGGCTCTATGTCATGGAGGATCTTGGCGAGCATGAATCCTGGTATGGTGACTTTAACCACAAGACCATAGAAAAGCTTCAGCAATGGGAGGAAAAGAAGGCCAGAGAGAGGCAAGAGGAGCTTTGCAAGAGATATTTTGAGGATTGCAAGAAATTCGAAAAGCATATTAGAGTAAGCGATCCGGCAACTGAAATCCTTAAATTTGTTGAGGCCTAGGGAATAGATGCCGTGATTATGTGCAGAAAGGGTGAGGCCGGAATATTCAAGATGGGGAGGGTGGCAGAGCGGATTGTGCGCAATGCCACTGTTCCAGTGGTGACTGTTCCAGGCGAAAATGGAGCAGGTGAAAAATAGGCCCGAAGCTTCTTTGTCCAGGAACGATCTCGACCCAGGGGGTGATTCTTTAAGACTCTTGGAGGAGGCGCTTGTCCAATGTCCCCCTATCTAGGGGGCAGTAGGCCTTTCTATGGTTGCCATATCCACGCATTATCCGCTACAATTTATTAATTGATACACATTGTAGAAGTAGTGGTTCCTGGCGGCTCTTTACCCATTTACGAAAATCAAGGCCCGTGGACGATCTTACCAGGCAACTAAAGGAAGCAGATCAGAAAATAAGGATCCTCTTTGAGATAACCAGGTTTGTCTCATCACCCCTTAGCCTGCAGGACGTATTGGATGCCATTGTTGATTTATTGATAAAGGAGTTTAAGTTAGACGCCTGCTCCATTCGCCTGCTGGACGGGGATGGCACTCTCAGAATTAAGAGCCATAGAGGCCTCAGCCAGGCCTTCATAGAGCGCGCTACGAGAAAGCCGACCATAGACTCCTATTCAGGAGAGTGTTTTCTGACTGGAAGGATATTGATAATTAACGATGCAGATCAGGTAGACAAGCCTATCTCTACAAACCGGATCGTTTACGAAAACATTAGATCGTTTGCCCTTGCACCTATCAGGGTAGAAGGACAAACTATTGGTGTATTGGTGACCTCTTCAAGGAAGAAGAATTACTTCCACAAAAGGTTCAACGACGTGATCTATATCATTGCAAACCAGATTGGCGTGGCCATCCGGATCTCGCAGTTGTACGAAGAGATCTCCAATTTGAACAGAGAACTTGAAATGAAGGTCGAACAGAGGACATCTGAGCTCAAACAGAAGACCCAAAAACTCATGGAGGCTGAAAAATTCGCAGCCCTGGGAAAAATGTCTCAGAGGGTGGCAGATGAGTTGAGGAACTCACTTACTGTTATAGGGGGATTTGCAAGGCGGCTCAGTGAAAGGGTCGCTGATACTGACCCTTCGAAGGAGTACGTGGATATTATTGTAGAAGAGGTAAAGGCCTTGGAGGGGAAGGTATCGAAACTCATAAAGATTGACTCCTATGAGACAGGTTGAAAAGGGGAAAAACATGGGGAGGCGTGAGTACCCGAGAGGAAGGGCCTTAAAGAAGGAGATTGAAAGACTTATGAGGAGGGGAGAAGAGGCGGACATTGGCAAAATTCTTTCATACCCTCCCCGCGCTGTAATTAACCCATTATTCGGGCTCCTCCTGAGTACGGATCCCTCGGTGAGATGGCACACGATTGTTGCCATGGGAGAGGTTGTCAGGCAGTTGGCTGAAGAGGATATGGAATCGGCTAGGGTGATTTTAAGAAGACTCATGTGGCAACTCAACGACGAGTCAGGAGGAATTGGCTGGGGATGCCCCGAGGCAATGGGCGAGATTCTGGCAAGAAATAGAAAACTGGCAGAAGAGTTTGCGCCTATTGTTGTCTCGTATGTGAGGGAGGACGGAAATTTTCTGGAGTACGAGGCGCTTCAGCCCGGCGCCATTTGGGCTGTCGGACGCCTGGCACAGGCATGGCCTGACTTGGTAAAGGGGGCAGGGGTTTATATTTTGCCCTTTTTGAGCTCTAGGGCACCACAAACAAGAGGTGTTGCGATTTGGGCCTTGAGCTATCTGGGAGATAGAGATCTTGTAACGAGGCTTCGGCCTTTTGTGCAGGACAGCTCAGAGCTGGAAATCTATCGTGGTGGTGTGCTGTCCCGAGTCACTGTTGGTCAATTAGCCAAAGAGGCCCTCTCCCACCTCAGCGGGAACAGGGCCTCAAGCAGTCGGAAAGGAGGTCCGGACAAGACGATCGCCTGATATGAGCCTGTGTTAAACCGCAGGGGCCGATTCACGGGCCTCGGCCAATGTGGGGCTAGGTACCTTCTCGTGTTCAGGCTCAGTAAGGTATTCCTCTTTCCAGATTTTGTCAGCCAATCGTCCCCACCTTGCTGCATAGGCATCCATCTGGTCCTTTTTGACTGTATAGATTTCCTCGGCTCCTGGGTGGGTGAATCTTGCGTTACAGACTTGAATCACTTCTCGCATAACATGTGGATTGTCGATGATCATGCACGGGCGCAGATGATTGGGATTGTGTGGTTGCCGTGAGCGTATATGACGGAACAGGTGACTATTAAGTGCTTCCTTCAAGGATTTCTGATGGATGTTGTCAACCGCTATATGGGTGTAAACGCAAGGTTCAACATCCCCTTTAGCATTAACGTGGAAATAGCGCCTACCTCCTGCGATACAACCTTCCACATAAGGCCCGTCATTCCAGAAATCCAGCACAAACATTGGCCTATGGTTCCTTATGAAATTTACCTGTCTCCTGAGGTGATCCCTCTGTTTGGGTGTCACCATGAGCGAAAAGTCCGCCTTGCCGTTTACAGGGATGTATAAGAAATACATCTGAGCAAAAGAACCGAGAGAAATCATTTCATCGATGAATTTGAGGGATGAAACGGTGTAGACATTCTGTCGTGTTACCGTGGCAGATGTCCCAATAATAACGCGGGCGTCATTGAGGTACTCAAAGGCCTTCATGATGCGCTTGTACACGCCTTTACCTCTCCATGCGTCTGTCTCCTTTTCGCCCCCCTCAATGCTAATCACAACAGCAGTATTGCCAACGTCGGCAAAGCGCTGGGCCTTTTCGCGAGTCATCAGCGTGCCGTTGGTATAAACCTGGAAAAAGATATTGGGATGCCTCTCCAGGAGGGTGAAAAGATGAGGGTAAACAAGAGGCTCACCGCCCAAGATAGTCACAAAATGTATGCCTAGTTCATCACATTCATCAAGCAGCCTATCGGCTACTTCAAGAGAAAGCTGTGGCCTCATGCCGTAGCCTAGGGTGTAACATCCCTTGCATCTCAGATTGCAGTGCAGCGTTGGGCTAAGTATCATGATAAAGGGCGGTCGGAAACCCTGTTCCTTTTCCCATTTATCCCGCAATTTTCCGCCCTCAAACCATGCGCCGTTAAAAAGGGTTTCAAACAATCGTACCCTACGCTCATTGGGGAGGTACTCCAAAACCCTATGGAAGAGATCTTTAGCAGGATGGCCTGGCGTCTGCAACAGTGTGCGCACCTTTCGGATGCCATTCAATACCTCCGGGTCATTACTAAGCCATTCCGCTAAATAGGTGAGCCTTATGAGATTGTCGTCAGAGATTTTCGGAAGTAGCCGAATGATACCCCGTGCAGCCTGCTGCGTACCATGCTCTCTTATACTTTTACCCATAACCAGACCTCCTTTGCTCTTCATTTAAAAGGCGTCGATCACGAGACCTAATTAGAGATCAACTGCTTTATGATCTCTCTTACATCGCCCCTTTTGTTATCTTCCACGCTCACACCTTTGCTCATCAGCCACTCCTTATAGATCCTTCCTATACCGCCGCACACAATTTTTTCTACACCCAGATCCACTAGCCGCCTCGCAACATCGAAGGGGGTCTCTCCTCCCAAGTTCCATTTGGCCTCCTGCCTGACCGAGGCATTCTTTATCTCTACCAAGAGCACCTCAGAGGAGGCCCCAAAATGAGGAGCAACCCTATCCTTGAACAATGGAATTGCGATCTTCATTTATGGCCTCCATAACCTTCCTCCTACCATAAAGCAAGCCCTGTGCCTATTTACTGCGAACACAATAAAATCTTGAAAGGACAACGATATCAATAGGTTATCATGAAGAGGGGTAATTCAGAATGGGATGCTTGAGCATGGATACTGGTTACAATCCGAAACTGTTTCAGAAGGCTGTTTCATGGGGTTGCGTTTTAGTCTAGGCCGTATTTCTTGATCTTGCGCCACAATGTGGTCCTGCTGATGCCCAGTTCCTTGGCTGCTGCTATCCTATTGCCGCCGCATTTCTCCAAGGCCTCCTGAATCCTGGTTGCCTCCTGCATTGCCAGGGAACCTCTAGGAGGCCGTGTTATGGGATGAGCGGTGGCCCATTCCCTTACATCAGAAGGGAGATGTTCCACGTTTATCGTGGGTCCTTTGCAGAGTATGTATGAATATTCTATGATGTTTTCCAGCTCACGTATGTTTCCCGGAAACGGGTATATAAGCAAAAGTGCCATTACCTCTTGGCTTACGCCCATAATTGCCCTACCTTTGAGCAGATTGTATTTGTGTATAAAGTGCTCTACAAGCAACGGGATGTCTTCTTTTCTTTCTCTCAGGGGTGGCAGGTTTATCCTCACCACATTTAGCCTATAGTACAGGTCTTCCCTGAAAGTTCCCTCCTTTACCATCTGTTTGAGATTACGGTTGGTGGCAGCCACCACCCGGATGTCTGCCTTAAGAGATTTAGTGTGGCCCAACGGTGTAAATTCCCCTTCTTCCAACGCCCTTAATAAATCCGCTTGGAAGGCAAGGGAAGTATTGCAAATCTCATCAAGGAAAAGAGTGCCTTTATCTGCCAAGAGAAACCGGCCGGGTTTGTCCCTTGTAGCCCCTGTGAAGGCACCTTTGGTATAGCCAAAAAGTTCGGATTCCAAAAGTGTGTCGGGAAGCGCACCACAGTTTATTGCCACAAATGGTCCATTACGCCGGGTGCTGAGGGTATGTATTGCCCTAGCAAAGAGCTCCTTGCCTGAGCCGGTAGGCCCTTCGATGAGAACCGGGCTGTCACTTTCTGCTATGTCGGGCAGGAATGCAAAGATCTCCCGCATTTTGGGGTGGCGGCCCACTATATCTTCAGGTGAATATGTCCGTGCCACCTGGCGGCGGAGCCTCTCTAACTCAGACAGGTCCCTGAAGATCTCTATTACCCCTATTAGCTCACCGCCATCGGCCCTTAGGCCGCATGAACTCACGCTTATTGGCACTTGGTCACCGCTCTTATTAATAATGAAGGCCGGGACGTCTCTTGGTTGATTTTCTCCTTTCAGTACTTGATCCATGGGGCATCTTTCCGCGCAAATATTTGCACGAAATATATCGAAACAGTACTGCCCGAGCGCATCCTGGCTGGAAAAGCCCGTGAGGGATTCAGCAGCCTTGTTGAAGAAGGTGATTTTCTTATCAAGGTCTATGGCGATGACCCCCTCACTTATGTTCTCCAATATGGTACAGCAGGGGTGAAAATTCCCATCCCTAAACCCGCACTTGAGTAAGGTCAATCCGATATTTGATCTCTCAGGCATCTTTAAATCCTGTAACTGGATTTTCCTTATACAATTTTTAGCAAGATTTTGCGAAACGTACAAATAAATTTATTCCTTGAGCTATGCGATGGCTCCTTTCATGAAATGCAAACACCTACCTTAATGGTCAGAGGATTCCGTTTTCCAGTGAGGGATTTGGCCAGCATTATGCTTGTGGCCGCTTTTTGTTATGTGTACCGCTCTCCAATTCCTTCTTGAATATTTGGCTCTCCTAAAATAAATTGCCTATAATGAGAGGTAAAGGAGGTCAAGTGTATGGATCGGGTCACGTCCAATATTCTCAGGGCCCTTCTGGAAAAAGGGGTAAAAATCCCGCTTCCTCAAGGTGTATATGTTGCTCCTGAAGTAGACCCTGACCGAATCTCTGGCAAGGGGGTGGTTATACATCCCGGGTGTAGGATCAGTGGTGCTAATACCTTGATAATGGATAATTGCGAACTGGGAACTCAAGGCCCTGCCACGGTTGTAAATTGCCAGCTTGGAAGGAATGTTAGACTGGCCTCCGGCTATTTTGAAGAATCATGCTTTCTTGATGGGGCAAGCATGGGCCCTGGGGCCCATGTGAGGGAATACTGTCTGCTGGAGGAAGGGGCTCGAGGGGCGCACACCGTGGGAATTAAGCATACTATCCTATTTCCCTTTGTCACTCTGGGTAGCCTGATTAATTTTTGCGATTGCCTCATGGCAGGTGGTACGGACGAGAAGAACCACAGTGAAGTGGGAAGCAGCTATATCCATTTCAATTACACACCCAATCAAGACAAGGCGACCGCATCTCTCATAGGTGATGTGCCACGAGGGGTAATGCTTAACCAACCTCCCATTTTCTTAGGGGGGCAGGGAGGGTTAGTGGGACCGGTCAGAATCACCTACGGAGTAGTGGTGGCAGCAGGAACCATCGTGAGGAAGGACCTGTTGGAGGAAAACACTGTGTTATTGGGTCACCCTTCCATCACCAGGAAGGTCTCGCATCGCTTTGGGGTGTTTTCAAACATAAAGAGAATAATTGAGCTAAATTCCATGTACATAGGAAATCTAATAGCCCTGAGAGCGTGGTACTATGATGTGAGGCGCCAATTCGCCTCAGCTACCTCCATGGGAGAGGCACTGCTAAAAGCCGGAATAGATAAGATAGAAAGGGCGGTTTCGGAACGAATAAGGCGTCTGGGACAAGTGGCAGAACGAATGGAAGAATCAATAAAGATCTATTCTGCCTCCGCATCTGGCAAGGCGGCGCAAAGACTTATTGCTAGAAAAAGGGAGTTTCAGAAAAACTGGCCTGTGATCAAGAGCGTTTTTGAAGAATGTCTGGATAGTCCAGAAAGGAACAGTCATTATGAAACATTCTTGAATGGCATTGAACAGGCCGCGAAAGCCATGGGTGGAGATTATGTCTCATGCATAAGGGCATTGACAAGGGAGCAATCCGAGGAAGGTACCATGTGGCTTCAGGGTATAGTAGATAACGTTATGAATAGGGTATGGGAAGCACTGCCTTCCTTTGGTGTGAAGTGAGGGCTCTAATGGGAAAGCTTTTCGGTACTGACGGAATTAGGGGGGTGGCAAACCGCCATCCTATGACCCCGCAAATGGGGCTGAAATTGGGAAAGGCCATTCCGAGGTTCCTTGGCAAGGGGCGCGTAAAGGCGGTGATGGGGCGGGACACAAGGGTCTCAGGGCCCATGCTGGAGTACGCTGTGGCATCTGGGCTCATGTCCGAAGGAGCTGATGTGGCCTCGGCAGGCATTATCCCGACACCCGCTGTGGCATACCTTACCAGAGAATTGGGTGCCGATGTAGGTATTGTGATTTCGGCCTCGCACAACCCTTATGAGCACAATGGTTTCAAGGTGTTTTCTGCCAAAGGGACCAAATTGACAGAAGATGAAGAGCTGAGAATTGAGAAGATTATATTTTCTATTGGCGAGGATGATGGAATCGCCCAGGTAGGTGGGGTCAAGCAAATGGGGGATACGGTGGATAAGTACGTGGATTTCCTGGTTAGTCAATTCCCAAACTTGCAAGATTTGAGTGAGCTAAGGGTCGTAATCGATTGTGCCAATGGTGCCACTTACAATGTGGCTCCGGATCTATTCGAGAGGTTAATTGCCCATGTCATTTCCCTGGGTATTAACCCAGACGGCAGGAACATAAATGATGGCTGTGGTAGCCAGCATCCGGAGAACCTGAGAGCCAAGGTCGTGGAAACTGGCGCATCGGTGGGGCTGGCCTTTGATGGTGATGGTGACAGGCTCATAGCAGTGGATGAAAAGGGTCGAGTGCTCACAGGAGATCAACTATTGGCCATCTTTGCAAGGATGTTAAAAGAAAAAGGTGAGCTGAAGGGCAATGTGGTGGTCAGTACGGTAATGAGCAACATTGGGCTCAAGGTGGCCTTGAGATCCATGGGAATAGATCTCATTGCCGCAGACGTGGGAGATCGAAATGTTTATCAAAAAATGATTGAATCTGGAGCCGTGCTTGGCGGGGAAGAATCTGGGCACATAATACTGCTCAGCCACCACAGCACTGGTGATGGCATGCTATCGGCCCTTCAACTGCTTAGCGCAATGAGATATTTTGAAAGGCCCCTGTCCGAATTAGCACAACTCATGGAGGTTTTTCCTCAGGTGTTGGTCAACGTGCCTGTAAAAAGAAAGACTCCTTTATCAGAGCTTCCCATGGTGCAAGAGATAATTGGGGAGGTGGAGGATAAACTGGGCGACAAAGGAAGGGTCTTGGTTAGATATTCGGGTACTGAGAGCCTTTGCCGCGTAATGGTGGAAGGGGAGGATCGGGACAAGGCTCAAAATTATGCACAGGAGATAGCCAGCGCAGTGGCCCAGGAAGTGGGAAAATGATTTCCTCTATTCGAACTCCTCTGATTCCTCTGTGGGATAAAAGAGGCACAGGATCTCGTGGCGCCTGTGTTCATCCAAATCCGAGCACAGGCATTTGGAGGCCTCTTTACGAAATTCCCAGGCCCGTTTTTCAAGCCCCAGCAACTTTTGAGCTATGCCCTCCTTTTCCAGCAAGTCTTTTATGTGGTTAAAAAGACCCTTGCTTCCATAAAGGAATCGGCCCTCATGCATTATCTTGCATGCCACCATATGCCTGAAGGTATCAAACCTTAGCTGCTCTCTTACCTTGCGTATATCCTTCACCACATAGTCAATCTCTTCCCGGATGTGGGGTGTCATGAGCAATCTATACTTCTCAGCAAATATGGCCTCGTCGATGCGCTTCTTCAACTGCTCAGGGAAATCGTCGTCAACAATAACCACAAGGTCCATGTCTGAACCCCTAACCAGCTTGCCAGTACTTCGCTCAGGCCTGGGCACGTCATGGGCCATGTCAAATACTATGTCGCCGGCAAGCAGTACACATAGCCGTTCCTCCAAGGGAAACTCGCTGTCCAGTTTTGCTGCCAGCCCCGATATGACGCTTTTTGCAAGAGATAGCTTGGCCCTGCTAACCTCCTGTACGTGGGTCCTTACGCAGGCAGCCTTGGCTTCTACTTGCTCTCGCTGCTCTTGAGTGCCTATGATTGTATAGGTAAGGAACTCTCTATAAATAGAGGGAGAAAGGCGTGCGTATCCTTGCACCCGGCGGTCCAGCCTCATGTAGTGGCGCGCAACAGAGTAAATCACTAGATCATCGCATTTCATACATTGGCGCCACAATTGAAGACCCTCTATCCCGGTGCTTTCTAACAACTCGGCACCGGTCATCGGTCCTAAATCCTTCAAGGCCTCATGGATATTCTTGTTTTTCATCTTTAACTA
>Ga0209834_10001334_pt1 | contig 14031 bp, 9 predicted proteins | sample Mar14236cmmetaG_FD_184134 | JGI IMG/M metagenome (GOLD analysis project Ga0209834, IMG submission 184134) | Marine hydrothermal vent microbial communities from Guaymas Basin, Gulf of California to study Microbial Dark Matter (Phase II) - Marker... ...
GGTCGTAGTCTTGGAGCGAAAAGAATAATGCATTTTAGGTTGAGTGACCGCCTTCATTTCATTACGGCGTGTCAGTCATCGTTTGTCGCTCCGCTCCAAGCGAAGACTGGTGGAGGTGGCGGGAGTCGAACCCGCGTCCAGAGATTTGGCTGTAAGAAATTCTACATATTTAGAACATCGTAATTTGGTCATTTCAGAAAGAACAATGCACAAACCTTTCCGAAACCAAGCCTATTTGCTTCAACACTGTGTATAGACATCGCAGCATCTAAGCCATTGAAAACGGCATTCAATAGATTGTCAATGGCACCATTCTATCAAATGAGTTGCATGTTTATGCAGCTAGTGCTAGATTTTCATCTGCATTTACAATTTAGTATCACCAAGTTTAACGGGATAGGTAATCTGCCCGATATGCTATTCTTACCTCCGCAGTCCCTGTCGAAACCGGTCACCCCCTATGTGTCTTTCAAAAAACGATTTAAGAAATTTATAATGTAGCGACACTAAACTGACTGTCAAGTTTGAATGTAAAGAAAAACGGCTACATTCCGATTAATCGGAACAAAGCCGTTAGTATAGTTAACTTTCTTGGGTTAAAAACCTAGATCAATTGCCAGTTTATGAGTTGCACCTTCATCAAGAAAATCAGGTATATAGGCATAATCAAATCGGAAATCACTTAATACGATCGAAGCACCCATTGTGAAATCTTCTCCGTCAAGACCGGCACGTACAGCAAATAAGTTTGCAAGCCAGCCCTCAACGCCAAGATGTAATTTGAAATCATTTTTCTGATCGCCTTCGCGTCCAAGAGATTGAGAAATTTCCGCAGTACCGATCACATCAAAGGAAGTAAGCTGAAGATCTGCAGAAGCACCGAGACGCAGCATGGGAAGTATCTCATCTTCATGATCAGAATCAGTATCCCACTTCATCTTTCCACCAAGATTAAGTAAGCTTGCACCTGCGCGTATTTGCTTTATCAGTCCACTTGAAACAGGAGAAAGTACCAATGCGCCAAGATCGAATGCGAAACCGGTTCCCCTGTTGTCATCAATGGATTGCGTCAAATACTTGGCTCCTGCACCGATACTTAACAAAGGTATGATCTTACCACCTGCAGAAATACCTATAGCCATATCATTGGAGCTGAACGTATTCCCGCTTGGACCCTGACCTGGCAGGCATTCAATAATATCGTTCACTCCAATACTATTAAAGGTGACTGCCAGGGCTGCATTACGGCTGCTGCCTACAATGATCGACGCTTGATAATTCATTCTATCCAAGCTCATGATATTGTACATTGCGCCAAGGCGTGTGCCCTTAATCTGGCAGAGACCTGCAGGATTATAGAAAGGGGCAGAGCCGTCATCAGCAATAGCAGTAAATGCATTTCCGAGACCTGCAGGACGAGCACCAACAGGAATTCTCAGGAAAGCACCTCCCTGACCGCCTGCAAAATCTTCTTCTGCAAAAGCAAAGGAGGTGAATAATCCAAGTATTGCCACGAAAGAAAGTAATGTTTTGATTATTTTATGTGTTTTCATTGTTATCTCCTTTCCTAGCGTAATATCGCTACTTTGATGATCTTTTTCTCACCAGCTTGATTTTCTACGATGATAAAATAAACACCATTTGCGACATAATCGCCGTATTCATTTTTACCATCCCATTTTATTGGTTCAGTTATGATGCCAACATCTTCGCGTTCTTTAACCAGTTCACCAGCTATATCGTATATTCTCAGCTTGGTGATAGGATTTGCGGGGTCATCAAAGTTCGGATAAATTGTGCCAGGATATGTACTATAAGTATCAGGATTATATGGATTTGGACAGAAGTATGGTTCGTCAGCTGGTACAGCAGTTCCAAGTTCGACTACAACTTGGTTGTTATCTTCATTATACTCTTCTATATCGAAATCAGCATCCGCGTGAATATAAATATCATGAGAAAGTGTATCAGGCATAGTCCAATTTAGAAATACTGTTTCAGTATCTCCATTTCCTATTGGTCCAAGATTAAATGTTCCAATTGGATTGACTATTATTGATGGGTCACCATCATAGAAACGAACAACAAACTCACCAACAGTAGCACCACCCTCAGTATGACATTCAATAGTAGCTTCAAAAGACACAACCTCTCCTTCGGCAGGATGAAGATTTGATACATCTACATTATCATCTGTTAATTCTATATCAACATTTGATGTCCATAATGTAACATATTTTGGAGCAGTTGAGTCAGAACAAGCATTTGCAGTATGGACCCTTAATCCAATAAGACCTGAGTACACATTATCAAATAACACATCAGTTGTTTCACCAGTGGCATCATCATATAGTCCATCACCATTTGTATCCCATTCGTAGAGTATGATTTCACCACCATCAGGATCATAGGAACCAGAGCCATCCAATGTTATAGTTTCACTAATATGTCCAAAGTAAGGACCACCTGGATCTGCAATTGGGGCATGAATTACACCATCATCTACTATTGTAAAATGAACATCTGTATCTGTTAAACTGTCACTACCAGTAACAAGTAAAGTGACTTCAAAAGTATCTTCCACAGAATATTCCCATGTTACAAATTCACCAATAGCATCAGGATTATCCCAATCAAGACCATCGCTTGCATCAAAGTCCCATTCCCATTGAGTAATAAATTCCTCAGGATTTTGATGATATGAATCTGCACCTGAATAAGCAATCGGAGTATTAGTTGGTTGAGGTAGATTAGAAGAGTTAATAACTGCAATAGGTTGTAATTGAACTACACCACGAGTCAATACTAACACAGAAGTTGCAGTTGTTCCCTGTTGAAAGGTAAGGAATACTCCACCACTTGGCCAGGAACCATTTGTATTTTGTCCGTAAGTGGCATTATCAAGAAGGTAATCTGAAACCTCTTCATACCAGTCTCTTGATCCTGCACCGAAAGTTGTAATATCATAAAATTCCATTGCTTTTTTTAAACCATAAAGACCATAATAATTACCATTCAAAATTTCTCTCCAAGGATAAGGATCATGCGTGTCGTTCCAATGAACATCCAAGAAATTCAGAGCATTTTGAATTGATATACTTACGTCAGGCGTTCCGATATAATAATGACTTCCAATACCAGCTCCAGTTTTAGCTATATTGAGGTATTGATTTGGGGAAGTATATCCAAAACCGCCGTTGATATCTTGGCTATAATCCAACCAATATGCTAGTTCATCTTTTACCCATTCTGGTGTTTGTATTGGTGGCATATTTTGTTCTATTGCAACAAGAGCAAGCACAGGCCACTGGACAGCAGAATTATCACTTGATCCATAATTACTTGAATGAACATAGTACCGCCAACCACCACGTTGATTTCCAGAGGATGCATCAGTCTGTGACCATGCAATACAATTCATGGCATCTTCCATTACTTCGTAATATGTCATTCCAGCAAGAGAACCACTTGCAACAACACTATCCGGTTGATTGCTCATTGCAACTGCTAAACAAGCTATCCCACTTGAGTAATTACTATGACTTGAATTTAGAAAGTAAGTTCCTATCCCATCTCCATCAGTGTCAGGATCACCTGCTGTCTGTACACCAATCGAAACTGTTCTACCATTAACATTTAACAACCAATCTAAACCGAGTTGTACTGTTTCAGCATAAATGTCTTCATCAGGATCATTATTACCGTAATGGGCATTTTCTTCAAATGCTAATACTGCAAGCCCAGTTGTTCCTACACCATATTCCCCAGTTGTGTACCAATAGCCATTAGAATTTTGATTAAAGTACAGCCAACGTAAACCATCTTCGATAGCAGCATTGACTCGTTGTGCTTTGTCGACAATTGGCATAACATCAATTGTTGTTTGATCAACATCTATTAGTCCATCATCATCAGTCACTGTTAAAGTTGCAGTTTTTATACCGCCTGTGGTATAAGTGTGTGTTACAGCAATGTATCGGGCATCTGCAACAGCTCCTGTCAGAATATTGCCATCACCAAGATCCCATTGATAGTTTCCGGAAGTGACATCACCCCAATGTACGTTACCCCAAATTGTAATTTCTCTACCAACCCAACTATAATAATGAGGCATACAATTTACCATTGGTCCAGCTTGTTTTGATTGCATTATTTCATCCCAGTTACCTGGATCATTCGATCCAGGGGGAGGAGATGCTGTTGAATATTTTTCAAGCAACTCCTTGGCTTGGTCTATCAAATCATCTGCTAATACAGGTGATAGCATTAAACCCAATGAAATAATAATCCCAAAAAATATTAATATTATTTTGTTTTTCATCCTGTTCTCCTTTTAATTTTAATTAATAAATTATAAAAACTATTTAAGAAAGTAGCATATAAAAATGTGCCTGTTTGAGACATTAAATAATCTGTGTGCATTTTTAAATTTTTCATATTATTTCGAAAAAGGACACGCTGCAATTCAGTTTGAATACCCGCCGCTTTCAATCCAAAACATGTAGCATTTCTCAATATCAACTGCCCAGCGTCTAACTCCTGGATTATTTGAGACATTCTTTATTTCATATGAAGGTTCCGCTTCGCACGAAATCGCAGATACTTCACATGCTTCAATACATAATTTACATTTTTCGTAAAATTCTTGTAAAGAAAAATCTATGGGCTTGTCAACTTTTAATGGAATATTCGTAAATACTTTGAAAATTCGTACTTTTGATCCAAGTTCTGGATTAACTAAAAGTCCATTCATTATTAATTACCCTTTTAGAATCTCCTCAAGACTAATAATGCAGTAGGTCGTGACAAGTACTTTATTATTTTCCCACCATCTTCCGTTCTCGTTTTGCCACCAGCCCTCTTCGTTCTGGATTTTTATTAGCTGGTTTGCAAGCTCAGCTCTCCAGTCATGTTCAATACCGTCATCACCGACGATAATATCTACATCATAAGCAGTGAGCGCTTTTGCCATCATGAGGTAGTAATAAAAAAGTCCCTGATTTCCGAGTACAGGATTAGTCTCTACTATAAAATGATTACTTATCCAATCATATGCTGCCTGCACACGGGGATCGTTTTTATCCAGCTTTGCATAGATCATGCTTTTCAGTCCAGCATAAGTCATATTGCCGTAGGATGTTGAACCACCAGCTTTGCTTATACCTGGTTCGTACATAAATCCACCATCGTTCGTAGAATAGGATTCAGGATTATACTCTTCAAGGTTCTGGCAACGCTGCAGAAATATTATTGCTTTATCAAAAAACAACTTCTTTTCTTCAATATTGGTAATTTCTTTCTTGTTGATTTCAAGCTCATCTGTATAAACCGGTTCACGCTCCAGCATTGCTTCCAGAGCCCATTGCAGGTTAGACAGATCAGGTCGTTGATCTCCGCCATAGCCAACTCCACCATAGTATAGACTGTCAGTAGAATACCCCTCTTCCTCATCTATTTGCAAACCGAGCAGGTATTTTTCTCCTCTGTCGACAATTTCTGAATACTGAGGATCGTTTGCCTCTTTTAACGCCATCAGACAGATAGATGTATTGTAGTTTGGCATATTATCAGTATAGATAGAGCCATTCAGTTTTGCACAGCTTGCAATGAATCCCAGCCCTTTTGCAACTGGCTCGAACTGGTAGCTTATATTAGGATTGCTATTTACAATTGCAATAACCGCAAGAGCAGTGATCGCAGGATAGTATTGCCAGCTTCCATTCTCCTCCTGCTGCTCCACAAGCCATTGCAGACCGATCTTTATGGAATGTTCCATTTCATGAGCTAATGATAAATCAATTTCTGCGTGACTGAAAGAAACAACAATAAATGTCATAATAATAATTAATAAAATTCGTTTCATGTATATCCTCCGAAAACTAATCTAATGCTTTGATCTTGATCGTTGCTTTTGTCCCTTTTGCAGGAACGATATTTTTATTTGCTTCATAGAATGTGTCATCTATAATTGTAGGAAGTGGACTGTGGATTATCGTAAAAGGATCATGATATGTTCTCATAATGTTTTGATCGAGACCCGCCATAAATTGTCCGTTCACTATTTTTGAACCGAGAAATATCCAGTGCGTTTTCTGCATCTCCCGTTTCTGAGGAGTATTCCACACTAAACGCTCGACCCGTTCCTCGTGTGTGACTCCGAGAGTATCTGTCCATATTGCATATACTAGAATAGAATCACCTTCGGGCATTGTGTTATAATTTCCAGGTTCCATATTCTGCCCACATTCCAATCCGAGAAGTAATAACGAAGTCTGGATATATGCGGGGGGAGCTTCAGTTTTCAGGATCGTTTCATGCAAATGTCCTTGTGGACCAACGAGAATGGTTTCGATGAGTCCCCTATTCATGTTGAATTCTGCTGGAAATGTGATCTCTCTGTTGGCAATATCGATTTTGATATTATCTATTTTGTAGGTGTTTTCATCAATTTTCATAATAAGTGAATCAGGATTTTGTGCACATAAATTTGATGAGAAGAATATCAGTAACACACCGACCATAAATACTTTATAAAATTTCATGTAAACCTCTTTTAAGCTTTTAATTATTTACTGATAATAATGTCAAGATAACCCGCATATTATTTTACCGCAGCACAGCAATTTTAATGATAGCTTTCTCTCCGGCTTGATTTTCCACGATCAAAAAATACACACCGTTTGCAACAAAATCGCCGGCTCCGTTTTTTCCGTTCCAGATCACTTCATTAGAACTCAAATTCTTATCTTCAATAACTATTTCGCCTGATATATCACAAATCTTCACTTGTGTTATAGGCGAATCATCATGTGAAAAGTTCAAATGTGCAACGCTCACGTTCGGACCCAATGCCGGAATATATGGATTCGGTTCAAAATAGGATTGTGTGACAGGAGTTGCACTTTTTACAAGTGTTTGAACATATTTCGTGGTAGTAACAATATCATTTCCAATTGTGCAATAATTTATGAGCGTGTCCGGAGTTTGAATACCGGAAAGCACTCTCACTTCTACCCAGACTTCTTCTTCGTCTCCACCTGTAGGCAGATTTCCGACATTCCACGTAATAGTATGTTCCTGCTGATCATAAACACCGTCAGAGCTCATATTATGCATTGATACATGCTGATCCGAAGGGAGCCAATCTGTAATGAGCACATCATCTAATTGATAGTTAAGTAAATTCCTGAAAGAAATAGTATAGCGCATGATCTTGTTTGGCGAAATCCATGTGAAGACGCCATCATCTTTCTGCACATCAAAGGGATTGTAGCCGATATCTTGATCCGGTATGCATATTCCGGAAGGATGAACTATCTCCTCATCTTCAAGTTCATAAAGCACCTCAAGTAGGTCATCGAGTACAAGAATTTTATTCATACCTGACGTTGTACTCAAAGACGCAAATAAATTTCCTGTAAGCTTATCTAATGCTAATTTCACGACATAAGTGTCTTCTGCAAGTGCATAAGATCGAACTGCTGAGGATTTGAGATCATATTGAAGGATTTTTGACCCATAGCTGTTATTTGCAACATAAAGATACTTTCCATCATCGACAGTAAGAGAGGTTGGTTTCAGGTCGACCTCCACACTACCGGAATGTTGAAATTTATTATCAGTATCCATTATAGGCATCAAATAATAATGAACATATTTTTGAGAGCTGTCTGCCACATAAAGTAAATTATTTTTCTTATCGATTGCAATATCCTGACCGCTCATGATATTATCGAGTTCAACATAATATGGTGCAAGGGAATGTGAAAGAGTAAACGTAGTGTCATTATCATACCAAATATAAGGATACAGCTTATTCGTATTCCTTTCCAGGGCATAAAGAGTGTTCGCCACATAATCATATTTGATGCTTGCGGGATTCGATATCTCCCCCATCTCTGCAAACCCTCTACTCGTGAGCAATGGTGCATTTACTATTTCAATGATATTACTATTTCTGAATGAAATAAATAGAAGCTCGTTTTCCGGCTCTACGCAAATATCATACGCACCGGTTCCATGGCTTGGAATGTTCAGAATTTCTTGTTTTTGAATGCCCTCGTGCTGAAGATCATATGAAATAATGACTGTACTTGGCGCTCCGTACATATTTCCGATCGCAAACATTGATTTAGCTGAAACATTAAAAGTAAGAAGCAGGAAACATATCATAAAAAGCACAAATAATTTTTTCATGTTTTTTCTCCTGACAAAAATTTAATTCATCTTATCGTATTTATTTTTGAACTGCTTAATGCTTGTATATATCGCTTTGGCAGCTCTTTCCTGAAAATTCTTAGAAAGCAGTTTTTTCTCTTCATATTTATTTGATAAATAAGCAACTTCGACCAGTATAGCAGGCATAAATGCACCTCGGAGCACATAGAAATTTGCTTGACGCACGCCATTATTTTTTGTGGAGAGTGTATTGACAAGCTGTTTCTGGCACATTTCTGAAAGTTCACTGCTCTCATTAAGATATTCTGTTTGGCGCATATCATAAAGGATAAAATCAAGATCGGTATATCGAGCAATACTCTCCTGGTCTTCAAATTTGATAACTTCATTTTCCATTGCCTCGACAGCTCGCGCTTCATGAGTTTGTGCAGTGGAAAGAAAATATACTTCAGAGCCATTTGCCTTAGTGTTATAAGCTGCATTACAGTGTATGCTCACAAAAATATCTGCCTTGTTTTCATTAGCAAAATCAGTTCTTTCGCCCAGCGAGACAAACCTGTCATCATGTCGTGTAAGAAGCACTTTTACATCGAGATTTTTTTCGAGATAAGCTTTCACTTTCTTTGCAATATTCAACACAATATCCTTTTCTTTCAGTCCGAGAATTCGTCCTACAGCACCGGGATCCTTCCCACCATGCCCCGGATCGAGTACAATTGTCTTTATAAGATATTGCTGCATTGAGGGAAAATTAATAATGATCGATCCGTCATCTAATACAACTTCTTCAGGAAAAAATTTAACTGCACAAAGATTCAGAAAATATTCCGGCACATAAAAGGATCCATTTATAACCTGAATATCATTGTGAAGATTGTAGCTATGCTTTCCAAAATGCACCCAGTTATTGAAAAAGGAAAACTCGCATTTTTTTTCAAAAATTAAAAGATCAATGGTTTGTGATTTCTGATCTGCCTTAATAGAACCATCAAAGATGCGCTCGAGATCATAGAGATTTATAAAATTCCTGCCTTCGATCTCCATAACCGGCAGATGGTCCTTTCGGGTAGAATTTAGGTAAGACACTGCATATTCTTTTGCCCACAGTTGAGAGCCAAAAAGCAACAACAAAACTATTATCAAATATCTTTTAATTTTCATGTTAGATTAATATGATGTCTTTTTATTTGAACAATTTTTGTCAATTTATTATTGACACTTCAGCAAAGGTTTCAGGAAATGCTCGTATGAAAAAATCAATTTATGTCATCGATGGTTCAGCCATAATATATCGTTCTTATTTTGCTTTCAAGAACCGACCACTCGTCAATTCCAGGGGCGAAAACACAAGCGCTATCTTCGGTTTTTTACGTACAATTATCTCATTGCTTGAGCGTTTTGAGCCGGAATATTTTGTGATAACTTTTGATGAACAAGAGCCAACATTCCGCCATAAAATCTACAAAAAATACAAAGCAACACGTGATAAAATGCCCGAAGATCTTGTCGAGCAGTTATCGCCGATTTTGGAGATGGTTAAGCTATCACACATTGCAAAACTATCCAAATCCGGGTACGAAGCAGATGACATAATTGCTACTCTGGCAGAGCGTTACGAGAATGAACACGATATTGTGATCGTTTCAACAGATAAAGACTTGTATCAGCTTGTAGATGACAATGTGAAATTGTACGACCACTCAAAAGACAGATTTATTGGAATCAAAGAAGTTGAGGATAAATTTGATGTGCCGCCCGGAAAAATTGTCGATCTTCTCGCTCTTTCCGGTGATTCGTCAGATAATGTACCCGGCATTCCAAAGATTGGACCGAAAACAGCAGCAAAACTGATCAAAGAATATGGCGATCTAGAAGAAATTATCGATCATGCTAATGAAATAACTTCTGAGAAAATCAAAGACAATATCACTGAATATGCTGATCAGGGACGGCTTTCCAAAGAACTTGTAATTCTCGATAAAAACGTTCCCGTCGATCTTAACATTGACTCCATGAAAACACCGGATATTTTTTCTGATGCATTAAAAGACTTCTGTATTCGCTATGAAATGTACGCTTTCATGAAATATTTTGATGGTGAGGTAGAGCAGCCCCAAAAGAAAGAATTTTCTTATGAGATCGTGGATAATGAGAGATCATTCTCCGCACTTTTAACTTTGCTGAAAGATACTACATTTATCGCTGTTGACCTCGAAACTGATTCCCGCAATCCAATTAACGGACGCATTGTGGGCATTTCCTTTTGCATAAATGATGACAAATCATATTACATTCCTATCGGACATATCTTTGGAAAGCAGCTCAATAAAAGCAAAGTGCTAACTGATCTTAAACCAATTTTAGAGAATTCTTCAAGAAAATTTATCGGGCATAATATCAAATTTGATTACATGGTATTTCAAAATGAAGGCATCGAAATTAGTACTCTTTATTTTGATACAATGATCGCATCTTATGTGCTTGCTCCTGAAGAACACCGCCACAATCTGAACGAAGTGAGCATGAAATATCTTCAACATCAAATGATACCCATTGTAGAAATAATTGGAAAAGGAAAGAATCAAATTCAATTTGGAGAAGCTGAGATAGAAAAAGCTGCCGAATACGCTGCAGAAGATGCATATATCACGTTTCTGCTCTGGGAAAAACTCAAACCACAGATTGATAAAGCCGAGCTCTCAAAACTCTTTTATGATATTGAGATGCCATTAGTTAAAGCCCTTGCACAAATGGAGATAAACGGCATTTATATCGACCTTGATCTTTTCAAAAAGATATCAAAAGAACTCGATCAAAAAATCGAAGAACTGAAAAATACTATCCATTACAAAACCGGAGAAAGCTTTAATGTTGATTCACCATCACAGCTTTCCGAAATACTTTTCGAAAAAATGGGAATGCCTGTCATCAAGCGAACAAAAACCGGTTATTCTACTGATATTGAGGTGCTTACAAAGTTAAGCAGAACATTTGAGCTTGCACAGGATATCATAAATTACAGGCAGTTAAAAAAATTGCAATCAACCTATATTAATGCATTTCCAAAACTAATCAATCGCAGAACCCATCGCATACATTCTTCCTTCAATCAGACTGTTACAGCAACAGGGCGGCTTTCCAGTTCCAATCCAAACTTGCAGAACATACCGATCAGAACTGAGATCGGCAGAGAGATGAGAAAAGGTTTTATTCCGCAAAAAAATGATCATCTTATCCTTTCTGCCGACTACTCACAGATCGAACTCCGAATTGTTGCGATGCTCTCAAAGGACGAAAGAATGATCGAGAACTTCAATAAAGGCGGAGACATACATTCACAAACTGCTGCCACTATCTTTGGAATCGAGGAAAAATACGTCACGCCCGATCAGAGGAGACAGGCAAAAGTAATAAATTTCGGCATCATTTACGGTATGGGTGCATTCTCATTATCAGAAGATCTGCGTATATCTCGAGTAGAAGCACAGGAATTTATCGATAATTACTTTTCTTTTTACAAAGGTGTGTACAAATATCTTGAATCATCAAAAAAATTTGCTCATGATAAGGGATATGTTAAGACGATTTTCAACAGGCGAAGATACCTTCCGGGCATCAATAGCAGGAACAGAAACATACAATCAAACGAAGAACGTATGGCAATAAATATGCCGATTCAGGGCACCGCAGCAGATATGATAAAAATCGCAATGAATGCACTTTATGATAAGATATTTAATAAAAAGGATGAGATAATGATGACCATCCAGGTGCATGATGAACTGGTTTTTGAGATCAGGAAGGATAAAGTAAATTTTTATCAAAAATTAATTAAACAAGAAATGGAGAATGTGCTTCCGGAAGAGTATGCTGGCATCGTTCCAATTAAGGTCGATATCGGCTACGGCAAGAGCTGGTATGACGCACATTGATGAGGTAACATGAATATAAAATTAAAATATGGAAGAGGATACAAAGAGTGTGAAATACTGGACAAAAATGTGTTGGGAATTCTTGAAATGGAACATATTGATGCACATACAAATCCTCAAAAGCTCATTCGTGAAAAACTGGAATCCCCTACTGGAAGTCCCTCCTTACGAGATTTGCTTGAAAAGAAAAATCCTGAAAATGTCGTCATTATTGTAAGCGACATCACTCGTCCCGGTCCATTCGCACTCATGCTGGAAACACTTCTCAAGGAGATGCTTTCTTATGAGATTCCCAGCAATAGAATTAAGGGTATTATTGCGAACGGCACTCATAGAAAAATGACAGAATCTGAGATGAGATATCATTATGGAGATTGGGCTGTTGATAACTTTTCAATTGAAAATCATGATTGCAGAGCGGATGATCTTGTAAACCTAGGAAAGATGGCTTCCGGCAATGAGCTTCTTATAAATAAAAAAGTTGCAAATGCCGACTTCCTAATCACTCTTGGTGTGATCAGTCCGCATTATTTTGCCGGTTTCAGCGGAGGAAGAAAATCAATTCTGCCTGGCATTTGCGGGTATGAGACCATTCGTCATAATCACTCAAATATTGTTCATGATTATGCAACGCTCGGTAATATTGAAAACAGCAATAAAATTCATCTTGAAATGGCTGAAGCCGCTGCAATAGTCGGCGTGGACTTCACTTTGCAAGCTGTTCTCAATCATAAGAAGAAGCTCGTTCAATGCTTTGCGGGTGCGCTCGATGACGCATTTTTTAAAGGAGTGAAATTCTTTATTGAACATAACTCTGTAAAATATTCTCAAAAAGCAGATGCGCTTATTGTATCTGTCGGTGGATATCCCAAAGATATAAATTTTTATCAATCTCAGAAAGCATTGAACAGTACATTTGAACTGGTAAAAGAAGGCGGTACTCTCATTCTTCTCGCTGAATGCCAGGAGAATATCGGACAGAATGAAATGGAAAAACAGCTACGAAATGCGAATTCTATCAATGAACTCCTTCTGATCGATCAAAAAGACATTCAAATCGGCGGACATCGTGCATTCGCTACAGGCAGATTACTGAAGGAAGTTGATATTCTTGTTGTGAGTTCAATGGATCCTGAACTTGTCAAAACAGTGCTTTTCAATCCCATAAATTCTATCGAAGATGGACTCGAATTCATTAAAGAAAAAGAAGGCGAAGATTACTCCTGCTACATTGTTCCCAATGGCGCTATGTTCTTTCCGTACAGCTTACAAAATTAAGGAATCTTATGTACAAAGTTATTGCTAAGAAATGTTCAAACTATGATATTCCCAAGATCAAAGATGTTTTGAATAGCATTTTCACTGAAACCGATTTCTATCCAACACTGAAATCAATTTCATCAGTACTTCTGAAACCCAATCTTCTGGGCGCCTATCCGCCCGATCGGGCTATCACAACTCATCCGAATCTCGTGGCAGCAGTAATCGAAATACTCAAAGATCACAAAATTGCGATCTCCCTCATGGATAATCCGGGCGGAACTGTGAGCGCGATGAGAGCATATCAACTAACCGGAATGGAAAATCTTGCAAAGCTCTATGGAATTACCCTTATAAATCCGATCATGAACGGAATTTACACATATAATAAGAATACAAAATATACTGTGAACAAAGCTTTTATTGATGCTGAAGCTATAATTAATCTGGCAAAATTGAAAACTCATATATACACGTTGTTCACAGGCGCGATCAAGAATTTTTACGGCATTATTCCGGGACTTGCAAAATCTAATCTACACCGGCTGGCGCCGAATCCAAAGAAATTTGCTGAATTCGTTGTCGATATTTACGAACTCATCAAAGACAAAGTTGTTTTCAACCTGATCGACGGCATAATCGGCATGGATGGAGATGGTCC
>Ga0209834_10001337_pt1 | contig 14004 bp, 13 predicted proteins | sample Mar14236cmmetaG_FD_184134 | JGI IMG/M metagenome (GOLD analysis project Ga0209834, IMG submission 184134) | Marine hydrothermal vent microbial communities from Guaymas Basin, Gulf of California to study Microbial Dark Matter (Phase II) - Marker... ...
CCTGATAAAGGCCGTCTCCATGGCAACGGGTGTTCCCGAGAGGGAGATAGAGAACTCCGTCAGGGATACGGGAGACCTTGGCGAGAGCGTTGCCCTGGCTTTAAAGAAAAAGAAGCAGAGGAGCTTCTTCAGCCAGCCGCTTACTATAAAGCGGGTCTACGATACCCTGGTCAAGGTCGCCGAGGCGGCGGGAGAGGGGAGCCAGGACAGGAAGATGAAATACCTGGCCAACCTCTTCATGGACGCCGAAGCGGAGGAGGGTAAGTACCTGGCAAGGACGGTTCTGGGGACGATGAGAACCGGCGTCGCCGAGGGGCTGATGAGGGACGCCATAGCCGAAGCCTTCAGGGTCAAGGCCGAGCTGGTGGAAAGGGCCTACATGCTCACGAGCGACTTCGGTTACGTCGCGAAGGTTGCGAAGCTCGAGGGCAACGAGGGGCTCTCAAGGGTCAGGATTCAGGTGGGCAAGCCCATAAGACCGATGCTCGCCCAGAACGCGGCCAATGTGAAGGAAGCTCTGATAGAGATGGGTGGAAAGGCGGCGTTTGAGATAAAATACGACGGGGCGAGAGTCCAGGTCCACAGGGACGGCGACAGGGTTGTTGTATACTCCCGCAGGCTGGAGAACGTGACGAAGTCAATCCCAGACGTGGTATCTGCAATTCTGGAGAGTATAAAGGTTGAAAAGGCCATAGTGGAGGGCGAGCTCGTTGCCGTGGGTGAGGAAGGGAAGCCCAGGCCCTTCCAGTACGTCCTCAGGCGCTTCAGGAGGAAGTACAACATCGAGGAGATGGTGGAGAAGATTCCGCTTGAGCTGAACCTCTTCGACGTCCTCTACGTTGACGGTGAGGCGCTGATAGACACCCCCTTCGCCGAGCGCAGGAAGAAGCTTGAAGAGATAATCGCCCAGAGCGAGCGCATAAAGCTGGCCGAACAGCTCGTCACGGACAACGCCGAGGAGGCTGAAAAGTTCTACCAGCGGGCCCTTGAGCTCGGCCACGAGGGCCTCATGGCGAAGCGGCTTGATTCCACCTATGAGCCAGGAAACAGGGGCAAGAAGTGGCTCAAGATAAAACCGACCATGGAAGACCTCGACCTCGTCATAATAGGCGCCGAATGGGGCGAGGGAAGGCGCGCGCACCTCCTTGGCTCATTCCTTGTCGCGGCCTACGACCCCCACAGCGGGGAGTTCGTCCCGGTCGGAAAGGTCGGAAGCGGCTTCACGGATGAGGATTTGGTCGAGTTCACGAAAATGCTCAAGCCCCTCATCACCGGTGGTGAGGGCAAGTACGTCGAGATTGAGCCGAAGGTGGTCATTCAGGTCACGTACCAGGAGATACAGAAGAGTCCGAAGTACAAGAGCGGGTTCGCCCTGAGGTTCCCGCGCTACGTCGCTTTGAGGGAGGACAAGAGTCCGGAGGAAGCGGACACAATCGAGCGCATCGCCCAGCTCTACGAGCTCCAGGAGAGGTTCAAGGCAAAGAGATGACTTCCTCCTCTTCCTCTTCTTGCCTGTTGATGGTCACTAAGATGTGCCTCACGCTCTCTTTTGCCATCAGAGGGATTAGGAGCATTGCCCCGGTCGAGGCTATGGCCAAGAGCACGACCAGTTCTTCCGAAACTCCCCGGATTATCGCGAGAGGGGGGAGGTCGTAGAGGACGTGGGCAATCATCGAGAATGCCAGGCCCTTCAGCCTCCCCGTGCCCTCCTCGCCAAGCATGAAGCCTGCGGTTATCACTGCCCAGACGGTATGAAAACCCGCGAGGGCGAATCTAACGCCTATTAAATATGCCCCATGCCCAGGGCCACTATCCTGGTGCCGTAGAGGAGTCCCTCGATGAGGCCCATGAAAAGAGCCGTTCCATTTTTCTTTTGAAAGCCTCGCCCTTCAGGGCGGGGAGGAGGTCAGTGTCTCCTCTGTGATTCCGGCAATGAAGGCCCGGAGGATCTATCTCTGGAGTATCAGAAAGGGGGTCTCAACGAGCGACGCCACAACGAGTGCAAGAAGGCCGAGGCCAAAGCTCACCCCAATCCAGCCGCTCCTGGGAAGCCGCCGCCATGTCTGCAGTGTGTACTTTATCCCAATGAGGACGCTCAGTCCTCCGACCACGATCACGATGCTGAAGTAAAAATAGAGAATTTCCTCTGGAGACGGCATGTACGTTTTTTCTCTTCCCAACTTATTAACCTGACGCCAAGCTTTTTAAGTTCGTGTTTATTTTAACCTTAATTGGGGGAGAAATTAACATTGGGGTGTCCAAAATGGAGGATATGAAAGGCAGGCTTATTGACATGTTCTTTGAGGAGGGTGCCATACTCTTCGGCCACTTCGTTCTCACCTCCGGAAAGGAGAGCGACTACTACATCAACGTCAAGAAGCTGATAACGAATCCCGAGGCATTAAAGCTCATCGCGGGTCTTATGAAGGCCAGGGCTGATGAACTCGGCCTGGAGTTTGACCGCGTTGCTGGTCCGGAGCTGGGGGCTGTGCCGATAGCGACGGCCCTCTCGCTGGAAACGGGGAAGCCGCTCGTCATAGTCCGCAAGAAACCCAAGGGCCACGGTACTGGGAGCCAGATCGAGGGGGAGGTCAAGCCCGGTGAGAGGATACTCTTGGTAGAAGACGTGACGACCACCGGCGGTAGCGTCCTGCGCGCGGCAGAGGTTCTGGAGAATGCTGGGGCTGAGGTAGTGGCCATAAGCGTGGTTGTTGACCGGGAAGAAGGGGCAGGCGGGAAGATAGGGGAGAAATACAGGTTCATACCCCTGGTCACGGTTTCAGAGCTTTTTGCCCGCAAAGGCTCTATCAAAACTGAGGAGTGAGGTTACAGCCTCATACAACCTGTGGGGCATACCTCTTCTTTTCTCCCGGTTGAATATCCACTCTATCAGGATGTCACCGCTCTCCGCTATCGCTTTTGATGCTTTGGCGTGAGGAGCGTAGTCGATAACCGGCCTCCCGTAGTTCGTCGCCTCGGGAACCTTGTTATCAAACGGTATGACGCCGACCACCGGCACGTCCACACTGTGCTCAAGAAATTCGATAATGTCATCCACGTCCCCGGACGATTCTCGCACCTTGTTGAGTATAACGCCGACATTGAGGCCGTACGCTTTCCCCAGCGATTTAAGCTTCACTACTTCGTTCTCTATCATCCTGTGGACGGACTTTATGGGGGAGCGCTCTATCTCAATTATGATGAGCTGGTACTTGGCGAGCCGGAAAGTCGAGATTGTGTCGAAGGGGATGCCGACGGGGGAGTCTATTATGGTGACCTCATATCTGGTCCTAATCTCGTTAACTATGTCCCGCAGTCTTTTCTGGTTCATGTCGATAACGTCGTAGATCTTTGAGCTACCGGGGAGTATGTCAACGCCCGTTTTGGGGTCGTGATACACTGCCTGAATGACCTCCATGTCGGGATTCTTCAGGAGGGTGTGGATGTTGTACCTGGGGTCATATATTCCGAAATGGAATGCGAGTTTTGGGAGGTACAGGTCACCGTCCACGACGAGGGTGCTGTAACCCCTCCGTGAGAAGTACGTGCTTAGGTTTGCGCTCATAGTTGTCTTTCCTGCACCGCCTCTGCCTGTGACGACTATAGATACCATTAGCTAGACCTCCAACTACATTAATTCAAAGAAATTATTGTCAAGAAATTATTGGAGAAGGGATCAGATGTAATCCCCTATGGTTTTGGCTCGAACCATTATAGTGGCCTTATCTCGGCCGTAGAAGACTTCGACGAGACCGTCAGATTCAAGCTCTTTCAGGGCCTTAAAGACCGCGGGTGCAGGTGTTTCGAGTTCGGCGCTCAGCTTTTGGAGGGCGACTGCCCTCTTTTTGGTGGCCAGTACCTTATACACGGTATCCTTACGCCTGCCAAACATTCGGAGGCACCGCTACTAATTACGTCAAAGAACTAAATAAACCTTCCGTGGACATCGTTGGCAGGCGTCCAAAGGCAGGTTTATAAAGTGCATCGGGGAGGGGGAATCATGCGGGGAATCGTTGAGAGACTTGATAATGAGGGAATGGGCGTTGTGCGTGTCGGGAAGAGGAAAATCCATGTTCCCTTCACGGCACCTGGAGACGTTGTTGAAGTGAGAAAATGGAGAAAGCGGAAGAAGGCCCTAGTGGCTACTGATTTTGAGGTTGTTGAGCCGTCTTCAATGAGAACAGAGCCGAAATGTCCGTACTTTGGAGTCTGCGGTGGGTGTCTTCTTCAGCATATCCCGTACGAGAGACAGGTTGAGTTCAAGGAGGAGAAGCTCTCGACACTTCTTGGTATGGACGTCGAGGTTATTCCGTCCTCTATGATTTACGGTCATAGAAACCGCATAGATGTTGTCATTTCGACAAGCGGAATTGGGTTCAGGAGGCGCGGCACGTGGTGGGACGCGGTTGACATCGAGCGGTGCCCCGTCTTCGGTGAATCCAGCGGAAGGGTTCTCCGCTCCCTGCGAGAGTTTATAGAGGATCATGGGCCCAGCCTGTATGAAATACGGAAGAACGAGGGTTTTCTGCGCTACATCGTCATCCGTGAGGGCAAGTTTACGGGGGAGCTCATGGTGAACCTCGTCACTTTGGAGGGCAGTCTTCCTGAGGAGTTCCCCGGGTACTTCGATTATGCCACTTCCGTTTACTGGAGCGTGAACAGGACGCCAAGCGACGTCTCCTACGGCGAGATAGAGCGCTTCTGGGGCGAGGAATTCATAAGAGAGCGGCTCGACGATGTAACCTATCTCATCCACCCGAACAGCTTTTTCCAGACGAACAGCCACCAGGCGGTCAACCTGGTGCGCAAGGTGGCGGAGCTCGTTGACGGTGAGAGGGCCCTTGACCTCTACTCCGGTGTGGGGACCTTTGGTATATACCTCGCAAAGAGGGGGTTCTCAGTTGAGGGTATCGAGATAAATCCATTCGCTGTGGAAATGGCCAACAGAAACGCCGAGCTCAACGGTGTCGACGCTGTGTTCCGGGTGGGACAGGATAAGGACGTCGAGGATCTGTCTGAATATGATACTGTAATAGTTGATCCGCCGAGGGCGGGATTGCATCCCAAACTGGTACGGAAAATCTTAAAAGACAGGCCTGAGAGCGTCGTTTACGTCTCCTGCAACCCGAAGACCCTCAGGGCGAATCTCGATGAACTGCTGGATGCCTACTCAGTAGAGGCCGCGGTGGGGCTCGATATGTTCCCGCACACGCCCCACGTGGAGACGGTTGTCAAACTTAAACTCAAGGTTTAACTTTAGAACTTATAGGTTCAAAAACTTAATATACGTAGTCAGCATAAAGTTAAAAGAGGTGATGAAAAATGCTTGACGAGAGAGACAAGATCATAATTGAGATGCTCACCAAGGATGCCCGCACCCCCTTCACGGAGATAGCGAAGGTTCTGGGCATAAGTGAGACTGCTGTGAGAAAGCGCGTAAAGGCCCTTGAGGAGGCGGGAGTTATAAAGCAGTACACCGCTGTCGTTGACCCCTCAAAACTGGGCTACAACCTGGTCAGCCTCACGGGCGTTGACACACTGCCGGAGAAGATATTCGAGGTGGCCAGCAAGCTCAAGGAGTTTGAGTTCGTGAGGAGCGTTTACCTCACGAGTGGAGACCACATGATAATGGCGGAAATCTGGGCCAGGGACGGGGAAGACCTTTCGGAGATAATCTCCAACAAGATTGGCAAGATTGAGGGCGTCACCAAGGTCTGCCCCGCTATAATCCTTGAGAAGCTTAAGTGAGGCACGCCCCCGGCGTGCATTCCTCGTTTTTGCAGACTTGACTCGGTAAAAAGGCCTTTTCTGAAAGTGTCCCCCGCAACAACCGCTCATAAGCAAATCCTGGGGAAATTACTCTCAAAATACCGTTCAAAAGAAATCACGGACTTTTATGAAGCTTTTCGCCAGAAGAGTTATTGAATGGTGGGGGCGCGGGGATTTGAACCCCGGTCCGCGGGTTTCTCCGGGTCAGAGCTCCAAAGGCTCATCCCCAATCAGCAAACCCGCAAGTCCTCATACCTCTGGAGCCCGCGATGATGGACCAGGCTACACCACGCCCCCATCCGGCTTAACCTTAGCAGCCCCGGGTTTATAAACTTTGCTCCCGGAAGTTTTATTACCATTGATGCACAAAAATATTCTGAGGTGACCTGACATGGAGGAGCCTGTAGTTATTGGAAAGGACAAGTTCAGGATAAGCGACGACGAGATCGCCAGAAGGGAGCTCCGTGTCGTTAAGGTTCATGATGACGTGATACAGGTTCAGGAGGAGGTTCATGGCATCATAGCCCTCGTCGGTGCGAGTTCCAGCGTCAACATCAAAAAAGAAGAGCTCAAGAGCCTGATCAAGGTGGCAAGAGAAGAGTTTGGCTGGACGGACATCTGTGAGTGAGGTTTCTTTTGTTTTATCTCTCCACAGCCTTCTTGGATTTTGACGCATTTTTGTGTATCATCGACGGTGATATTAACGTTTTATAAGCATAAAAGTGGTCAAAGCTACTGGTGATTGCCGGTGGCAGTTGGAGAAAAGATAACCATTAGCGTGATCAAGGCCGACATCGGTGGCTGGCCGGGGCACTCAAGGGTGCACCCTCAGCTTGTTGAGACTGCCGAGGAAGTCCTCTCAAAGGCCGTTGAGGATGGAACGATAATCGACTTCTACGTGGCCTATGCGGGCGATGACCTTCAGCTCATCATGACCCACAAGAAGGGCGTTGACAGTCCCGACGTTCACGGCCTGGCCTGGAAGGCCTTTGAGGAGGCCACCAAGGTCGCCAAGGAGTTCGGCCTCTATGGTGCCGGCCAGGACCTGCTTAAGGACGCCTTCAGCGGAAACGTCCGCGGAATGGGGCCGGGCGTTGCCGAGATGGAGATTACCCTGAGGAAGAGCGAGCCGATAGTCACTTTCCACATGGACAAGACCGAGCCCGGAGCGTTCAACCTCCCGATATTCAGGATGTTCGCCGACCCCTTCAACACGGCCGGCCTCGTCATAGACCCCCACATGCACATGGGCTTCCGCTTTGAGGTCTGGGACATAAAGGAGCACAAGCGCGTTATCCTCAACACCCCCGAAGAGGTCTACGACCTCCTTGCCCTCATCGGCGCGAAGAGCCGCTACGTAATCAAGCGCGTCTTCCCGAAGGAGGGGCACAAGATAAGCAAGGACGAGCCGGTCGCCGTCATCAGCACCGAGAAGCTCTACGAGATAGCCGGCGAGTACGTCGGCAAGGACGACCCAGTTGCGATAGTAAGGGCCCAGAGCGGTCTTCCCGCCCTTGGAGAAGTCCTTGAGCCCTTTGCCTTCCCGCACCTCGTCAGCGGGTGGATGAGGGGAAGCCACAACGGCCCGATAATGCCCGTCCCGATGCACCAGGCCAACCCGACGAGGTTCGACGGCCCGCCGCGCGTCGTTGCCCTCGGATGGCAGATAAGCCCCGAAGGGAAGCTCGTCGGCCCCGTTGACCTCTTCGACGACCCTGCCTACGATTACGCCAGGCAGAAGGCCCTTGAGATAACCGAATACATGCGCAGGCATGGGCCCTTCGAGCCCCACAGGCTCCCGTTGGAGGATATGGAGTACACCACCCTCCCTGGCGTGCTGAAGAGGCTCGAGGAGAGGTTTGAGGACATCGAGTGACGCACTTCTTTTCCTCTTTTGATTTCAAGGTTTCTTTAATGTTCTCTGGCAGTTCTAATTGCTAATGTTCTACCTGTTTTTACGACATCTAGCCCGGCTTTTTGATATGCCCATCGGAAACCTTAAATATTCGGGCATTCAACACTAACACTCGGAGTGATACAAAGGGGTGGGGGTTATGAAGTTCACAGTTCTCAGGATCAATCTTGACGAGAAAAAAGTGGAGAACGGAGAGCTGGAGAAGGATGGGGTATACGGCGTTATAGACTACGGCATTCACCTCCATGAGACCCTTGGAACTCACAGTATTGACCCATACGACCCGAAGAACGTCGTTGTCATGGGAATGGGGCCCTTCTCGGGTTCGGCTCTGCCCGGTGCCCACAGGCTCATGTTCTTCTTCCGCTCGCCGCTCTACGGGACGCTCTTCCCCTCTGCCATGGGCGGTGCCGCCTACGCCTTCAAGAACATCGGCGTTGACTTCGTCACCTTCGAGGGCAAGGCCGAGAAGCCCGTCGTGGTTCTGCTCTACAACGACGGCGAGAACATCAGGGTCGAGCTCCACGAGATCGAGCTTGAGAAGGTCATCGAGATATGGAAGGGCTACAAGGGCGAGGAAGGCGTTTATGCCCTTACCCAGTACCTCATCGACACCTTTGGGGAGCGCTTTGACTTTGAGTACCGCATAGCGGTTGTCGGGCCCGCCGCGCTGAACACCAACTACGGCGCGATCTTCTCCCAGACGCTGAGAAAGGGCGAGAGGGTTGTGGGTAGCGAGGACTGGGCCGCCCGTGGGGGTTCGGGAAGCGTTCTGCTCCGCGCTCACAACGTCGTCGGCATAATCTTCGGCGGCAAGCCGAGGAAAAAGGCCTTCCCCGGCGAGGACATCGGCAACTTCAGGACCTCCAAGGAGATAGTTGAGGGCGTCCACAAGAAGCCCTACAACGAGGTCATAGCCGAGAAGACGACCAAATACCGCTTCAACCCCAAGCTCAACACCGGTGGAACCTTCGGCGGAAACTACCCGGCCGAGGGCGACTTTGTCCCTATACTCAACTGGGGGATGCCCTACATTCCGAAGGAGGAGCGCATTAAGATACACGAGAACATAATGAAGCACTACTGGGAGCCCTTCAACGAGGAGGCAATAAAGACCAAGAACTGGACGACCTGTGGCGAGCCCTGTCCGGTCGTCTGTAAGAAGTACCGCCGCGGCCACCACGTCGAGTACGAGCCCTACGAGGCCAACGGCCCGCTCAGTGGAAGCATAAGCCTCCGCGCCAGCGACATAAGCGTCCACGCCGTTGATGCGATGGGCTTCGACGCCATCGAGTTCGGTGGAACAGCTGCGTGGGTTCTCGAACTTGTCCACCGCGGTCTGCTCAAGCCCGAGGAAGTCGGCATAAGCGGAAAGCCCGAGTTCACCAAGGAAGCACTCATCGAGCGCCCGGTCGAGGCGAGCGAGGTCAACGCGAAGCTCGTCGCTGAGCTGGCCCACCGCGTTGCCTTCGCCGAGAACGAGGTGGCGAAGATAATCGGCCTCGGCAAGAGGAAGGCCAGCGTGATCTTCGACGAGAAGTTTAAGGACAGGCTGAAGTACGGCGAGAGCTTCAAGGACTACGCTGTCTTCACCCCGCTCGGCGAGGACGGCGAGATGACTCCAACGATGTACTGGGCAATAGGCAACTACATCCCGCTCCCAATTCAGGGCCGCTACTGGACGTTCTACCAGTTCGGCGTCTTCCTTGAGCCGGAGGAGCTCGCCCAGAAGATAGTCGCCAGCGCCCTCTGGGAGTTCTGGTACGACAACGTCGGCTGGTGCCGCTTCCACAGGGGATGGATGAAGCCCGTCCTCAAGGCCCTGTTCATGGAGGCCTACGGAGAGAACGTTGACATGGAAGAGCACGCAAGGAAGCAGATAAGGCGCCTTATAGAGTACGCCAAGAAAGCTGGCTACACCCCGGCATTCTGGGACAGCATGCGCGTCATAGACCTCGTGGCCGCTGGAAGCGAGGAGTTCGGCAACGAGAACTGGGCCAAGAAGTTCAAGGAGGACAAGGTCGGCACTGCAAAGGAGTACTTGGAGAGGGTTCTCGACGCTTACAGCGAGATGATTGGGGCCGAGTGGAGGCTCTGAACTTTAAACTTATTTTCGCAACTCGGAATTTATTTTGTCGCATTCCAAATTTACTTCATTCAGGCCCTCTACTACACCATGAAGCGTCCCAGGGTACTCAATGGTGAATTCTATTATGGAGTTGAGTCCGTTCTCAATCAATGTTATATCCTTCTGACTTGCATTTCCCTGAGCTATTAGACTGTACGCAGTTTTGAGGAATATGTTACAGCTCTCATTGTTGTCGACAGCTGTGTCAAGTTCTGGGTTATTCCCATCAGCACCCCTCCAGCTGGCAACGTATCTCAGATCGTTCACCGTCAGCATAAACAGCTCGTACTCGGTATGATTCAATTCACTCAACAAAACCTCTCTTCGTTCGGGGTAATCGTTTAAAGCTGCCTTGGCCATTTTTGCATGGCGCCGTATCTCAAATAGCCTGATGGTTAGAATCTGGTCCCCCATGATTTGAGTTCGAAGCGCTACAGATTCATTCAGCTCTGCATTTTGTTTCAAGCTCCACACCGTTGTAGCGGCCAACACAAAAATGAGAAAAATGCATAGGAGGTTCTGCACTTTCATGGGCATCACCAATGGGTTACGGTTAGGCTAATTCTTTCATTAATGGTATAAAGCTTTTCCACAAAACCGCTTCCGGGGGGATATTCCCAGTAGACTGGAACTCTATAGAATACGTATATTGGGGAGGTTCCACCTGTTCCACTCTGATATTCAATAATAATCCCTTCTGTGTCTAAGTACTCATTTATGCGACTAATTTTGACGCTCTTGTATACAAATTTAAACGAGTTACTTTCGTCTCCTGGGGGGATATAAAAGTTGGACAGCTCGGATTGATGGTCGGGGATCAATGACATCGGATTTGGAATATCAAATGCCCATGACAGAAGATCAAGAGTCCACAAGATAAACTGTTCAAGTGAAGCACTCGGTCTTGGAGCAAGTACTGGTCCACTTACCCGATACACCCGATCATGAATGGCACTATTCCACGGAGCCGTGAGGCCTACCTCGATACTGTCCTTGTCTGGTCTAAATGTTCCTAATTGTAGGGGTGTTTCCATGCTTTTGAGGACAAAAGAAGTACCCCTGTCTATGTACTTCCCTTCATCCAGAATCCTTATTGCCACCTTGTAGTCGCCGTAATCTCTTAACAGAGTAGGTCCTTCAAAGCTACACCTGACCTTTATATACCACTGTTCTTCATATGGCTCTAACCATTGAGCACGCACTATGATGATGTTGTCGCTATTCACTACTCTACTTTCAGTCCCGCCCATTGGAATGATTTCTGGAGAACTTACTCTCATAACCTTGATTTCTGGTGTTACCACGAGAGGCAGCCAGTCATTTTTATCAAGTTCCACCATGGGCAGGTTTATAGCGCTAAGAGACTGAGATAATTTTTTGTCATACGCATTTAACGCGTATACTCCTCCGTTTCTGTCTGCTAGAAAGATCTCTATCGTACCATTTGTGTATATGTTGCCTTGAAGAGCTAGAATTTTGTCGTCTGTATTTGAATTATTAAACAAAATCACATAGCCATCAAAATATCTTGATCTAAATATTGAAATTCTCTTTCTTGTGGATATCATTTTTTTCCCGTTCCAGATTAGGATATTGGCAGTATTTGAAGTAATCTTGAAAATTCCCGTTATTCTGTCCAGCCTGTGATGTGTTGTTATGGTGGTTCCTACTTTTGAATTGGGATTTGGGTCATATATTCCGTGTAGATCCATTGAGGCTTTCAATGGCATTGTTCCCTCAATTTTTATAGCCTCTGCGCTCCCAGCCGTCACTCCGACCATCAGCAGTCCCAACAGGACTGCGAGGAGTGGCTTCCCCTTCAAGATGTTCGCCTCCACTAAGTTTTTGCAGTATTGTCTATGCAACTAATCTTTATAAACTTTTCCTTTTATTATAAGTAAATATTTCTCCTTTTTTTCGAGTATAAACTTATTCGAACCTGAGTTTTTCTCTTAGAACCCTCCAAAAGAAGCCCGAGTAAAAGAGTTGCATAGCCATGCAACAGCTAAACCCTTATATTTCTCCTCTTCCCTCAGCTCTTTAGGTGAGAACAATGCGGGCAGTTGTAATAGGCTCCGGAATCGGCGGCCTTCTGACGGCCTCCTTCCTGGCAAAAAACGGTCATGATGTTACAGTACTCGAAAAGGCGCCCTACATCGGCGGCCGCTTTACAAATCTGGACTACAAAGGCTTCGGCCTCTCGACCGGTGCCTTCCACATGCTCCCCCACGGAGAGGACGGCCCCCTGGCCCATCTCCTCAGGCTCCTCAACGCGGACGTCCGGATAGTGAACTCTGACCCTAAGGGAATGATATTCTACGAGGGGAAGACCTTCCACTACCGCGAGGGCTGGAAGTACCTGAGCTTTACTGAGAAGGCGAAGGCCACAAAGCTCCTCCTCGACATAAAGCGCGGGAAGCTGCCGGTGGACGACCCGGAGATGAGCGGCCGCGAATGGATTCGGGAGAAGATAGGCAACAACGAGTTTGCTGACCTCTTCATCAAAAGCTTCCTCGGCTGGGCCGACAGCGTCTTGGACGTCCCTGCCGGAGAGCTGGCGAGGGAGATAAAGGCGGCTCTGAGGTGGGGCGGGCCAGGTCTGGTCAAGGGCGGCTGCAGGTCGATTCCCGAGGCGCTGAGCTCGATAATCCTCGGCAACGGCGGAAGGATAATCACGAGGAAGAGGGCCTTTGAAATCGACGTCGAGGAAAAGAAAGTCATCACCGCTGACGGCGATGATCTGAATTACGACGTTCTCATCTCCAACGTTGGAATAAAGGAAACCGTCGAACTCATAGGCAGGGACAACTTCGACCGCGAATACCTCAAGCGGGTCGATTCCCTCAGGCCCAGTGAGGGGATAAAGTACAACGTTGCCCTGAAGGGCGGGCCGAGGATAGGCAACACCGTCGTCTTCACCCTTGACACAGAGAGGATAAACGGCTATAACGAGCCGTCATCGCTCAGCCCCGAGCTCGCTAAAGAAGGCTACACCCTGATAATGCTTCACCACGCCCTTCAGAGCAGGAACGTCAAGGCCGAGCAGAAGAAGGGCATCGAGGACATCCACAGAATCTTCCCGAACCTCGACGAGGAAGGAGAAATCCTGCTGATTCAGACCTACCTAGACGGGAACCCCGTCAACAGGGTCGCGAGCGGGCAGATAGTTGAGGACTTCCCGGTCGAGGACGTTTACGTCGTCGGCGACGCCTACAAGCCCCCAGGAGGAATAGAAGTCGAGGGCATAGCGCTGGGCGTCATGAGGACGCTTGAGAGGCTCGGGCTTGGAAGCTTTTCGGGATGGTATTTGTGAATGAAAGACCTTCCCTCACCATTCTTTACATTTGTAAATTGGAGCATAAATGGGCCGAACCTTTTTCAAATGAACATCGTTGGCACCTAACGAACGTTTTTATTCTCAAGTGCGGACTTCTTTATCCCGAGGTGATGCTTATGAAGAGAGTTGTAATAGCCCTTGGCGGCAATGCTATTCTTCAGAGGGGTCAAAAGGGAACCTATGAGGAGCAGATGTCCAACGTCATGAAGACTGCCAAGCAGATAGTTGATATCATCCTTGATGGGGATTATGAGGTTGTAATCACCCACGGTAACGGCCCCCAGGTCGGTGCCCTTCTCCTCCACATGGACGCCGGGCAGCAGGTTCACGGCATCCCGGCCCAGCCGATGGACGTTGCGGGGGCAATGACGCAGGGCCAGATAGGGTACATGATACAGCAGGCGATATGGAACGAGTTGAAGAGGAGGGGGATAGACCGGCCCGTCGCCACGATAGTTACCCAAACCATCGTTGACAAGAACGACCCAGCGTTCCAGCATCCGAGCAAGCCGGTCGGCCCGTTCTACTCCGAGGAGGAGGCGAAGCGCCTAGCCGACGAGAAAGGCTACCACGTCAAGGAGGACGCCGGCCGCGGCTGGCGAAGGGTCGTCCCCTCACCCGATCCGCTCGAGATATTCGAGAAGGAGGCGATCCGCCAGCTGATCGCCGCCCGGTCGATCGTCATCGCCTCCGGAGGAGGCGGGATCCCGGTCGTCAAGAAGGACGGGAAGCTCGAAGGGGTCGATGCGGTGATCGACAAGGACCTCGCCGGCGAGCGGCTCGCCGTCGACGTCGAGGCGAAGGTATTCCTCATCCTGACCGATGTCGATCAGGTGAAGCTGAACTACAAGACCC
>Ga0209834_10001340_pt1 | contig 13980 bp, 12 predicted proteins | sample Mar14236cmmetaG_FD_184134 | JGI IMG/M metagenome (GOLD analysis project Ga0209834, IMG submission 184134) | Marine hydrothermal vent microbial communities from Guaymas Basin, Gulf of California to study Microbial Dark Matter (Phase II) - Marker... ...
AATTACAGGAATCTTGGTAAAAAAATCTTTATGAGGTAATGCTAAGATATTATTAATTTCTAATTTAATATTGGTTTCATTTAAATCAAAAGGGGATAATAAAAAGCCTTCACTATTAACATAAAAAAGTTTTGCTAATGTACTTTGTCCATCATTATTCCTGGAAAAAGGCTCAAATACATTATTTGAAGAAACAAATAATTCCTTTTGCAACCATGTTGAACCTGTCTTGTGATATCCAATATGTATCAAAACATTATCTAACATAAATCAAAGGCTTTTTTATAAAAATATTACAAAAATTTATGTTCTTTGATAGCAGGGGTTCTGTCAAGTTCCCATCATGCCCCACCACCACACTCCCGGGCCTTAAATACTTCTCCACGCGGCGGGAGATCTTTTCCGGGGTTTGGCGGGGGGAGAAGTCGCCGGTCATAAGGTCCCACATGACAATGGTGTATTTCTTTTTCAACACGCGGATCTGGGAGGGACGGATGCGGCCGTAAGGCGGACGGAATAACCGGCTGCCAATGATTTTGTCAGCCCGCTCTATGTCTTCAAAATATTTCTTGTTAGAGGTGGTCCAGCCGCTGAGGTGGCTGTAGGTATGATTGCCTACGCCGTGTCCTTCTTTTTTTATCCGTTCAAAAATGGCCGGGAATTTTTCTACCTGTCTGCCGACACAAAAGAAGGTGGCTTTGATGCCGTGTTCCGCCAGCAGGTCGAGGAGGCGGGGCGTACCTTCCGGGTCGGGTCCGTCGTCGAAGGTAAGATAGACCGCATTGTCTTCGGCGGGCATACGCCACACCAGGTCAGGGAAGAGTCTTCGTAATAAGTCCGGTGGCCGGTAGTAGAACATCATTGCCGCTTTCAGGAGGTTTGAAGGATTTTGCTGTACTTATTATATATTTCTCTCAACTGCTTCTGCCGTTCAGGCGTGTCATACTGCCGGGAGATTTCTGCAACATTTTGCAGGATGTACATATCCAGTGGAATGACCTGGTCCAGACCGGTCATCTTGTTCCTGGGCAGGGTGAGGAAGAAATCCAGCTCTTCTTTCATGTTTTCCACGAGCCGGTCAGCAATGTTTCGGGCACGGGCCGTATCCCCTATCAGATAATAATCATTGATCAGAGGCATGGCAAAATAGTTGAAATCTACGATTCTGTCGGGGATGAGCTGCAAGCATTTATCCAGCACTTTGCGGGCCGAATCTTTTCGGCCTTCTTCGATCAGAGTGGAGGCCAGGCGGCTGAAAACATTCCGGTAGTTGGAAAGCATACGCCGGTTGTTTTCGTCCAGATAGACATGGGGATCGGTGATGTTCCCCCAAACGAATTTATTCATGAGATTATCATACATGATGCGGCTATCCACCCGGCCTGCCTCGGGATTCCGGTCCTTTTCCCGGATGGGTACCACCCGGTAAGCCATGCCTTCGTCCTGGAAATAGTTCTGCAGTCCCAGGTAGGAGGAGGAGTTGACCGTGATGGCAAAATAAACAGGTCGGTTCCATTCGTTGTTGGAAAGCAGGTCGAGTACCATCAGATCATTTTTGTACACTACATTTTTATTGTAATTCCATTGTATACGTGACACAATTTTATCCGCTGACCATGGTGGTACGGTTCCGTTCCGTACAACTTTGGCAGAATCTACCGGAATATAAAACATGTTGGTGGGGAAATAATCGGCCAATTCTCCTCTGCCGTAAGGACTGGGGATCTTTGTCTTGGGGTTGTCATCGGCCACAAAACGCATCAGTTCTTTGAGATTGTAATATTGGTTGATCCGGTTCCGGATAAGCACGATATCGCGTTTTCCCAGGTACTGGTCACGGGTGAGTGAGAAAGGTACGGGATCGGAGTCATAGGCTTTTCTGCGCAATTGGTCAATATACCAGTCTGCTCCCAGGTAGCTGAGGTTGGTGACCCGTACGTCGGTGCGGAAGCCTTCAACTTCCTGTACATACCAGAGAGGGAAGGTGTCGTTGTCGCCGTTGGTGAAAAGGATAGCGTCCTTTGCACAGGAACTGAGATAGTTCTTGGCAAAGTCGCGGGCCGTATAACGACCTGACCGGTCATGATCATCCCAGTTTTCTTTGGCCATGAGGCCGGGTATAAAAAGAAGGGTTAGCAGGGTGATAAATAATGCCTTTCCTGCATGTGGAATCTTTTTGGGAAGGGCTTCCACCAGACCGGCAACTCCGATTCCGATCCAGATAGCAAAGGCATAAAAAGAGCCGGCATAGGCATAATCCCGTTCACGGGGCTGGTGTGGATACTGGTTCAGATAAACGACGATGGCCACACCCGTAAAGATAAACAGGAGCATTACCACCCAGAAATCCTTGCCGGCCCGTTTGTAATGAAACCAGGCACCGATGAGTCCCAGGAGGAGAGGTAGCAGATAATACCGGTTGCGGGCACGGTTGTTTTTCAGGTGAGAGGGCAGCTTGGCCTGGTCACCCAGACGGGGGTTGTCAATGAAGGGGATCCCGCTGATCCAGTTACCGTGGATCACATCCCCGTGTCCCTGGATATCATTCTGCCGTCCTGCAAAGTTCCACATGAAATAACGCAGGTACATAAAACCCAGCTGGTAACGGAAGAAAAAACGCAGGTTTTCTCCAAAGGTGGGGACTGTCTCCGTCTGTGTCTTCCCTCCCAGGTTGACTTGTACCGGTTTACCCCTGATATGTGCCCATTGCTTGTAGTCTTTGATATGATTGGCATCGCGACTGTACATACGGGGAAAGATCGTTGTGAAACGGGGGTCATACACATACTTCACCTTTCGCTTGATCACGGCATATTTCCCGTCTTTAGGCACCCAGGTCTTTTTGGTGTATTGAATATCCGTGATGGGGGCATTGTAATAAGGACCTTTGAACAGCGGCCGGTCGCCGTATTGCTCCCGGTTGAGGTAATACAGTAGTGAGAATACATTGTCCGGATTGTTTTGATCCATAGGAGTGTCGGCATTGGCACGGATCACCGTGGCGGTATAGGAAGAATAGCCGATCAACAAAACAGTGAGACTCAACAGGGCTGTATTCAGAATGGGTTTTTTCCTGCGAAGGGAATAACGGATACCCCAGACGATTCCGGTGATCAGCAGGACCAGATAAAACAATACCCCCGTGTGATAAGGCAGTCCGAAGCCATTGACGAAAAGCAACTCGAACCATGATCCGATGATCACCGTACCGGGGATGATGACATACATGATGAGCCATAACAAGACAATGGCGATCAGGAAAGTTACCACGATCCCTTTGGGGGTAGGCTGGTATTTTCGGAAATAATAAACGAAAACAATTGCCGGGATAGCCAGTAAATTCAGCAGGTGTATACCGATGGAGAGGCCGATGAGATAAAAAATCAGGATAATCCAGCGGTTGGCATATTTGGTATTGGCCTCATTCTCCCATTTCAGGATAGCCCAGAAAACCATTGCCGTAATGAGGGAGGAGGTGGCATAGACCTCTCCTTCAACGGCCGAGAACCAGAAAGTATCAGAAAAAGTGTAGGCGAAAGCACCTACCAGGCCACTGCCCAGGATGGTCAGGATCTGGCCGGTAGTGAGTTTGTCATTGTCAGGTTTGTATATCTTGCGCACCAGGTGGGTGATGGTCCAGAACAGGAATAGGATGGTCAGACCGCTGGCCAGGGCCGACCAGGAGTTGATCAGCATCGCAACATGTTGTGGGTCTTTCGCAAAAAGGGAGAAGAAACGCCCGATGAGCATAAACAGGGGCGCTCCGGGAGGATGGCCTACTTCCAGCTTATCCGCCGTGGCAATGAATTCCCCACAGTCCCAGAAACTGGCGGTGGGCTCCATGGTGGAGAGATAGACGAAAGAGGCGATGACAAAGACGATCCATCCTGTAATCCGGTTGTATTTCCTGAAGCTGTCCATGCTCTGCAAATAAAAGATAAGGTGGGGTAAAATTAGTAAAATAATGGAAGAAAATATGCAAAACCTGTCATTGCACCGGCTATTGGCATTCAAACAATTAACCGACCCTGCCAGGATACTTCGTACGCTGGCAGGGTCAGGGTATGTAAAAACATTTTTTCCCTTATCTAATGAAATACCAGGGAGATTGTTTAATTTGCAGGGAATTTTGGATTGTGCGATGCAAAGAGCAGGATATTTTTTATTAGGATGGGTATTTTTTCTGATGCAAATTGTACCGGCGAACGGGCAGGAGAGCATATTGCCCGTTTTGAACCGTGCGGACAGTCTGCAGGCAGAAAATGCAAAGACCCTTTTTTTACGCCTATCCAACAATAATTTTCTGTTCGATGCGGAATATTTCAGCCCGCTGGAAGACGGCTATACATGGATCGGCCTGCAATTTCAACCTGAGATCTTTTATCAGGTCTCACAGCATTTCCTGATCCATGGCGGCGTGTACCTGCTGAAATATTCCGGGCGGAAAGAAATCTCGGATGTTCGTCCTGTATTTTCAGTAACCTATCAATTCAATCCGGCGGTTTCGCTGATCATGGGAACCCTGTACGGTTCGCTGAATCACCGTCTTCCGGAGCCATTATATCAATATGACCGTTCCATATTTGATTATCCGGAAGAGGGAGTGCAGACACTGGTTCACACTTCCTGGCTGGAAGGTGATTACTGGCTGCAGTGGCGTAATTTTATTTTACCGGGTGACCCGCATCAGGAGGAGTTGGTTTTCGGGACCTCTTCCCTGTTCAAAATATCTTCGGAAGATATGGACTGGCGTTTTTCCATACCGGTATATACGCTGATCAACCACAGAGGGGGACAAATAGATGCTTCGCCCCGGCCGGTGCATACCTTCGGGAACCTGGCTGCCGGGGTGAAAGTTGACAAAGATTTATCAGGCAGTCTTTTTCATGATCTTGTCCTGAGGATGGTGGTATATGACTATTTTGACCAATCCGGTACGGCCTTGTTCCCTCTTTTCTCCTCGGGATTTGCCCTGCAGCCGGAGGCGGAGGTGTCGGGGAAAACCCTCTCCCTGCGGGGCGGATATTGGTATGGCCATGATTTTTATTCCCTGCTCGGTGAGCCGTTGTTTGCCACAGCATCCGGAAAGACAGGGTTTAATGCTGCTTATCACAACCGCCATCTTCTGACGCTTAAATTGCAGTTTCAGAAAAATTTGGAAAAAGGTCTGAATTTTTTCTTTTATGGTAACGGATTTTATGACCTTGGTCTGGGAAGGTTTGATTACAATGTCGGGCTGCAGTTGCTGTTCAATATGGATGTGAGATTGGCAGGACCGAAAAGATAAAGGGCGGTGTTTTCGCATTGTCTCTTTATCGCGTCATCACTTCATCGTATTGGATTTGTCAGGTGGTTTCACGCAGATTTCTCAGCTTTTTATGATAAACCGCCAGGGTACATTTTTCCAGTGGTCGCCGGCGTAGTCCACGCCAATACGCGGCGAGGTGGCGTATCCGGGCCTGAGGCCGGTATCTTCAAGCCATATGCGGGTGGAGGAGGTAAGGTCTTCTTTGTTGAAAGTTTTGTCAATTTTCAGATGGCGGGTCAGTTTGCCGGGGCCGTCATAACCTTCGATGTTCCGGATCAAAACAGCCTGGGGATGGTCGGCCGGGCCTGTGACGATATTCATCATCCAGTACATCCCATATATTAAATAAATGTATAATATACCACCGGGCTCATACATGACGGAGGTGCGGGGCGTTTTGCCTTTACTGGCATGGCAGGCTAAGTCTTCCTCACCGCGGTAGGCCTCCACCTCGGTGATCATGAAAGAGACGGTTGTTCCGTCATCATATTTTCGGACCAGTAATTTCCCCAGTAGTTCCGGAGCTACCTTAAGCACATCACGACGGAAAAAAAAATGGTTCAGACGGATATTCATAGTTATCTGTTTCACATCTGTTTCACACTGAAGACGCAAAGATCAGCACAAAGATTGCAAAATTTCAATTACAAAATTCCAAATAAATGTATTATGTATTAATCCCTATCAAACCGGGTATATGGTTCTCCATTAAATGCGAGCACTTTTGTTGATTTTCTTTTGCGAAAATTTGACGGCTGCAAATTACTGATATTATACTGAATCATCAGGAATCAGACAGACCTGTTAAAGAACATCTGAAAAAAATGAAGAAATCTTATAATATCACTTACGGATTATATATATTTGGACGAATATTGTCTAATATTTAAATATTCGTATATTTTGGAGACAAAAGTAGTAAATACGAAACGGGAACAGATCAAAAAGACGGCAAAAGAACTTTTCTGGAAATTCGGCATCAGAAAGGTTAGTACGGAAGAGATCTGTAAAGAATCAGGTGTAAGTAAAATGACTTTTTACAAGCATTATCCCAATAAGTTTGCTCTTGCCGTTGAGATATTTGAAGATTTAGCCGATGATCTGTATGCCTGGTTTGATGAAATGATTCACAGTGATATTCCTTTTGAAGAAAAACTGAAAAAGTTGATATTTAAAAAGATGGAGGCTGCAGAGAAGATGAGTATGGAGTTCATACGGGATGTGTACAGTACAGACATTACCGAAGTGCGGGAAATGATGTTCGAGTTGATGAAGAAAAACAATGCGCTGACCGAAACATTCCTGGAGATAGGGAAGAGAGAAGGGTACATCAGGAAAGATTTACAAAACAACTTCATACAGTATCAACTGAATCAGATTGTTACGATGATGCAGGATAATGAATTACTGTCCCTGTTTGAAAACTCGCAAGCCTTGACAAAAGCTATTTTGGATTACTTTTTTTACGGGATCATGAACCCTGTGGAACGAAAAATATGAGGTGCATTTCACTGAATATTGTCCTGTTCATCCTGTTAACCGGATCGGGTTTTGGTCAGGATTCGTTGTGGGTAGGCGGGCAGTTGTCGGGTTTTGCTGGTTATGCTCCGGAGGATCCCCTGGAAGGGATAGCCGGGGGGCGATATCTTCCGGAAATGAATTATGCCCTGAAATTTCAGAACAACCATCAACTGGATTTAGATATCGGTGCAAATCTGTACGGCAATGCGCAGGTTCATCCTTTTGATACGTCTCATTCAAATGGGGGAATTAATCTCTACCGCTTGTGGGCGCGGTATACGGGGAAACAGTTTGAAATACGTGCCGGATTGCAAAAAATCAATTTCGGTTCGGCCACCCTGCTTCGGCCTCTGCAGTGGTTTGATGATATTGATCCCACCGATCCGCTACAGTTCTCCAATGGCGTATACGGTATTTTGGGGAGAGTATATTTTCTCAACAATGCCAATATTTGGCTATGGATTCTGGCAGGAAACAAAAATCCCAGGGGTTTTGAGCTGATTCCGAACAATCCCGATATCCCCGAGTTTGGCGGACGGCTGCAGCTACCTGTTCAGAAAGGGGAGGTTGCGGTTACCTATCATCACCGTACAGCCGATTCCCGCGAGGCCCCCGGTATTCCTGCCTGCGAAAAAATTCCTGAGAACAAATATGCCGTAGATGCAAAATGGGATATCGGGATCGGTTTATGGTTTGAAGCCTCATGGATTCAGAAATCCAGGAATATAGGTGCGTTGACAAACCAGAGCATGCTTACAGCGGGAGCGGATTATACCATGGGAGTAGGCAACGGGCTGAATATCGGAGCCGAACACCTGTTCATGTCCACGGATTCCACCGCGTTTGCTTTCGATAATAATCTGCATGTAAGCGCGTTTATGCTTACATATCCTTTGGGTTTATTTGACCGGGTTTCAGGATATCTGTTTTATCTGTGGCAAAACGATGGTACGCTTTCGTTTATGATCAACTATCAACACAGTTTTTCACGTTTTTCGCTTTTTGTCATGCCCTACTACACTCCGAAAATGGAGCAAAATCTTTTTACCCATCGATACAATCAGAGCCTGACAGGACCAGGAATCCGGATTATGGCTGTCTTTAATCATTAAAAACCGTTCGTTATGAATGAAAAAATCATCATTATTGAAAACCTTGTCAAACGATACCCTATGGGCGAAACCGAATTTACAGCCCTGAAAAACATAAACCTGACGTTTGATAAAGGGGAATTTGCCGGTTTTGTCGGCCCCAGCGGGTCGGGAAAAACCACGATACTGAATATCCTCGGATCGCTTGACATCCCAACCGAAGGGAAGGTAGTGGTTGAGGGTAAGGATGTGTCAAATCTTTCGGAGAAAGCCTCGGCCCTGTTGCGTAAGGAACATATTGGCTTTATTTTCCAGAGTTTCAATCTGCTGCCTGTTTATACGGTTTTTGAGAATGTTGAGCTCTCCCTGTTGCTGTTGAAAAAAAGCGCTGCCGAACGAAAAAAGGCCGTTACAGCTGCACTTGAATGGGTTGGATTGCAGGATATGGCCCGAAAGAAACCCCCGCAACTGTCGGGTGGCGAATCGCAAAGAGTAGCCATTGCCCGGGCAATTGTCAAAAAACCAAACATTGTCCTTGCTGATGAACCCACAGCCAACCTGGATGCGGAAAATGCACACATCATCATGCAAACTATGCAAAAACTGAATGAAGAACTGAAAACAACCTTCATTTTTGCCACCCATGACGAAAAAGTAATGCGATATCTGAAACGAAAAATACACCTTCAGGATGGTCGTGTCAGCAAAGATGAGGCCATGGAAACCAAAACAGTACAGTCATGATATTAACAGGGAAACTTGCATTTAAGAACTTGATACGGTCAGGCTTGAAAACCTGGCTGAACGCACTTGCATTATCCTTTGCCTTTGTACTGATTATCTTTTATAACGGAATGATCGATGGCTGGAACATGGAGGCCCGTCAGGATGCCATAGAGTGGGAATACGGTTACGGACATCTGCGAAATGCTGAGTATGATCCGATGGATCCTTTTTCCATCCAGGACGGACACGGGATTCTTCCGGAGTCATACCGTAAGAATCTTACACCGGTACTGGTCTGGCAGGGAACGATTTATCCTCAAGGCAGAATGATGCCGGTGCTGATCAAAGGTATAGCGACAAACCAGAAAACCGTAAAGATTCCTTCCGGAGTTCTCAATACATCAACATCGGAATATCCCGTTCTGCTTGGACGTAAAATGGCTGAGTCGGCGGGTCTTAAAAAAGGGGATCCTGTTTTGCTTCGATGGCGTGACAAAAACGGAACTTTTGATGCCGTTGAAGTGACCGTAGCCGGCATTTTTGAAACCAATGTCCCTTTCGTGGACGGAGGACAGCTCTGGATGTCCCTGAAAACACTGCAGGAAATGACCGGATTGCACGATGAAGCATCCTTTTATATTGCCAACGAAGCGTATGTACCGGAACGAATAGAAGGATGGACATTTGTAGATCAGGAAACATTGCTGAAACCGGTAACCGACCTGATCAATGCAAAAAAATACGGAGCTGCCATCATGTATTTGTTGCTCCTTGCCATTGGATTACTGGTAATCTTTGACACCCAGGCGTTTGCCATATTCAGAAGACAAAAAGAAATTGGCACCCATATTGCCATGGGTATGACGAAAAGAGAAGTGATCCGTATGTTTACGGTTGAAGGCGCTATGTACAGTATATTTGCCACAGTACTGGGGGGACTTTACGGAACGCCGCTCTTTATTTACCTGGCTAAAAACGGAATCAGTTTCCCGGTATCGGGAGACACGATGGGGATTATTATTGCTCCTACCATTTACTCTGTGTACAGTGTAGCCCTGATTGTGAAAACCTTCCTGTTACTGGTAATTTCTGCCACCCTGGTCAGTCTTCTGGCAACCCGGAAGATTGCCAAAATGAATCCTGTCGAAGCACTTAAAGGAAAAGCCTTATGATAAAATTTATCTTTAAAGGTCTCCTCAGAGACAAGTCACGAAGTTTACTACCGATTCTGGTCATTATGATCGGTGTCTTCCTTACAGTCGGTATGACCGGATATATCCGGGGGTTTATTGAGGATTTTGTTGATCAAAACGCCCGTCTCCAAACCGGCCATGTCAATGTCGTAACCAAAGCATATGCACAAAATGAAAGCCTGATGCCGATCGATCTGGCTTTACTGGGAATAGATACCCTGATGAAAAAGCTGGAGACAGATTTTCCCGGATACACCTGGTCTCCCCGAATCAATTTTGGTGGGATGCTGGATGTTCCGGATGAAAGCGGCGAATCTAAAAAACAGGGTCCCGTAGTGGGGATGGCTGTGGACCTTTTGTCAGGAAACACGGATGAAATAAACCGTCTTAACCTGCATACCGCTCTTGCAGAGGGTCACATCCCGGAAGCATCCGGAGAAGTGATCATCGGTGAAGAGCTGGCCCGGAAACTGGATCTTCATCCCGGAGACAAGGTCACCTTTATCGGATCAACCATGGAAGGCAGTCTTACCTTCCGGAATTTTACTGTGAGTGGCACAATCCGTTACGGTGTGCGCCAGATGGATAATGTGATCATGCTGCTGGACCTGAAAGATGCCCGGTCTTTACTGGATATGGAAAACGGCGCAACCCAAATCCTCGGATATTCGAAACAGGGGGTTTATTTTGATGAAGAAGCTGCCCGAACACGGGATACATTTAATAAAAAATATGCCGGCTCTGGCGATCAATTCACTCCTGTCATGCGGAGTTTGCGTGATGAACCCACCCTGGGATATTACATGACCTACATTAACAGCTTTTCGGGTCTGATGATTTTCATCCTGATTGTTATTATGTCTATTGTCCTCTGGAATGCGGGTTTGCTGGGCGGATTGCGCCGTTACAATGAATTCGGCATCCGTCTGGCCATGGGGGAAGAAAAAAAACACGTATACAAAATGCTTCTTTGTGAAGCACTCTTCACAGGGATAATCGGATCGGTGTTCGGCACATTATTGGGTGTGGTATTTACATTATTTCTGCAGTACAAAGGTATCGATATTTCGGGAATGATGCAGGGCGGAGCCATGATCATGCCGAATATTATCCGTGCCAAGTTTAGTCCTGACCTCCTGTCGATCGGATTTATTCCGGGTGTTGCAGCCATGGTGATCGGGACCATGCTCTCGGGCATTGCCATTTTCAAGCGAGAAACTGCAAAACTGCTTAAAGAACTGGAAATATAAAAACGGAAAAACCATGAAATTATTCATTTTGATACTTGTCCCTTTTCTATGGACAGGAATAGCCCAGTCCCCGGATCCATACGTGATCCTGGATCGGGTTGACCAAAACATGCTTTCCACCACCAAAATTCTGGAGGGCAAGATGATTGTATATGGGAAAAGAAATACACGTACCATTACATTTCGATCATACTCGGAAGGCATTGACAAGTCATTTACCGAATATCTCTCACCTGCACGTGAAGCAGGGACTAAAATGCTGAAGCTGAAAGATAATTTATGGATCTACTCCCCTGCCGCCGACCGGACGATTCAGATTTCCGGACATATGCTCAAACAGTCGGTGATGGGTTCCGACATGTCGTACGAGGATATGATGGAAGACAGGAAGTTGAAAGACGTATACGACGCCACCGTTACGGGTGAAGAAACCGTAGACGGCCGTGATTGCTGGATTCTTGAACTCAATGCAATCGTGGAAGATGTAGCGTATGAAAAAATGAAAATATGGGTTGATCAGCAACGGTATGTACCCCTCAGGGAAGAATTGTACGCAAAAAGCGGACAGTTGCTGAAACGCGCCGTCTTCAGTGATGTTCAAAGATTTGGGAGTCGTTGGTATCCGACGAAAATCAATTACAGGGATGTTCTGAAAAACGGGAAGGGAACAGATTTTATCGTGACCCGTCTGCAGCTCGATGTAACCATTGATCCCTATATATTTACAAAAGCAGCTTTGAGAAGATAAAAATACGTTTCATGAAAATGCTCATTTTCCGGACATTTTCAATGGATTGTGTATAATCGCGGATATCCGGGCATAAAATATTTAGATCCGAATCGTGTTGATGATTCTTTTCCCTGCTCCCGGATACGCCAAGACAGGAGAAAATCGCCCAAAACCAACCGGTTATTGAGCGGATGTTCTGTGCTTACGCAAAACGCCATCATGTTACAGGACTGGTGTATGCAGAATTTTTTCGTCCTTCGGTTCTTCGAACTCAACACCGGATTACCGGTTTCGGAAACAACGGGACCGTGATGTCCGACTACCATCTAACCAAAATGTCATTCAATAATATAACCTATAGTTAGCTTAGGGATATATTTCAGGGGTACGTTAAAAGAAAAAATGTTCATCCATTTTTGTGGATAGATAAACGGATCTGTGCTGAATAAAAGCAGATAGTATGATGGGAAAAAGGGTTCATTATGTTTGTTTTTCAAAAAAATATTAAATTGCCGTCCAATTTTAACCAACTCTTTAACCATTATGAAAAAAACATTACTGTTTATTTTGGCCGGATTTCTTTCTGTAAATATGTTGTTTGCCGGAGGAATTGTTACCAACACCAACCAAAGTGCAGCCTGGGCAAGATATTTTTCCCGGTATGCTACACTGGATATTGATGGGGTCTATTTTAATCCTGCAGGGATGGCTATGCTGCCCGAAGGTTTTCATTTTTCTGTGAACAATCAATCCGTTTGGCAAACTCAAACACTGACCAATGATTTTGAGTTGCTGAATTACGGACCGGATTATATCGGTAAAGTCAAAGCTCCGGTTTTTCCAAGTATTTATGCGGCATATAAAATCGGAAAATTTGCCATATCCTTTGGATTCAATCCCATCGGAGGTGGGGGGAGTGCAACTTATGAGAAGGGACTTCCTGCTTTTGAGTTTATGTCGGGGGTGAATTTGGTTAATACGTTGAATGCAAGTGGGATAACAACTTCAAACTATCATGTTGACACTTACCTGGATGGATCATCGGTTTATTATGGTTATCAGGCGGGCCTGAGTTATCAGATCAATGATATGATTGGCGTTTTTGCCGGGGCCAGGTATGTATCGGCCATTAACAAATACGAAGGGTCTTTGAAAAATCTGCAGATTAATCCGACCGATCCACTGGTGAATCCTTCGGGAGAGATGATTTCGGCACCTTTGTATTTTTCGGAGATGTCCGATACAACTAAAAGTCTTGCAGACAATGTACTTTATCCTGCTCAGACAATGGCTTCTGCATTAAATCCTGATGATCCTGTCAATGCATTACTTGTTCCCTTGTTACAAGCATTTGGAGTAGATCCTACGGGGATGACCAATGCCCAGGCTGCTGCTGCTTTTGCTGCTCTTGGAGACAATTATACACAACTAAGTCAGGAAGCCGCAGCTTCTTCTCAGCTTACCGCCGATCAGGAAGTGGATGTTAAGCAAACAGGATCGGGAATAACTCCTATTTTTGGAATTCATTTTTCCTTTCCAATGTTAGATGTGGCCTTGAAATATGAAATGAAAACATCTTTGAAACTTACAAATGCAACAACCAAAGATTTTCTTTTAGGATACAATCCCGAGACAGGTGACCCTGTTACTATGTATCCTGATGGCGCTGTTACAAATGCCGATATGCCGGCTATGTTATCAGGAGGTGTTAATGTCCGGCCCGTTAAAAGACTTCAGGCATCTGCCGGTTTTGAATATTACTGGGATAAAAATGTGAACTGGGACGGACGTGAGAAAGATATCGAAAATAATTCTTATAATCTAAATGTATCCCTACAGTTCAAAATAACCAATAAAATTCTGGTAAGCGGAGGTTATAACTATGCAAGTATGGGTGTGGGAAAGAACTATCAGTCAGATCTGAGTTATTCCCTTTCCTCTTCTTCGATTGGCTTCGGAGGAGCTGTTGATTTTACTCCAAACATCCGCTTGAATCTGGGTTATTCTATGGTGATGTATAAGGATGATGTGGTTGACGTCCCCACAGTATATACACAGACTTATGCCAAAGACACAAAGATTTTCGCAGTCGGTCTGGATTTTAGTTTCTGAAAAAGATTTTACTAAAAAAACCGCCTGCGACAACAGGCGGTTTTTTTAC
>Ga0209834_10001342_pt1 | contig 13973 bp, 12 predicted proteins | sample Mar14236cmmetaG_FD_184134 | JGI IMG/M metagenome (GOLD analysis project Ga0209834, IMG submission 184134) | Marine hydrothermal vent microbial communities from Guaymas Basin, Gulf of California to study Microbial Dark Matter (Phase II) - Marker... ...
TTTCATCGGTGAGGGGAGAATACAGGCTGATCAGGTCGTTATTCTCCGTTGAAGTCGCCAGCTGCCAGCTGGTAGGCGCGTCGTGAATGTACAGGTCGATCTCGTCACTACGCAGGCTGGCGAAAGCCGCCGCCGCATCCGCAACGTACTTGAGCTGGGCATTCTTGAGCTCCTGCTCGGCGAAATACGCTCCTGTTGTACCGGGCTCCACACCAATGCGCACCCCTTCACGGTAAACAGACCAGGGCTGGGCGAATTGCGCCACCTTGTCACGATGCATGATGGCCATTTGCCCCATCTGCATATAGCCGTCAGTGAACTGTACCAGCGCACTGCGCTCGGCGGTGACACTCACACCCGACATAACGACATCGATCTCGCCAGCCTGCAGGGCCGGCAGCAGTTTCTTGAAGGGCATTTCAACCACTGTCATCTTCTGCCCGATGATCTTGCTTACCGCCACTATATTATCGGCTTCTATACCGACGATGCGCCCCTCCTGCTTAAATACGAGGGGTGCATAGTCCGCAGAGAGGCCGACACGGAGTCCACCCGCCATGGCGCTTATCACGACAAACTGTGAGAACAGAACAAACAGGAGGTTTCGGAACATGGCTTTTCCTTAACAGTGGGATATTCGGGTTATCTACAACTGGCAACCAATGTACCACTCTCTGTGATCAAACTAAATCAGTCAATTGCAACTACCCATGGCTGGAGCTTCACGGCAACCAGTACGGTGGTTCGAAATTCAGTACAAACCAACATCGAATATGTGTGTAGAATTGAGAAATGAAATGGTCATGGAAAATAACCCGTATCGCCGGCATTGATATCTATATCCATGCCACCTTCCTGCTGCTCATCTATTTGATAGGAATCAGTTACTGGAACCAGCACGGCACCGTAAGTGCGGTAATTTCCGGGGTTGGATTTATTCTGGCATTATTTTGCTGCGTGGTCCTCCACGAATTTGGTCATTCTCTCACGGCCCGCCGCTACGGTATTCAGACTCGAAGTATCACCCTGTTACCTATTGGCGGCGTTGCCTCGCTGGAAAAAATGCCTGACGATCCCCGCCAGGAAATCAATGTAGCCATCGCCGGGCCTACCGTAAATTTCGTCATCGCTATCTTGCTCTATCTCTATATAGATTTTCAAAACGTCCCGATGACAGCAGAGGAACTCAGCGTGACCGGAGGATCCTTTCTCTACCGACTAATGATAGTGAATGTTTTTATAGGTGTCTTCAATCTGCTGCCAGCTTTTCCGATGGATGGTGGTCGCGTTTTACGAGCAGCCCTGGCATTACGCATGGATCACGCCAAAGCAACACAAAAAGCCGCCAGCGTTGGGCGGTTGCTCGCCATAGGCATGGGCTTGCTGGGCATAATGTACAATCCATTTCTGCTGTTTATAGCGATTTTTATCTGGTTTGGTGCAACCATCGAAAGCAGCGCAGAACAACTTAAATCAATTCTCAGCCACGCCAGTGTCCGACATGCCATACTCAGGGAATTTCATACCCTCTCTCCACAAGACAACCTGGCCAGGGCTATCGAATTGACGCTCGCAGGGAGCCAGAAAGATTTTCCGGTCGGATACCAGGACAAACTCGACAAAGTGCTATATCACAGTGATCTGATAAAAGGTCTGCAGGAAAAAGGCGAGTATGCCCGCATCTCCGATTTGCCACTACAAGATATTTTTAATGCGGATATCAATGAGCCACTGGGAAAACTACTCGAAAGAATGCGGGGAAATACCGCACAGATGATTTATGTAACCGAGGGTGAGAAAATTGTCGGGCTGCTTAATCTGGAAAATATTATGGAGATGATCAAAATTCAGGAAGCCATCGAAAAACACCATACATCCCAGGGCTGATAAGGCGAGGGTGGATTTTCTTCCAATACTCCCTTTATAATGTCCATGGCCTGGCACGAACGTTCACAGGGGTGATCAACCAGGAAGGCAACGAGGTGCTGACCTATAATCCGCTATGACTGGTTAAACGGTGCGGCACGTAAAGTACACCAAACAACATGTCAACATAGAGAGGGTACAATGGCTTCACTTCAACCGGAACTGGAAGGTTTTCGCCAGGAAGTACGAAAATTCGCCGAACGAGCATTTAGGGAAAAAGCCGCCCATTGGGATGAGGAGGAGACTTTCCCAGTAGAAAATCGAGATTTGCTGGCAGAGCTTGGCTACCTTGGGCTGGTGATTCCGGAACAATACGGCGGCTCAGGGGCACCGATTATTCAGGCCACTATTTTTCTGGAAGAGGTGGCGCGCGTCTGCTTTAACACAGCGCTGATCTGCCAGCTGGCGATCAATGGCCCGTCACGGGCTATCGATGTCCTGGCCAGCCCGGAGCAAAAACAGCGCTGGTTGCCCAAGTGCGTCACAGGCGAGCATATGATCGCCATCGGCATTAGTGAACCTGGCGCCGGCTCGGCCATGACCGACATGGTTACCTCCGCCACCCCTGATGGTGATCATTATGTACTCAAGGGCGAGAAAGCCTTTTGCACTGGCGGCCACCTGGCAACACATATTCTGGTGTTCGCCCGTTTTGGCGAATGTGAAGGTCCCCGAGGCATTGGCGCCCTGATGATAGAGAAGGGTACCCCGGGTTTTGAAGTGAGTCGTCCCGCACGCAAGATGGGAGGGCGTGGCATGCCAGAGGTAGAGCTGTACTTTGATAATTGCCGCATACCAAAAGAAGACATTCTCATGGTGGGGGACCCTACCAGTACCAAAAGCTTCAAGGTGCTTATGAGCTCCTTTGGACCAGAACGGGTAGGTAACGCCGCCATGTGCCTGGGTCTTGCCCAGGGAGCACTCGATACTGCCCAATCCTACTCCGAAGAGCGTCACCAGTTTGGCCGGCCAATCTGTGAGTTTCAGGGGATCCAGTGGAAAATCGCCGATATGGTCACCCAGATTCACGCATCCCGACTTATGGTTCACCATGCGGCCATGAACCTTAAAGATGGCTTTCCCGACCCACTGGATGCGGCCATCGCCAAACTCTATGCCAACGAAATGGTACAACGGGTTGCCAATGAGGCGCTGCAAATTCACGGACACTACGGCTATACACGAGATTTCCCGTTGGAGCGCATGGTGCGCGATGCCAGGGGTTTTGCCCTGGGCGGAGGTACCACCGAGATTCTGCGCAACACTATCGCATCGATGACATACAAACGGCCTTTTAACCAGCGCAGAGACTGATCAACCCCGCAGACAAGGGAAACGACGATGGATTTTGAATTTACTGAAGAGCAGCGAATGCTGCGGGACAGCGTACGCACCATGCTGGACCGTATCGCCACGCCCGCTTATATCCAACAATCTGACGTGGAGAAGCGCTACCCCTATGAGCTTTACGATGCCTTCATCGAACAGGGGCTGATGCAGATGCCCTTTCCCGAAGAGTATGGCGGGCTGAATGGCAGTGTGCTTGATTTTACTATTATTGCAGAGGAGTTGGGACGAAAGAGCTACGACTTTCTCGGCGCTTACGCTACCTCCGTATTCAACGGCCTGAATATCCTGCATAACGGCACAGAAACACAAAAGCGCTACTGGCTACCTAGACTTATCAGCGGTGAAATCCGCATGTCTATATCCATGACCGAGCCTAATGCCGGATCAGACGCCGGGGCGATGCGTACCAGCGCCAGGCGAGAGGGGGATCACTGGATCATCAACGGACAAAAAGTATTTTCAACTGGTGCTGGAGCCAAAGATAACGTAATCAATCTGTATGCCAAAACTGATTCAACAGTGCCCTATCAGAAAGGGGTCTCATTGTTTTTATTGGATAACACCACGCCCGGAGTTGAGTTGCGCAAACTTGATACCCTGGGGCGTCGTGCATTGGGCACTTACGAAGTGTTTCTCGATAACGTAAAAATACCTGCTGACCGACTGTTGGGAGAGGAAAATAAGGGCTGGCAGTATATGCTCTCAGGCTTGCAACTGGAACGTTTGATGACGACCGCCGGCTATAGTGGCGCAGCACAATCTGTAGTGGATCAGGCCCTGGAATATGCTAAAGAGCGCCACCAGTTCGGGCATCCTATCGGCACCTTTCAATCCATTGCCCATATGCTGGCAGATATACAGACCGAAGTGGAGGCAAGCCGTCTGCTACTGTGGAACGCAGCATGGCAGCTTTCGAAAGGCAATGATGCCTTAATGGCTATATCCATGGCCAAACTGTTCGGTTCAGAAACTTATGTGAAGGCGGCCAACCTGGGTATGCAAATTATGGGTGGTTATGGTTATATCATGGAGTTTGATATGCAGCGTCATTTCCGTGATGCTCGAGCGACCACTATCACCGCGGGAACTTCCCAGATGCAGCGCAACCTGATTGCGGGATTAATGGGACTCAAGGTTAAATAGCATGAAAAAAATTGGTTGTGGATTTTACTGGCAAGATGTCCAGGTTGGTGAAAAATATGAAACCTGGGGCAGAACCATGCTGGAGGCAGACATCTGCAATTTCATCAATCTGGCGGGGCTGCATGAAGTCGTATTTTCTGACCGTGAATTCCTCAGGGAAAAATCCGTTATCAAAGAACCCTTCGCCCCCGGCGCTATGGTCTACAGTTTTGCCGAAGGCCTGCTATTGCCAACCATGCAGGGCACCGGCATGGCCTTTCTAAATATGGAATTGGATATGAAACGCCCCTGTCTGGCGGGCGACACTATTCATGTCAAATTTGAGATTACCGAAGTCCGCAAAACCAGCAAGGGCAATCGTGGACTAGTGCGAACATTTAATGAAGTCATCAACCAAAATGGCGACACCGTATTGACCTATAACCCACTGCGCATGCTCAAAGGCCGGCCTGAAGAAGATTGAATCGAAGACAAACGGACAAACTGGGACCATGTGCCGACCGCCAACCTGAAGAGTAAATCACATATGGATGCAGATCCTGAAGGCTTTGATGTTACAGCGGTAGAAAATTGGGTCAGAGAAAACATAGCAAAATTACAACCCCCTTTTAAGTGGACACAGTTAGAAGGGGGCCATTCCAACCTGACTTATCGACTCGACGATGCCAACGGCAACCGGTCAGTAATTCGTCGTCCGCCCCAGGGCGTATTGTTACCAAAAGCTCATGATATGAGTAGAGAATGGGCACTGATATCCGCACTGAGGCCTACTGCGGTGCCTGTCCCTGAGGCAATAGGCTTTTGTGAGGACCCGGGAGTGACCGGCGTCGGGTTCTATATCATGGGCTGCATTGATGGCCGCCCGCTGTACACCGCCGAGGCGACGCGTGAGCGGATTCCGGAAGAAAAAAGAACGATCCTGGCATATTCATTTTTCGACGTTCTGGCTGATCTACATTCACTCAACCCTGATGAAATTGGCCTTGGCGAACTGGGCAAAAAGGAAAATTATGTCGGGCGACAGCTAAAGACCTGGTATCGCTCATGGATGTCATCCATGGAACCTGCTGATTATGATGATCCAAGGGCCCATGAGTTAAAACAGTTTTTTCTGGACCACATGCCAGAACAGGGCATGGCGAGAGTAGTACACGGTGATTATGGCTTACATAATTGCCTGATTGGCGCCGATTCCACCGTCGCTGCTGTGGTTGACTGGGAAATATCAACACTGGGTGACCCCCTGGCAGATTTGGGCTACGCACTGAACCAATGGCCGCAACCCGGAGATGGAAACCCCGTCAACCCGGACGCACCAACATCACCACCTGGCTTCCCCACCAGGGGTGAATTGGCTCAGCACTACGCTGATCGCACCGGGCGGGATCTTGGCAAACTCGACTACTATATTGGTTTTAATTGCTGGAAGAGTGCTGCGATTGTGCACGGTGTTTACGCTAGATATATGGAAGGCAAGAAAAGTACTGAGGGTGTAGACCTTGCTAAGTTGCGTGGTCGTATTGATGGATTACTGACTCTTGCGGAACAGGCGGTTAGCCGGTTATAGGCTGAGGGAGTTTGAGCACAGCTCCAGGAAACAATTCTATTTTCAATAGACAGTTGCAATTTAGAGGAGAATTTAGTGAGTACAGTTATCAACGATGTTGATTACGGGCCCCTATATCAACTGATTGGCAGCTGGCGAGGCGAGAAGGGCCTGGATGTGGCACCTGAACCCGATGGTGAAGACAAGAACACCTACTATGACGAGATTACCTTTATTCCCTCAGGGGCAGCGGAGAACGCTGAAGAACAGAACCTGGTTACAGTGAGATACCACCAGCTGGCGCGCAAGCGCAATAATGGCAAGGTCTTCCACGACCAGATCGGTCACTGGATTTACGAACCCAGTACCGGAATGATCATGCACTCCCTGTCCATCCCACGTGCTGTCTGCGTGTTGGCCGGTGGCAAGCTGGTACACAATGGCAATGAAACCCTATTCGAAGTTGAGGCGACTACCGGTAGTAATACTTTCGGCATTTTGCAGTCACCCTTCATGCTGGAAAAAGCAAAAACAACGGCCTTCAGCATGACTCTGAAAATATCGGGCGACGAAATGAGCTACGAGGAAACAACCTCCCTGGAGATCTACGGGCGGAAGTTCGAACACACAGACGGAAACAGCCTCATACGAGTCGTCTACGACTGAAAATAACGGCCCCAAAGGGGCCTGTGCATGGCGAATTTTTCAATGACAAATACTATATAATCTATATGGATAGTACAAAAGAGAACCATTGACCATTGCTACTTTACGCGAACTGCCTCAGAATCAGCATCGCTCAGGTTTGAGCTCGCTGGCAGACAAAGAAATGCAGTGTCAGTCACTCACTTCCAAAAAACCCAAAGAGGAGATACAAAATGGAATTACAAGGTAAGGTTGTTGTTATCACTGGCGGCGGTAAAGGTATCGGGCGCGCAATCGCCATACGACTGGCCAGACAAGGTGTAAAGCTGGCCCTTCTGGATCTGGACGAACCAGCCATGGCGGAAACCATTGAACTGGTTAAAGAAGCCGGCTCTGAAGCTCGCGGCTATAACTGTAACGTTGCCGATGAGCCGACCGTTGAAACCACCTTCGCTCAGATTGCTAAAGACTTCGGTGCTATTCATGGCCTGATAAACAACGCCGGAATTTTGCGCGATGCTCAGCTCATCAAAGTAAAAGATGGCAAGGTTGTTAAGAAGATGTCTGGCGACAACTATGACATGGTAATCGATGTTCACATGAAAGGGGCCTTTCTGTGTGCCCGTGAAGCTGCCACCTACATGGTTGAAGGTGGTATTGAAGAGGGTTGTATTATCAGCATGTCCTCCCTTGCCTATCACGGCAACTTTGGTCAAACCAACTACTCTGCCGCTAAAGCCGGTATCGTTGCCCAAAGTAAAGTATGGGCCAAAGAACTGGGTAGATTCGGCATCCGCTCCATGGTGATTGCCCCGGGAACCATCGACACCACTTTACTGCGTTCCATGCCTGCCGATATTCTGCAACAAATCGCAGACACCATACCCTTGAAACGTATTGGTGATGTAGACAACATCGCGCAAACTGTTCAGCACATACTGGAAAATAATTACTTGTCCGGCGATGTCTATGAGGTAAGTGGCGGCGTAGTTCTATAATTCATAGACTCCAGACCGCTTATAAAAAGAGGCAGTGGCGGCAGGCGGCCGCCCTAATGTACCTTTATTGAATGTGCGGCGTGTGTCCTCTGGCGATGTCGCTGGGCTAAGCGAGGAGTGAGTGATAGTTAGTGCGTATCACTTATTTTTTGATCAGTCTTGCAAGCCTCCCCCACTAAATTCACATAACAGCGACGGAGTAATTTATGACATACGATCATCAATATGAGACCCTCGATATAGACCATCGTGACGGCGTTGACTGGCTTACCATGAACCGGCCAGATCAATTCAACGCCATCAACCCGAAAATGACCGAAGAAATGCTCGACTACTTCAGTAATCTGTATTTTAAGCACGAAGTAAGAGTGGTCGTGTTGCGAGGTGCGGGAAAACACTTTTGCTCGGGCCTTGACCTCAACGAAACAGGGCAATTCGGTGCTAGTAATCCGGCGGATATGCGCGGCCAGCGACAAATTTCCGAGATCATCATGCGCATGCGTCGTTGTCCACAGCCCATTATTGCTCTTATGCAAGGCGCTGCGACGGGCGGTGGCTTCGCCATTGCTTTGGCCTGTGATGTCCGTTATGCCGCCGACAATGCGCGAATGAACGTGGCAATGACCAAGATTGGCCTGACTGGCTGTGATGTCGGTATTAGTTATTTTTTGCCACGTTCAGTGGGCACTTCAAACGCTGCGGAAATGATGATGGGTGGCCGCTTTGTCAACGCTGATAAGGCATTGCGAATAGGTCTGGTTTCGGAAGTCGTGCCTATCGGTGAACTGAACACCATGGGTGGGGCTCTGGTCGATGAAATGATGGCCATGTCACCACTGGGTTTACGTCTGACCAAAGAAGGCCTCAATATTTCCCAGGATGCGGGCGGTTTGGAATCTGTCATAGCCATGGAAGATCGCGGCCAGGTGCTATGTATCGCTCCCTTCCTGGAGGAAGGTGGTAAGGCCTTCCTGGAGAAACGACCGGCTCAGTACAACGACGAGTAGGTTATTGCCTGGAAAACACCTTATCAAGAGAATTAGGGGAATATTATGGGGCCACTCAAAGGTGTGCGAATAATTGAATTACAAGGAATTGGTCCCGGCCCATTCTGCGGCATGATGCTGGCGGATATGGGTGCAGAGGTCATTCGTATTGATCGTACCGGCGCGCCAGGGGGTATCGCCCGCGCTGAGCGGTTTGATTTGTTGGCCCGCGGCCGGCGCTCCATTCGCTTGAATTTAAAAAGTGAGGAAGGCATTGCCGTCCTTTTACGCATGGCTGCAAAATCCGATGGCCTGATCGAAGGGTTCAGACCGGGCGTCATTGAACGATTAGGTATTGGACCAGATGTCTTATTGGCAAAAAACCCATCCATGGTAATCGGGCGGATGACCGGTTGGGGCCAGGAAGGTCCCATTTCAAATATTGCCGGCCATGACATAAATTATATCGCCTTGAGTGGTGCACTATTTAATATGGGGGTAAAAGGTGGGCCACCCGCTCCACCACTTAACCTGGTGGGGGACTTCGGTGGTGGTGGTATGTTATTGGCATTTGGTATGGTCAGCGCCATGCTAAGTGCTAAAGCGACCGGCAAGGGTCAGATTGTAGATGCGGCAATGGTGGACGGGGCCGCCTTGTTAAGCACTTCTTTCTTTGGTCAGATGGCTGCCGGAAAGCTCGATGAGGGACGTGGCAAGCATATATTGACTGGCGCCAGCCACTATTATGATGTCTATGAATGTTCTGATGGTGAATACATATCTATTGCATCTATTGAACCGCAATTTTATGCAGAATTAAAACAACTACTTGTGCTTAGTGAAGAAGACTTTGGCAATCAGATGGACTGCCAGCTCTGGCCAGATCAAAAAACAAAAATTAAAGCCCTGTTTCTAACAAAATCCAGAGACGAGTGGGCAAATCTTTTGCAACAAAGCGACATTTGCTTTGCCCCTGTGCTTCGCTATGCGGAGGCACCCGAGCATCCCCACAATAAAGCCAGGAATTCCTTTGTGAATGTCGATGGTGTCGTTCAACCAGCTCCAGCGCCGAGATTCAGCGATACACCAGGTGAAATCTCCGGGCCACCAGCGGAGCGTGGGCAACATACCGACGAGATATTATCCGATTGGGGTTATTCCGCTGATGAAATTGCTAAGCTCCATGCAAACAATGCAGTCAGTGGGGTTGACAAATAGTTGTTGTAAAAAAATGCTTTCAGGCGTATGCAGATGCTGGCGGGAGTTTGGGGGAGATAGCGGCATAATTTATCAGCTTAAAATAATCTGGTAGCCGATCTGGCAATTCACACCAGTGACGGTTTTACGACGGAAGCGCAATTGCGCCACCCTCTGTTTATCAGTTTATTGCTTAAACTGTGCATGACATGAAACACAGTAACTCATTGTATTGCTTAAGGCGGCTAAAGAACCCTGCATATCGCCCTTAGCAAGCGTTTCCCCCAACTCATCGGCACTTTTATGAAATTGAATACCCAGCTCTTTGAATGTGTCATTTTCAAAGCGATTGCACATTGACTCCATTGCTTCAGTCAAACCCAGCTTTTTATGGGCTATTAGTGATGCTTGTGTAAAATTCTCCTGACTCAACAGCGCGATTATATCTTTAACGGCTGATAAGTGGGCGCGCATATTTTCCAGTTGATGCTGTTTCATTGGTGGAGATAGACCCAATGAAATCCTGTCATCTGAAGCATGGCTACCATGACGCATTGATTGATGAGGTTCATCTTCCGCGGCGACCACAACAGGCATCAATAACAAAAAATATACTGCTAACGCTTTCATGTTCATTGTATATCCATCCCCACCACTGTGAGTCTCTGAGACAAATTGTCGCAGCCAAAATACTCCGGCGCTAACACCAGATGAGCCGGTGATTCTATTTGAGTATGCCCCTCGCGTTGCCCAAGGGCGCCAAAGAAATTGTTGACGGCGTTTAGCGGCTACCTGCAGGCCGATACTTACAGTACCTATACGGAGCGGGGCTGAGGGCGGCCCGCCCAAGACGGTACCACCAGCGACGGTGCCGCCAGGCCGACCTTCCTACACGCCAGAATTCACGCTTTTTTATCAAAAAAACGAAGTGAAGGTTCTGCCGCCAAAGATTCACCCAACTTCGCCATGACGCCTGTCTCTGTACGCCAGGCAAAGTACTTTTCGTAAGCCTGGCGAGTCTGCCACTGCTCAATCGCTACAATAGTGGTTGGGTTATCCTGATCCTGATAGGCATACACATCAATACATCCTTCATACCTTCGGGTTTCGGGTAGCAATTCACCCATTTTGGCAATCGTTGCCTCAACAAGCTCAGGTTTCACATTTAATTCCAGCAAGACTGTACACGACATGATGTAGCTCCTTTATCCGTTGTTAGACTATTCAAATCATAAACCATGCCTGGATAAATTACTATCGACTTGAGCGGCGGCTTTCGACCTGCCTGCGGTAGCGACTACATATCCAGAGTGGGGCAATTACCCGGTGAAGAAGTGGATCAAACTGCAAATTGCTAACTGTCATGTAACATATTATCTCTGGAGCAGAGTCGAAATCAATGGCTGCCTGTGTCGATCTCGCGGAGCAGCGAGCGTGATACCACCATGCGGTGGACCTCGCTGGCACCCTCGACGATACGCATCATGCGGGCTTTATGGTAGAGTGCATGGAGCGGCATCTTCTTGGTGAGACCCATCGCACCGTGCGTCTGCATCGCCTTGTCCGTGACCTGCTGGGCCATCTCGGTGCCAAAAACCTTGATCATCGATGCCTCACGACGCACGTCCTGACCCTGCTCAGCCTTCCATGCAGCATCGCGCACCATCAGGCGTGTGGCGTGGATGGAGGTCGCGGCATCGGCGATCCACCACTGAATTGCCTGCCGGTCAGCGAGTTTTTGGCCGAAAGTCACGCGCTCGGTTGCATGCTGCATCATCATGTCCAGGGCGCGGCGCGCAATGCCGATCGACCAGGAACCCATCTCCAACCGACGCGTGGTGAGACGCAGCTGCATGGGTCCGAAGCCGTTGCCAAGCTCTCCCAGCAGTTTGCTCTTGGGGATGCGACAGTCGTCAAAGATAACCTCGTGCGTCCGCATGCCGCCGAGAATCGGCTCTGGCGAACCCACCGTCATGCCAGGTGTACCGCGATCGACGAGGAAGGCGCTGATTCCTCCACGCGCTCCCTTGTCTTTGTCGGTGACAGCCATGACGATAATGAAATCAGCCTCGGCTGCCCGACTGATCCAGATCTTATTGCCGTTCAGGACCCAGTCGCCGCCCTTGAGGTCGGCTCGCGTGGACATGTTCGCAGGATCTGAGCCGGCCCCGGGCTCCGAGATCGCGATTGCCGAGATCGTCTCGGCGCGCGCGTACGGCTCCAGGTACTCTTTGCGCTGCTCATCGTTCACGGTCGCCATCAGCATATGCAAGTTGGGCGAGTCAGGCGGAAAGGTGAAAGGCACAACCGTACGCGCCAGTTCTTCACCGACCACCATCTTGGCAACCGCGCCGATATCGGCTCCGCCATAGACCTCGGGAACGTCAAGACCCCAGAGTCCCAGTTCGCGGCACTTGGCCAGCAGAGGCGCCTGCTCCTGGGCAGTGAGGGCCAGTGGCTCACCGCGCGCCTCACGGTCGAGCACGGCCTCCTCGAGTGGCATCAGTTCGTTCTGCACAAACTTCTCGACCAGATCGGCTAGCAGGCGGTGTTCTTCGGGAAGTTCCAGGTCCATTCGACTCTCCTTGTGTGTTGTGGGCAACCGGTGGTCAGCGCTATCGGACAAAGGCGACCGTTGCAACTAATCCCGATTTATTCAAATATTAAAATTGCGAACATGACAGTGTAACTTAGAAAGTCATCAGTATACTCCCCGCTTTGGCGCAATAGTGGCCAGTTTTTCATCACGGATCTTATTCAGGTAGGAGATAAGATAGCCTATTTGATGCTCCGATACATCAATGAGGGAGGTATTGCCAAACACCCCGGTGGGGCCCTCCAAAATCAAAAAGTCGGGATTGGGCTCAAAGGTATATGAAATCAGTGTGAGGGCACATCACAGGACAGCCCCGGGTAGGTGTTGTCGCACCAGGTCCCGGCGCAATATTTTTCCCGTGTGATTTCGCGGAATGTCCGCGACTATCATCATGGTGCGCGGCAGCTTGTAACCGGCTATCTTGCCCCGGCAATAGTCGCGAATATCTTCAAGTGTCGGTGTAGACTCACCTGTCGGGACAATCGCGACACACACCACTTCACCCCAATCCGGGTCTGGCACGCCAATCACGGCCACATCCCTGACCTGGGGATGCAGTTCCAGCACGGTTTCCACTTCCCTGGGATAGACGTTTTCAGCCCCCGTCTTGATCAACTCCTTGGAGCGGCCCTTTAAATAAAGAAAACCGTCTTCATCGAGAAAGCCCAGATCACCCGTGTGCAACCACCGCCCTGTATACAAGGTCTTATTGGCCTCATCATTACGCCAGTAGCAGGTGGTAACGGGCCCCCTGACCATAATTTCACCCACTTCACCTGTTGAGAGCACTCGCGCATTACTAGCCCAAATGGCGATATCAATACCGGGTAAGGCCTTCCCACATGAATCCGGGCGCGCATAGACATCATCACCACAGACGGACACCACCGTGCCGGTAGTTTCTGTCTGCCCATAAACGCCAAAAAACTGGCAATCAAGTGCCTCACATACCTTCTTGATAGTAGCCACAGAGCGTTCACCCATGCCACCAGCCCCCAGTAGCATACGCAGGCCGCGGAAGGCTTGTGGGCCCTCGGCAAGTGCTTTTTGCATGATGGCGGAGTAATGTTGAGCAGAAGCCAGCATGGTGAATGTTACACCGTGCTCAATAATCAGCTCGCCGGTTTGTTCGATCGTAGTTCGGCCCGGTATCACGCAACAGCCCCCGGCAAGGAGCGTGGCTCGGGTGCGAATAAGCCCCGCCTGATGAAAAAAGGGCATCAGAGCCAGATACACGTCAGATTCTGTGATCTCCACCGCATCCCGGGTTAAGCGGTCAGCCGCACAAGATCCCGAATGAGTTTGCAGAGCGCCCTTCGGGCGCCCGGTGGTGCCGCTGGTGTATATCATTAGTGCGGCCGTGTCCGCTTTGGGCCTGACACAATCTGTGGGACCGGCGTTCGCGATAAGGTCGCTGGTGTTGTGCTCAAGGGTTCCCTCCCCCGACATCCCAATCAGGCAGCGCAGCGACGGGCAATCGTTTTGCAGGGTCCGGGCGATGGCAACGTGGGCAGAGTCGGCCACCAATGCCGAGCTGTCAGCATTATTAATCATCCAGGCCAGCTCATCGTGCACCAGTCGGGTAT
>Ga0209834_10001343_pt1 | contig 13969 bp, 13 predicted proteins | sample Mar14236cmmetaG_FD_184134 | JGI IMG/M metagenome (GOLD analysis project Ga0209834, IMG submission 184134) | Marine hydrothermal vent microbial communities from Guaymas Basin, Gulf of California to study Microbial Dark Matter (Phase II) - Marker... ...
GAGACCGCAACTCCAAATTAGTAAAAAGCATATCTTTAGTAAATTTCTGGATTCCCAATCAAGTTGGGAATGACAAAAACTCTTTTTATTGTTATTAGCAGTATTCTTTTTGGATGATTATGTCTCATGATGTGGGATTGCAGCAAGCCGGTATTCTATTACTTTCCTCTATCAAATATCGAAGGTGGACAGAATTCCTCGATCTTTTCGATGATCCTTTCTGCCTGTGCTTCGATTTCCTTTTCAGTACAATTATTTGTATTTATCTCCAGAACCTGCGTCATTTTCTTTGCGCGCGGGATCCAATTTTCATAAGCATCATTAAGCTGCTGAAGATAACTCTTCGGGATGGTCTTTTCGCTTTCTCTTCCACGCTGTTGTATCCGCTCGATAAGTTCATCCACATCCGCACGGAGATACACGATCAAGTCCGGATCCTGCAAATAATATGTCATATTTTTAAAAAGATCCTGATAATTCTCAAAATCCCTTTCAGTCATAGAACCGTTCTTATAAAGGGTTCTCGCAAAAATTTCTGCATCCTCATAAATGGTTCTGTCCTGAATGCATGAGAAATTGTTCTCCACGATCTTTTTCTGCATCTCAAAACGCTTGGAAAGAAAATACACTTGCAGATGAAAGCTCCATCTGTCCATATCCGCATAGAAATCATCGAGATAGGGATTTGTGATGACCGGCTCGTAGTACGCTTCCCACTCCAGCTTTTCGCTGATCAGCCGGGTCATGGTGGTTTTGCCCACGCCGATATTTCCTGCGATTGCGATAAAATAATGATCTTCCATAGTGTGTCCTTAAGATTTAAAGGATCGAGAATTATTTTAACTGATCATTGTTTTTATATTTATGAGTGTTATTGAAAGTTCATCCGAAATTAGAAATTTGAAATTGCATTTTTCTGGCTATTTATAACCGAACTCTTTTAGCACTCTTTCCTTTTTCCGCCAATTTTTTCGTATCTTTATCCAAAGATGAAGCCGAACTTTTTTCCGGATGAGGTAACGAATATCACGCTGTGCAGCAAGGCGTATCTCTTTTATCATCGCGCCGTTTTTGCCGATGATGATCTTTTTCTGAGAATGGGTTTCTACAAAAACATTTGCCCACACCTCTGCTCTGTCATCCTCTTCTTCAAACATATCCACAGTGACAGCAATTGAATAGGGAATTTCCTGGTGAAGATGAAGGAATATTTTTTCGCGAATGATCTCTTGTGCAAAGAATCTCATATTACGGTCTGAGATGTTATCAATAGGATAATAAGGCGGGTGGATCGGGAGCAGCAAGAGTATCTTTTCAAACAATACTTTTAGCCCGATGTCTTTTGTCGCCGAAATGAAAAAGATATCCTCGAAACCCCAGTCTGTAAGTGTGGCTTTTGATTCCTCAAGCACTTTATCATTCTTGGCAAGATCAATTTTATTAATAACAGCAAGCTTGGGAATTTTCGATTTCAGGATAATACTGCTTACCTGCGTGTCATAATCTGTGGGGAAGGTTCCGATGTCGCATATAAAAAGGAGTACTTCGACACCTTTGAGTGCTTCCGAGATCGATGACTGCATCTTTTTCTGAAGCAGATAGCGTGGTTTCAGAAATCCGGGCGTATCAATAAAAACGACTTGATAATCGTCACGAGAGAGAATGCCGAGTAGATTCTGGCGCGTGGTTTGAGGTTTGGGAGTTGTGATAGAGAGTTTCTCGCCGAGAAAAGCGTTCATCAAACTGGATTTGCCCACATTTGGTTTTCCGATTATGGATACAAATCCTGCTTTAAAATTCATCTGATCAGACATTTTTGCACAACCTATATATCATCATCTCGAGAATAGTTTTGTATAATTTTATATCGAGTGATTTGAGTTTTCTGTCAGCTTCCAGTAGTAGTGCAAAGATCGTCTCAAAATTTTCAAGTGAATAAAATTCGGAAGAATTCATGAATGATTTCGAGCCCCAGCCGCCAAGCGAGCGCTCGATCTCTGTCTTTGATTTGTTCTGCTGAAACCGTTGAATGAGAATATCCCAAAGCGTTGTATAGAACCGTGTGAGCATGATCACGATAAGCACAGGCGACATATTATTTGCCATCAGATTTTCCAGCACTTTAATTGATTGCCCCAGATTGCGCTGAGTTAATGCATTTTGGAGTTCGTAAATAGTATTTCCTTTTGAAATGCCGATACATGCCTGCACATCTTCGGGAGTAATATGAGTTCTGCCCCCGGAGTAAAGCGCAACTTTCTCGAGCTCGCCGTGAAGTTCCTGAAAATTCAATCCTATGTAATCGACCATGATACGCGCAGCATCACTATCAATTGTCTTATTCAGAGCAGGGGATTCCTCTCTAAGAAAGCGGATCGCTTCGCTTTCATTATAGGGATGATAGAAATAATATGTGTGAGCAAGTTTTGTGATCTTTGCATAAAGCCCGGAGCGAGTATTTACTTTATCGGATTCTATAACGAATACTACACCCTGAATGGGCTTTTCAAGATACTCTACCATTTTTTTCTTATAGGCAATATGCATTGACTGGAAATTTCGCAGAATGACCAATTTTTTATCGGAAAGCATTGGGGGAGTTTGCAGCGCTTCGAGAACTTCATTGGCTTTTGTTTCCTCCCCAAAAAACATATCGAAATTAAAATCCATCACATTGGGTGGAACGATTGCAGTTTTGAGCTTACGAAATGCTTTATCTTTCAGGAAACTTTCTACGTCAGTGAAGAAGTAATTATTGTGAATGATCCCCTTTTGAAGTTCAGATTTGATGTCCCAGTATTTGAGTTTTTTATTCATCAGAATTTTCAGCGAGTAGTTCGAGCTGATCTTTTGTTTTCATGTTTTGGGGTTCTGCAATATCCGTCGCCATAAGCTCACGTATCTGATGAAGATTGGGAAGGTCTTCAATATCGTTAAGCCCGAAAAATTCGAGGAATTTATCAGTTGTCGTATAGAGCAACGGACGCCCGAATGTTTTCATCCTACCAGCAATTTTGACGAGCTTAACTTCCAGCAGGTTCTTTATGTGATATTGAGAACTCACTCCACGGATCGCATCTACTTTTGGACGTGTAATTGGCTGGTGGTAGGCGACAATTGCCAGAACTTCAAGAGCGGAAGAAGTCAAACTGATATCTTTTTTCTCTTCGTATAACTTTTCGATAAGATGATAATACTGCCGATCTGTGGCAAACTTGTAACCGCCTGCGACCTTTCTGATGCAGAAAGTTCTCCCCTGTTCGCTGTATTCAAGGTTTAATTTCTCTATCAATTTGTCGATATTTTGGCTATTATCGATTTCGAGAAAACGAGCTATCTGTTCAGCCGAGATAGGTTTATCAGAAGCAAAAACAAGCACCTCAATTGATTTTTTTAGATTATTTTTCATAATTTAAATAAAAAATATTGTGATAATTCCAATGATCCAGCAATAAATAGAGAAATAAAACAACTTAGCTTGTTTGATCATTTTTATTAGAAAGAAGATAGCGAAATAACCGACAATTGCAGCTACTATACCGCCAAGAATAAAATTCAGCACCACTTCACCTGACGACATCGCACTTTGCATGTCTTTAATTTTCAAAAGAGTGGCACCGAGAATTGCGGGGATGGATAGAAGAAATGAAAAACGTGTCGACAGATCTCGGGTTCTGCCTGTAAAAATGCCGGCTGTAATTGTCGCCCCTGAGCGGGAGATTCCGGGGATGATCGCAATGCTTTGAGCTAAGCCGACCAGCAGTGAAGAGGGGACGCTCATTTTCTTCTTGGTAGTATTCCTAATTTTATCAGACGCAAAGAGAAAACCGCCTGTAATGATGAGCATGAAGCCCACAAGAACCGTGTTTTCGAAAAGAGATTCAAATGTGTCCTTGAATGCGAATCCAATTATCGCAGTAATTACAGAAGAGATGATCAGATAAAAAAGAAGGTGGTGTGCATATTTTATATTTTCTGGCGCATCTTTTCTCCAGTTAAAAATAGATTTGATTATTTCCCATATATCTTTCCGGAAATAGATAATTACTGCGACAAGTGTTCCAAGGTGCACTGCAATTTCAAAAAGAACACCCGGGTCGTTAAACTTGAGAAGTTTTTGAAAGATCACCAAGTGCCCGGAACTACTTACCGGAAGAAACTCAGTAAGTCCCTGCACAATGCCTAGGATTATTGATTTAAGTGCGGTCATAGAACATATTCTTTCGGAAGTACAATATCTGTGATCGGAACAAGCTTGATATTATTTCCTTCGAGGTTTTTCAGTATTTGTTTCAGTTCTTCAAGACTGCCCTTTTTGGCATGGGTAATGGCAACGATCTTGTCTTTTCGCGATGCGAGATCTAATATATTTTCTGTTTTTGCTGTAACCCTATCAGGATATTCTCCGGAATCGAGAAAGATATCTCTCTGACAGGTTGGAACTTCCATATCTTCTGCAAGCGTGTAGCCCACTGTCTTAGCTGAAGTACGGCTGTCAAAGAAGCACATGTCATTAGCTTTCAGAATCTCAAGAACCGGCCTCATGACATACTCATGCTGGGTTGCAAGCGAACCCATATGATTATTCGCGCCGATACACAGGGGGAGTTGTTTGATGAACTTTTTCATTCGTTTCTTTATTTCATTTTCAGTTAGATCAACATAGATCGCATTCTTGCCGGGGTCATCTTTCGGGTAAGTTTCCGGCTCCATAGGCACATGTATAATGGTTTCCCTGCCTTGATTATACGCCTTTTGCATAACCTCTTCACTGTAGGAAAGATCAGGAAGAACAGCAAATGTGATCGATTTGTTCAGAGCCAAAAATTCATCAAGCAATGGTCCGCCGAAATAACCGAAATCGTCAATAACGATAGAGAGTTCTGTGATCTTGTCATAGAGACCGCTCGTATCATTTTTCAAAATGAGTATATAATACTGCTTTGCTGCAGGATCAAAAATTTCCATTTCGATCTTGCTGCCGTCATCGGATTCCTTCACACTCAGTATCTGACCGCCTTTTTCCTCGACCTTATCAGTAATGAAGATATTGCTGATCGTTAAGCTGAGCTGATTGGAATTTATCGTTATCTCTTTGTAGATTTTATCATCTATTTTGTAGGTTTTGATGAACTTATCAGGGATCTCAAGACGTTTGAGGGCATATTCAATAATGTCGCCGACTCCTTGCACTTCAGTAGTTTCTTCAGTAACAATAAGGGTGTCGTCTTTAGGTGGTGTTTTAAGTGAGATAACTACCTGCCAGATGAAGAAAACAATGATAATAAAAACAGCGATGATCAATAGACTCTTGAATTTTAAGAGAGCGTTTTCCTCTTTCTTTATTGAAGTTTTCTTCTTATATCGTTTGCGTTGATTATTTGCCATATAGACTTAAAATGGACAGTGCTATTTCTTTGTCAAAATTATTGACAAAGATTTGGGCGGAATTGAAGTCTGCTTCAAGAAATATGAATGGTATTTGTTATTTACATGGTTAATATTAATGTTTCACAATGCTTTTTTCTCAATAATACACAAAGCATAGATTGCAGTTTTGTTCGGAAGAACACATTTTTTTACAAAATTAATAAAATATATAGGAGGAAGCATGATTGAAATCCGTATGCATGGCCGTGGTGGCCAGGGAGCGGTGAAAGCTTCTTTTGTGCTGGCTGAAGCTGCTTTCCAGGGTGGAAAGTATGTTCAGGCATTTCCTCGATTCGGTGTTGAGCGGCGCGGTGCGCCAGTAGAAGCCTTCACCAGGATTGATGATAAGCCGGTACAGATTCGATCACAAATTTATTACCCGGATGGTGTAATCGTACTCGATCCGACATTGATAGAAGTAGTCGATGTTACCAAGGGTTTGAAGAAAGGCGGGTGGATATTGATCAATTCTGATAAGAAACCTGATTTTTTTGACTTTGGTAATGACTATAAGGTTTACACTGTTGACGCGACCGAAATTGCAGTTCAAAACAGACTTGGTTCCCGGACAGCCCCCATTGTGAACACCGCGATTGTAGGTGCCTTTGCAAAGCTAACAGGTATTGTTAAGATTGATGCGGTTTTCAAGGGAATTGATAGCTCTATTCCCCGATTTCAAGAAGAAAACAAGAGTGCTGCTAAGCAGGCGTATGACTCAATAGCGAGCGGATAGAAAGGATATGAATATGGTTATTAAATTTCAAAAAAATGATAAGCCGGTTATTATTACCGGTGCGAAAGATATGCCCCCGATGGCTGCTGCGCTTGGCTCGATGCTTCAGAACAAAACAGGCAGCTGGCGAAATGTCCGCCCGATCATCGATTACGATAAGTGTATAAAATGCTTTATCTGCTGGAAAATTTGTCCCGAACCTGCGATCAAGATCGTGGATGAACTTCCTGTCATCGATTATGATTATTGCAAAGGATGTCTTATGTGTGCAGAGGAATGCCCCAAAGATGCAATCGATTTCGAAAAGGAGGGCAAATGAAAAAAACAATGATGGGTAACTATGCAGCTTCCTGGGGTGCTCAGCTTGCTCGAGTGCAAGTAATTGCAGCATATCCTATCACACCCCAGACGCTTATTGTTGAAAAATTATCAGATATCGTTGCTGACGGTGAGCTTGATGCAAAATTCATCAAGGTGGAATCAGAACATTCTGCGATGGCAGCTTGTATTGGTGCTTCTGCAACAGGTGCACGAGCATATACTGCAACGAGTGCTCAGGGCTTGGCTCTTATGCATGAAATGCTTCACTGGGCAGGGCTCGCAAGACTGCCGATAGTAATGGCCAACGTGAACAGAGCAATGGCTCCGGGCTGGTCTATCTGGGCAGACCAGAATGACAGTCTCTCTCAAAGAGATACCGGATGGATGCAGATCTATGCCTCAAGTGCGCAGGAAATACTAGATTCGACATTAATAGGATATAAAGTAAGTGAAAAAGTATTACTGCCGACCCTAATTTCCTTTGATGCTTTTTTCCTTTCCCACACAATGGAAGTGGTTGATATGCCAGATATTGAACTAGTTGATAAATATCTTCCACCTTACAAGCCCGATTATAAATTAGACGTGAACGATCCACGCTCTTTTGGCGCTCTCACTGACGAGCAGTATTACTATGAATTTCGCTATATGATGCAGAAAGCTATGGACGAAGCAGTCGATATCATCAAAGATGCCGGCAAAGAATATGAAAAAATTACCGGCAGATTGTATGATCTGATCCATCCATACAGATGTGAAGATGCAGATATGATACTTGTTACTTCGGGAACTATCGCAGACACAACAAATGTTGCTGTTGATGAACTTCGTGCAGAAGGCAAGAAGGTTGGTAATCTTCGCATCCGCGTGATCCGCCCATATCCAAAGAAAGAAATTCTGGAAGTGGTCAAAGGTGTGAAAAAGCTTGCTGTAATCGACAGGAACATCTCACCAGGGTACTCCGGCATTTTCTCCCAGGAATTGAAATCAGCTTTATATAATGAAGTAGATATTCCGGCGCGTTCCTATATCGCAGGACTTGGCGGACGAGATGTAAAAATAGAGGATATTAAAGATATTGCAAATGATGCACTCAAAAATGATGCTACAAATGATCTAATATGGAAAGGAGTCAAAATATGAGATTAACAATTCCGGAACACGAAATAATGACTCCCGGCCACCTTGCATGCCAGGGTTGTGGCGGTGCTCTTGCGATGCGCTATATGCTAAAAGTGTTTGGCAAAGATACAATGCTTTCCATTCCCGCCTGCTGTTGGGCAGTGATAGATGGTCCCTTTCCTTATACTTCACTGAACGTACCTGTCTTTCATACTGCTTTTGAAACTGCTGCAATTATGGCATCAGGAATAAAAGCAGGCCTTATGGTGCAGGGAAAGGATACTACAAATGTAGTTGCCTGGGCTGGAGATGGCGGCACTTTTGATATTGGCATACAGGCAATTTCCGGTGCAGCAGAAAGAAATGACGATGTTACCTATATCGTGTATGATAATGAAGCATATATGAACACGGGTATTCAACGCAGTTCTGCGACTCCTCACGGTGCATGGACAACTACCACTCCTGTAAAGCACTACAAGAAAGGACCGAAGAAGAACATGGCCGAAATCATGGCTGCTCATCGCATTCCTTATACTGCAACTGCATCAGTGGGATACCCGGAAGATTTCTGTAAGAAACTTGAGAGAGCAAAGAACACGAAAGGATTCAAATTTATCCACGTACTTGCACCCTGTCCAACCGGTTGGAAATCTGATCCGAGATTTACTATCAAATTAGCAAAGCTCGCCGTTCAGACAAATTACTTCCCGCTTTATGAAATTATTGATGGAATTCACTACAAGCAAACAGTGAAAGTGAAAGAACGAAAACCACTGAAAGAATACTTAAAGTATCAGGGAAGGTTCAAGCATTTGCCGGAAGATCAAGTGCAGTTTCTTCAGGATTTCGTCGATGAAAACTACGAACTTCTCAGGATGAAGTTAGAGTAATTTTGATAATAAATTCTAATCCCTTCTTTGCAGAAAGAAGGGATTATTTTTTTAATTAAAAAAAAATTAATTAAAACTTGACACATTTTTTTATGGGATTCCAATCAGTGTCCTCATAATTCCCTCCTTTACTCTTAGTAGAGTCGAGCCGCTTCCCCGGCGGCTCGTTTTTTTTTATATATCACAATCAATAACTTCCCTTTCGGAAAGAATTGTTTTGATCTTTAGAGTATTACCTCCATATAAAAAAATTACCGCTCCATCTCGATCTGTACGGAATAATTCATCTGTCGAACTATCTAACCTCTCAACGATTTCTTCATCGGGATGATCGTACCTGTTCTTTGTACCAACAGAAATTACAGCATATTCTGGTGAAACGTATTCCAAAAAATCAAGAGTCGAAGAACTATTGCTGCCATGATGTCCAACTTTTAATAGATCCGAATCAAGTTTATTTCCCCAATTTTCAATAAGAATTGCTTCAACTTCCTTTTCGGCATCTCCGGTAAAAAGCACAGAAAGGTCACCATACTCAATTTTTATCACGATCGAATAATTATTCACGTTGGTCTCGTTCTTATATTCATAAGTAGGATGAAGAATTTTGAGGTTGATTTGCTCAAACTCCACAAAGACAAGTGAGGTATCAGCATAGATAATTTCGATATCATTATCATCAATAAATGTTAGAACATTATCATAGAGCTTGGATTCATAATCACATCTCGGAAGCAGTACTTTATCAATCTTGAGATTATTCATTACAGCTTGAGCACCCCCGATATGATCCGCATGAGGATGGGTAAGGATAAGAAGGTCTATCTCCTTAATTCCACGGGCTTTAAAGTAGGGAACAACAACCAGTTCTCCATAATCCCTCCGTATAGTTTTGTCACCAGTATCGATGAGTATTGTTTTAAGATCGGGTGTGCGGATAACTATTGCATCACCCTGGCAAACGTCGAGGATTGTGATCTCAATATTTCTCTCTCGTAATAATCCGGGAATAATGAGAATAGCTATGATTAAAATTGAAAATGAAAGAGATTTATATAGTTTTATCTTTGGATTGTCTGTATTTTTCCAAAGTAAGATCAAAATAGTCAATACAGCATATAGCACAATAACTTGAGAATCATTTAGACAAAGAAAATCGAAAAGAAGAATTCTGTGTAATGCAACAAAGTGGGAAATCGCAAAGACGATAAAAAGTAACAACTTATTTGCTGCAGCATAAATGGCGCATATTGCAGGAATCGGAAACAAAATTGAAAAAATGGAAAGGGGAAGCACCAGAGAAATAAGGGGGATCGCTATCACATTTGCAATTATTCCGCCAAGCGCAAGTGTGTGGAAATAATAAATAGTAAGTGGCGCAAGAGCTATCTGAACCATCAAACTCAATAATACAAGGTTCAAGAGCCAGAAGATTTTTGGATGATTTTCTCGAAGCGGATTTAGTTTTTTAGAGAGATACTGAAAGATAACAAGAATGGCAAAGACCGATATAAAGGAAAGCTGAAATCCGATGCTGAATAACTGCAGGGGATTGATTACAAGAATGATAAAAGCAGCAGCAAAAAGAATATTTATGGTACCGACCCTTCTTTGCAATATTTTTGCCAAAAGCACTAAGCTGATCATGATCACTGCTCGCTGAACAGAAGGAACAGCATGAGCAAGCAGCATATAATAGATGAGAAGTATAATTGTAAGAATTCTCGCTGCAGTTCGATTTCTTAATACTATTTGGAGGATCGTCAGAAAGATGAGTGCGATCACTCCAGTGTGCAAACCGCTAACTGCAAGTATGTGTGACAATCCTGATGAAGCAAAATCCTGTCTTAATTGCGATGGCAGAGAACTCTTTTCACCAAGCAGGATCGCTTTCAGGAAGCCGGAATATTTGCATGAATAAAATCTGTCGATTCGAGCTCTAATCCAGTTTCTAGGCACAACAATGAGAAAATAATAAAGGTTTTTTGATTCCTTTGTGATCGCATAATCCGATTTATATAGGTACGAAAGCCCGTGAATATTATTGTTCTCAAGGTATTCCTGATAGTTAAAACTGTATGGATTGTTGCTCTTTAACGGTCTAAAGATCGTTCCATTATAACAAATATGATCTCCGTAAGAAGGAACAGTGTTACTGTATTTGTCCTTTATTGTGAGACGAATGTTGCCTTGTACGGTAACATCTTCGAGCTTAGAAAGCTTGACTATGAAAGTGATCTTGTCAGGTGAAACAACAGGTTCTTCAATAATTTGTCCCTCAATCTTAACCTTCTCAATGCCGAGATGATCAATGAAATGTGCAATATGGTGTTCCGGCTGAAGCTGATTGATCTGAAATCTGAACATCCCGAAAAGAATAAGCAAGATAACTATCAGAATAAGTGGTCGCTTTTTATGAATGAGAATAAATGTCGCAGTAAAAAGTAGTGCAATTGCAATGTGGAGAATTGGAACGGAGATAAATGAACTTAGAAGTAACCCTGCAATAAAGCACGCAGTGATTGGAATAAAGGGATGATTGAAGATCTTCCTCATAATACGTTCAGCATAATCCCTTTTAGTAGTTTTTATAAATTTTTTCTTTTACTTCTTTGTCCTTCTCAATAATTGTTTCAAGATCGGGTTCGTGAACATTCGGCACAGAAAGTTCTTTTTCAACGATCTTTGTAATTTCAATAAAGGAAATCTTTTCCTGCAGGAAGAGAGTCACGGCTGCTTCATTAGCAGCGTTGAAAATCGTTGGCATTATACCGCCATTCTTTCCAACATCAAAAGCAATACGCAGCAGAGGGAATTTTTCAAAATTCGGCTTGTAAAATGTGAGCTCGTGGATTTTCGCAAGATCTGTGTATTGTGCTGTTGCATCAAGGCGGTCCGGATAACTAAGAGCATATTGAATTGGGATCTTCATATCTGGGGAACTAAGCTGTGAAATGATAGAACCATCTATATACTCTACCATAGAGTGGATAACAGACTGCGGATGGATGAGCACGTCGATTTCGTCAAAAGATACATCGAACAGATAGTGTGCCTCGATAACTTCCAGCCCTTTATTTGCCATGGTAGCAGAATCGATAGTTATCTTATCTCCCATCGCCCAGGTAGGATGCTGAAGCGCATCTTTAAGTGTGATATTCTTAAATGCTTCTATTTTTAGATTCGAAAAGGGACCGCCCGACGCAGTGAGTATTATTCTGTGTACCTGCGTTATGTCCCGCAGTCCTTCAAGACACTGCATGATCGCGCTGTGCTCGCTGTCAACAGGAATAATTTTACAACGATTTTCTCTAGCTAGTTCAGAAATGATATCACCAGCCATGACGAGTGACTCTTTATTTGCAAGTGCGATATTGTGACCTGTTTTCAATCCTGCAACAGTATATTTCAATCCCGCAGAACCGACAACTGCATTCAGCATTATATCATAATCGATTTCTTCTAAAAGAGATAAAAGCGTATTCTCTCCCTTATGAATATTTTTTGCATGGTCGGATCTATCTACACCATTTTCCCCGGTGATCACAAAATGGTCTATGGGAACTTCTTGTGCGAAGTTAAGAAGCTCATCAATTCTGTTATGAGCAGATGCGAGTACGACTTTAAATTCATCGGGATGTCTTTTAACAACTTCGATTGTTGACTGTCCGATAGAGCCGGTCGCTCCGAGTAATACGATTTTTTTCATGATTTATCCTATCAATGTAAAATAGAAATACAAAAACGGTGCACATATCAATAAACTGTCGAATCTATCGAGTATGCCGCCATGACCCGGAATGAGATTGGATGAATCCTTCACTCCGAAATCACGTTTCAGGTTGGATTCGACCAGGTCTCCCAATTGCCCGAGAAATCCTACAATGAAGCCATACGCTACAATGTCTTTCCATGAATGGAGTACGAAATATCCAAATATGAGATGAACAAGCTGATTAAGCAGATAAGCACCCACAAAAGCAGTGATTATGCCGGCAACAAATCCTTCAATGGATTTACTCTTGCTGGAACGAAAAATATTTCTATGCTTTCCGAATCTGACGCCAAGAAAATACGCTGCTGAGTCCGTTAGCCAGATGCATCCATAAAGTATAATGAGGAGAAATTTTCCATTCTCGAGGGTTCTTAAAAGATAAAGAAAAGACAGCAGCAGGGGAATGTAGATCAGTGCAAACATGCTGGAGGAGATTTTTTCAACTGCGTGCCGTTCTCTGTTTGCAAATACCTCCCATGCAAGAAACAAAAAGAGGAACAGAACAAATAAAGGCACGATGTATGTAAGTTCAAAGAAAAAGATCGACCATGTGATTAGCAGTCCGCATATAATGAGAACGGGTAGAAGGAGTTCCACTTTTTTATGATCACGGGCGAGGATGTAGAACTCCCGAATGCCAAGTATGGTGACAAGAGAGATCAGTATTTGAAGTGCGTATCCTCCGAACCATGCACAGACCAGCATCACCGGTCCGTAAATCATAGAACTTAAAATGCGAACAACCACCGTTTTCATAAGCTTTATACTCCTCCAAATCGGCGTGAACGTCTCTGAAAATCAATAATTGCCTGAAGAAATTCCGTGGGAGAAAAATCAGGCCAGAGCGTGTCCGTGAAATACATTTCAGAATAAGCGATCTGCCAGATTAGATAATTGCTGATCCTCATCTCTCCGCCTGTACGGATAAGCAAATCGGGGTCGGGAACATCTTTTGTATATAAATAGCGTTGAAAATCTTCCAACGTAATTGATTTTATATTCTCTTTAAGCAGTGTATTTATACCTTCGACAATTTCCAGTCTGCCACCATAATTGACTGCCACCAGCAAATGAAGTCCCGTATTGTTTTTTGTCATTTCATAGGAGCTGTCCATTTTCCTGGCAAGTGAGTTTGAGATACCTTCTCTGGAGCCGATGAATCTGATGACCACGTTATTTTCATGTAGTTCTCTTATCTCTTTCATGAGCGTATTTTCAATAAGAGTAAGCACTGCTCTTGGTTCATTATTCGGGCGTTTCCAGTTTTCTGTGGAGAAGGCGTATATCGTAAGATAATTCAGCCCGATCTCACCGCAAACTTGTACTATCCTCTTCACTGCTTTTGTGCCCTCGAAATGCCCTTTTAATCGGGGTAGATTTTTTAATTTTGCCCATCTGCCATTACCATCCATAATAATTGCTATGTGCAGGGGCAGTGGGTTTTTTTTAACTTCAAGAATGAGTTCTGATTTTGATTTCATAACAGAGATTATTGTTGATAAATTGATTTATATCTGTCAATAAATGCGTTTGTGAATATAAAATAACTGAAGTTTCGCATGTGATATTGATGGAAGTTCAATATGCACTAATCAGTAAATCCACCTTACATGGTACATTCATTAATTAATTTACGCTTTTTCACCTGCTGGTGTTTGCTGTTGTGGCAGATTGTCATAGATTAAGTTTGATGAT
>Ga0209834_10001345_pt1 | contig 13928 bp, 12 predicted proteins | sample Mar14236cmmetaG_FD_184134 | JGI IMG/M metagenome (GOLD analysis project Ga0209834, IMG submission 184134) | Marine hydrothermal vent microbial communities from Guaymas Basin, Gulf of California to study Microbial Dark Matter (Phase II) - Marker... ...
CATTAACATAATATCCCCTACAGTTGCTCCTGATTTTGAGAATCCGGTCGAAGTTTTCACAAAGTCGGCGCCAGCTTTTTTTGCGATCAGGCATGCAATTATCTTATCCCTTTCGTTGAGCAGGCATGTTTCAAGAATGACTTTCAGTATCGCATCATTCTCGTGGCAGATTTCTGCTATCTTCTCGATCTCTGTGAGCACATAATTGTAGCCCTGTTCTTTCAACTCAGCGATGTTCAAAACCATATCACATTCAGTTGCACCCTGTTTAAGAGCGAGTCTAACTTCCTCAATTTTTGTACGTGTTAGATTTGCCCCGAGTGGAAATCCAATGACAGAACAGACAGTTCGTTTGTCCATTTCTCTCTTTGCAAGTTTTACATTACAGGGATTAATGCATACAGATGCAAAATTATAGGTTCGTGCTTCCTGGCAGAGTCTAATAATTTCTACATTTGTTGCATCGGGTTTTAGGTTTGTATGATCGATATACTTTGCAAGTTCTTGCTGTGTGGGCATATCGTCAACGATGGAGTAGTTATTATTTTTGTATCCGCATACTGCGCATTGAAGACAAACTTGATGAGCTCCGTTGCATCTGCAGGATAAATCTTCATCCAAAGGCCAAAGCTCTAATGTGATTGATTTAATGTTTTTCATCTCTCTTTCCCTTGTTTTTTTTTACCGGGAATTTTGCCTGAAATTTGGCTCTTTTCTTTTTAATTTTTTGCTCCAGATAATCATCAAAACTAATGATTGTCAGCAAACCATTCTCATCTCTGAGTTCGATCCTGTAGGTTAAATAATTATTTTTTGCAACAAACATTCTCTTTTTGTTATATAATATTTCTTCTCCGATCTTCGGATACTTTTCAGCTTCCTCCTGATAGAATTCTTCCTCATACGCAAGGCAGCACAGGAGTTTACCACACAGCCCACACATCTTGGAAGAGGTTACGCTCATATTCTGATCCTTAACCATTTGTATGGTTACGCGGTCAAAATTGAGATTAAGATTTTTACAGCAAAGTACTCTTCCGCAGGGTCCAATTCCTCCGAGTCTTTTAATTTCCTGGCGTTCGTTGATCTGACGAAGTTCTATACGTGTTCGAAAGATTCGGGCAAGAACTTTCAGGAAATCCCGAAAATCCACTCTCGTTTCTGCCATGAAATAAAAAGTGAGCTTGTTGCCGTCAAACTGATATTCTACATCTACCAGATCCATTTCAAAGGGCTGATCCTTGAGTGCATTCATGAATTTCTTCCGTGCATCATCTTCTTTTTCATGAATTCGATTCATCTTTTCGATGTCATCATCGCTTGCAACACGGATAAGTTTTCTTACTGTATAGCTATCAGTGAGATTGAGCTTCTCTCTTTCAATTGGAAAATTACCTACACATCCCATGTCAGCGCCCTTTTCAGCTTCAACAATTACATATAGACCTTTTCTTAATTCTATATCATGAGTATTTTCATAATACCTTTTTTCGTCTTGTTTGAATTTAACTTCTATTAAACCATTCATTATTTACTAAACCTTTAAAATACTTTTCTTAAGTAATGCTGACCTTTAAAACAGTTTCCCAGAATTATTTTGGGATTTCTTAATCTGGGAAAGTGATATTGTCAAGGGATCAGATTTATTGTCAAATACATCATTAATTTGTCCCTCAATTTCATGCTATCAATTGTTCAATTTTTTTATTGAAATTCATCTAAAATTAGAATGAAAAACTAACCTTCGTTTTCCTTTAATGATTGTAGAATCTGATCAACATCATTTTTAAAATCAAGAGTATAGACCACTTTGAGCAATGTTTCTTCTTTATCCACAGTGGTGTAATTACACATCCCTTCGACCGTCTCCAGGACATAACCGAGGAGTTGCAGATTGTTTTTCTCGGTTTTCAGGATGAGCTCCTCAGAATTTCCTTCAAGCTTTGTTCTTGAAATTATTTCAAAATCCATCTATACTGCCTTTGTTTCATTAAGCAACGCATGAGCAAGTACTTCATCCATTGTTTCAACAGGTATAATATGTAATCCCTTTTTGATCTGTTTTGGAATTTCAGTCAATTCTCTAAAATTCTTTTTTGGAATAATGATATTCTTTAATTTAGCGCGCTGTGCAGCAACAAGTTTTTCTTCAAGACCACCAATGGGCAGCACATCTCCCATGAGAGTTATCTCGCCGGTCATTGCATAATCTGCCCGTACCTTTCTTTGGGAAAGAGCAGATATGATCGCAGTTGCTATTGTAATCCCTGCCGACGGACCATCCTTTGGAATCGCACCTTCAGGAACGTGTATGTGAATATCTTTTGTTTTATAAAAGTCCTTTTTAAGCCCAAAATCTGAATAATGAACTCTAGCATAACTCAATGCTGCTTTGGCTGATTCTTTCATGACATCACCGAGTTTCCCAGTTAGAGAAAGGTTGCCCTTTCCTTCCAAAACCACAGCTTCTACCTGCAGAAGAACACCGCCTACAGAAGTCCATGCAAGCCCATTTGCCACACCAATACTATCTTCTTTTTTCACGTCTGAGTAAAGGTATTTCTCTATGCCAAGATACTTTCTGATACTGGACTCGGTCACCTTATAGGAATTATTCCTCTTATCTTTAAGATACTCACGCACTATTTTACGAAGAACTGATGAGATATTTCTTTCAAGATTACGTACTCCGGCTTCTCGTGTATAATTTCTTATTATTTTGAGAAAGGCATTTTCGGAAAATTTTACTTTGATCTTATGATTGAAGCCGTGTTTTTCAAGCAGTTTTGGAAGAAGAAATCCCTCTGCGATCTTACACTTTTCTAATTCGGTATATCCCGGCAGGGTAATTACTTCCATTCTATCCTGAAGTGCTGGAGGAATTGAAAAAAGATTGTTTGCAGTAGTGATAAAGAGTACCTGTGAGAGATCATAGCCAACTTCAATATAATGATCATGAAATTCATAGTTCTGCTCCGGGTCGAGCACTTCCAGCAATGCTGATGATGGATCTCCTCGGAAATCCATGCTCATCTTATCTACTTCATCGAGCATGATAACAGGATTCTTGGTACGGACGCGCTTCATCGCCTGAATGATTATTCCCGGCATTGCACCGATATATGTCTTTCTGTGTCCTCGAATTTCTGCTTCATCACGTACTCCGCCAAGTGAAAGACGCACGAACTTTCGATTCAGCGCCTTTGCAATTGATTGTCCGAGTGATGTTTTTCCTACACCGGGAGGACCAACAAAGCACAGTATCTGCCCCTTCACCTTTTTCACCATTTTAAGCACAGCAAGATATTCAATAATGCGTTCTTTGATTTTTTTCAAACCGTAATGGTCATCATCGAGAATTTTTTCTGTTTGTACAAGATCAAAGCGTCCCTTTTTTGGATTATTCCACGGCAAATCGGTGAGCCAGTTTAGATAGTTCAAAGAAACTGAGTATTCCGGTGAAATCGGATTTGTTCTGCGCAGCTTGCTCAGCTCATATTCAGCCTTCTCTTTCGCTTCCTCTGTAAGGCGGAGTTTACTTATCTTTTTCTCAAGATCCTTCACTTCAACGTTCTGATCTTCGGAAAAGCCAAGCTCCTTCTGAATTGCCTTAAGTTCCTGATTGAGGAAATATTCCTTTTGAGTTTTTGTCAGTTTGCTTCTCACCTCACCGGCAATTTTTTTGCGAATTTTCAATATCTCAAGTTCCTTGGAAATATACTCGATCAAATCGAATATCCGCTCCATAAGATTGGCTTCAAGAAGTTTCTGCTTTACTTCCAGATCGAGATCGATGTTCGATGCCATAAAATCTACTTTATCATCCATTGATTTGAGATTTTCATAGGTGATAAGCACATCATCAGAAAAGTTTCTGCTCAGTTTTCCATATTCTTTAAAATCATGTTCCAGCGTTTGAAGAAGCGCAATATTTTCCGATGTTTCCTTGAGTGTTTCTTTAGGAATAAGATCCAGTTTGGCACTCATATAATCATCAGAAAAATATAGCTCTTCGATCTTTGCGCGTTGTAAGCCCTCAACAAGAATTCGAATTGTTGCATCGGGCATTTTTAAAATCTGCAATATCTGGCACACAACACCCATCTCGTAAATATCTTCCTGCTGTGGTTTTTGAGTATCAGGTGATTTTTGGGCAACACAAAAGATAATTTTATTTTTTCCGTATGCTTCTTCGGTTGCTTTAATGGAATACGTTCTTCCAATAACAAGAGGTACGATCATCTGAGGAAAGATAACAATATTTCTGGTAGGAATTATTGGTAGTGTATTTTCCTGTTCTTCTAAAATTTTTTCTGTCATAATATACATAAAACCTAAATTATTTACAATAAATATTATCCTGAAGCCAATATTTGTCAATGAAAAGCTAATTCATCATTTCCTAACCTCTTAAGCTTATGCAAGATAGCCAAGCTTTTTCTTGACAGATGATTCTTATACAAAGGTTTTGATTCCCCGTCGGGATGTAGCGCAGCCCGGTAGCGCGCTTCGTTCGGGACGAAGAAGTCGCCGGTTCAAATCCGGCCATCCCGACCATTTTATTAAGAGTGAATGTAGTTTTACGAAAGATTTTACTATTCTTTGTTCTTAGACTTTATATAAGATGCAATAAGGAAGAAAATCCCAAACAAAATAAAGGGATTTGCAGCAATGAAATAATTTTCATGCTGTAAAAGAATATTGCTGTGAGGAAAGAAAATCTTGTCTATTATACCAAGAAGTATTAATATAGCTGCAACAATAGCACTTAGTTTCGCCAATATTTTGTACATATACCGTACTCCATTTTAGATGTATGTGCTATTCAAAACAGTATAGCACCATTATTTCTTTTTATGACGGTTCTTTTTTAGTCTCTTTTTACGCTTATGCTTATTGATTTTTGCTTTTTTTCGTTTTTTCCCGCAGGGCATTTCAACTCCAAAATGATTAGTTGTTTTTCATTACTTCATCAATAAAGAATTTCGAAAACTTAAAGGTTGGGACAACTCGCTTTGGTAGGTTAACAAGCTCCTTTGTATTTGGATTACGTGCGATGCGTGCTTTACGTACCTTGTTTTTGAAGGTACCAAATCCTCTAAGTTCAATGTGCTCTCCATCGATCATACTGGCTTTTATATTATCCAAGAGTGCATCAACGATAATCTTCGTATCCTTCAAAATAATTCCAGTTTCCTGGGAAATTGCCTGAATTAAATCAGCTTTGGTCATGCGTCCTCCGTGGATGACATTTTTTTCTGTAATTGTCGACTAATTTGTGCATTACAAATCATGTGTCAAATATTATATGAAAAAATAAGTTATCATTACAAGAAAATTGACAAATAAATATTACTTTTTTCTTTTAATTTATCGTTGAGTGGGAAAGAAGGAAAAGATGAAAAAATATATTGCTGAAAATTTTTTATATCATATCTGGGATGAACAGCATCTCAAAGATAATATCAGAACTGTTTCCGGTAACAAGATAGAGATCCTTTTTCAAGGTAAATGGAATACAGATGCCGGACCCGATTTCGTAAACGGTATTATTCTCTTTGATGGCAAAAAAGTTCAGGGAGATGTTGAGATACACAAGTATGAGTACGATTGGAAAGCTCACAATCATCATGAGGATAAAAATTATAATAATGTGATCCTTCATGTAGTCTTCACAAATAGCCAGAATGCTGAATTCACCATCTCTGAAAACGGTAACAAAGTACCAATACTGGAACTCCAGCTCAATCTTGACGAGCAAATAGACAAATTATGGAAACGATACGGACAAAAACCATTTGACATATCACAGCAAAAAACCATAGAATGCCTTCTAATAAGGGATTTGCAAGATTTAAATAAATTAAAAAGCATTCTCCTCAATCTGGGTAAAGAACGTTTTTTAAAAAAGTGTAAACGCTTCTCTGCAGAACTATACAACTCGGATTTTAATCAGATTTTGTATGAAGGAATAATTGAAGCTCTCGGATACGGCAAGAATAAAATGCCATTTTTCAAGCTGGCAAAACTGCTTCCTTTTCAGGAATTGAAAACCTTTATTAATGACTGCGTAGATTATCAGGATATCTTCTTCATCTTTATGTATAAATGTGGATTTGATCTTCATGATTACAGTTTCAGTTTCATCGACGAAGAACTTCTGGAGCGCTTTGATACCGTATGCTCACAATTTGCAACAAGAATGAAGGAAACATTGCAGAAAGATGATTGGAATTTCTTCCGTTGCCGTCCGCAGAATCATCCCGTGAACAGACTTTGGCAGATCTCACCTTTTATCTACTCCGCTCTCAAACAGGGAAACCTGATCAACTCGATCATTGCACTTTTTAGTTACGGTAATTCACAGAAAATTGATGCAAAGAAAATTGAAAAAGAATTTTCAAACTTATTGAGCAAAGGAGATCATCCTTCAATCGGCTCTTCCCGATGTAAAGATATTTTCTCAAATATAATTCTGCCGATATGTTATGTTTATGCTCAAACACTTCAGTATGATACATTACAAAAAGTGATCTTTAAGGTATATGGTGATCTACCAAAACTATCTGAAAACTATATTACTAATTATATTCACACTCTTTTGAATGATGGCATTCATTTCCGTATTAACCTGCAAATGCAACAAGGTATGATCCAGCTCTATTACCAGTTCTGCGCTCAACATGAGTGTGATAATTGCGTTGCTAACCTGAAATAAGGAAACAAATAATCTCTATAATTTCCTCCTCTCGCCTTCTTAAAACAGAAATCCTTTTAAAAACTTGAGACATGTCTTCTGTGCTGTAATCCGCCAGCTGGCGGATGAAGTTGAGTCGTAGAGCATGTCTTAAGTTGTAGTGTGCCCACGAATTACTTATCACAAGCTCTCCGATCCGTCTCCGTTACTCTACGCCGTGACGGGCTTGTGACAAGAAATTCTAAGCCCTCAATCATTCTCCGTTACGCCCGGACAAGACGCCTTGGCAGGACGGCTTCGTTTCATAAAAAGGAGTGTCATTCCCGAGCCCCATCGGGAATCCAGAATTATTAAATTGTGTTATTATTTTCTGGATTATAATTAAGATATTTCATAGATTAAGAAAATTTTGTAGATAGACAATTATTTAACATCCTTCTTCATTTCACTTCGCTGTGACAACCACAGAAATCAAAGAAAAAAAGGAAAAGTTTTTTAACATTTCAGTTCAATAATTATATCGGCGACAATCTGTGCACTATTTCTCTCTTGTTCTCATTCTTCGAAAATTGTTGAGTACATACCCGTTAAGTCCACAAAATATTTGACAACCTTTTCCATGAAAATCCCACTGTGATTTAATAAATTATGACTATACCGATCGTTGCAATAGTAGGACGCCCGAACGTGGGCAAATCAACCATTTTTAACAGGATGGTGAAGAGGAAACTTGCGATCGTTGATAAGGAATCCGGAGTCACAAGGGATAGAAAATATTATCAAACCGAATGGAATGGCTATCCCTTCATCGTTGTGGATACAGGCGGGATCGTACCAAGTACAAAGGATACAATGAAGCTTTCCATCAGAGATCAAGCTGAGCTTGCAATTGAAGAAGCTGATTTGATTGTATTTGTGACAGATTGCAAGATCGGTATTACAGATTATGACCAGCAAATCGCAAAAATGCTCTTCCCGGTTCAGGACAAAGTGATCTTTACTGTAAATAAGGTTGATAATGACAAAGAAGAACTGGAAGTTTATGAGTTCATGAATCTCGGGTTTGGTGATCCTATTGGTATTTCTGCTATCAGTGGAAGAAACTTTTCAGAACTTCGGGATCAGATCGTGAACAAATTACCATCTATTTCTGAAATGGAAGAGCAGTTCAAAGAAGATACGATCAAGATCGCAGTTGTCGGCAAGCCGAATGTTGGAAAATCCTCATTAGTAAATAAGATCATAGGGCAAAATGCTGTCATTGTTAATGATATTCCGGGTACTACTCGTGATTCCGTACATCTGAATTTCGAATATAACGGCTGCAATATGACCATCATAGATACAGCCGGACTGCGCAGAAAAAGCAGGGTAAAGTTCGGGATTGAGTATTTTAGCAACCTGAGAAGTCTCCGCAGTATTAATGATGCAGACATCGTACTTGTTCTTCTCGATGCTCAGGAAGAAATCTCTGTTCAGGATAAGCGGATCATTGAATATGCTCAATCCCAGTACAAAGCGCTCATTCTCATTGTCAATAAATGGGATGTGATCAAAAAAGATCATAAAACAGCAAAAAAATACGAAGAGGAAATTCGCTACAGTTTGAATTATGCAAGCTATGCACCGCTCATTTTTATCTCTGCGAAGAGCGGACAGCGTGTAAGAAAACTTCTCGATCTTGTCCTCTTTGTGAACAAACAACGAGAGAAAAGAATTCCTACACACGATATGAATGCCTTTCTGCAAAAGATCGTTGCACAAAATCCTCCAACTCATACTTCACACAAACGAGTTAAATTCTATTACGCATCCCAGGTCGATACCAATCCTCCGCTTTTCCTATTTGTTATGAATAATGCCACGCTTATTACAGAAAATTATAAAAGATACATACGTAATCAGATCCGAAACGAATTCGGTTTTGACGGCGTCACGATCAAATTAAAATTTAAGGATAAATCATGATCCTTTTTGTTTCACTGCTCATCTCCTATTTTCTTGGTGCGATACCAAGCGGTTTTATTTTGGGTAAGATCATCAAAAAAATTGATATTCGGGAACACGGGAGCAAGAATATCGGAGCAACAAATGTTTTGCGAACTATCGGAGTTGTGCCGGGTATAATTTCACTTATTTTTGATTTCTTCAAAGGATTTTTCGCGGTTGAGATTGGACGGCTTCTACTTGCACAATCCTGCGAACACACCATTTTTGGATTCAATCCATTCCTTGATTATACAAATCCTCAAACCTATCAAATCGCGATCGTAGCAATAGGATTAGCTGCGATAATCGGACATATTTATCCGGTTTTCCTGAAGTTCAAGGGTGGAAAAGGTATGGCAACTGGCGCAGGTGTATTGATGAACCTGCTCCCAATACCATTGCTCATTGCTGTTGGAGTATTCCTCGTAATTGCAGCACTGTCGCGCTATATTTCTCTCGCTTCTCTTTGTGCAGTTCTCTCTTTCTGGATAGTTGAGCTCGTACTAAATATACCTAAGTTTAATGAAATTCCTTATCTTATTTTAACAACTTGTATCACAGTTCTAATAATATATCGTCATAAAGAAAATATCATACGTCTGCGTAAGGGTGAGGAATCAAAAATATCATTTAGAAAGAAAATGTAATAAAATTATGTGCGGAATCATTGGAATATTTCAGAGAGATAAAAAGAGCGAATCAGCTTCCCGGCTTGCAGTTCTTGGTCTTTTTGCAGAGCAGCACCGCGGGCAGGAAAGCTGCGGCATCGCTTACTTTGACGGACAAAAAATACAGCTCATAAAAAAGATGGGGCTTGTTAAAGAAGTTTTTAATGAAAAAATACTTGAAGATATGCACTCCCATATTGCGATCGGTCATGTTCGTTATCCCACTAAAGGAACTTCAGACATTGGAAATGCACAACCCCATATATTTAGCAATCTTTCAGGACCTATGTTTGCACTCGCAAGTAACGGCGATATAGTAAATTATCAAGAATTGCGTGATGAACTCGAGTCAAAGGATGTCTTTTTTGAATCTGATAATGACGGCGAGCTTATTCTTAAATATATCGCTTACTATCATGAAAAACAAGGACTCTCGATCGTCGATTCGATCAAAAATGTCATGCGACATTTTCAGGGTTCTTACTCGGCAGTTCTGCTTATCAAAGACGAACTATATGCCTTTCGTGATCCATATAGCAACCGTCCTTTCATATTTGGCGAGCTCGACGATGGCACTTATGTGTTCGCATCAGAATCATGCTCCATAGATATAATCAGGGCTGAATTCAAAAAGGAAGTATCACCATCCGAGATCATTCATGTAAGTGGAAATGGAATGCGATCAATTCAACTGAATCCGGAGGAATTTCGGGATAGAAAACATACTGCTCACTGCGTGTTTGAACTCATATATTTTTCACGTCCGGACAGTGTTGTTTACAACCATGCAGTTTACGCATTTCGAGAAATTCTCGGAAAAAAACTCGCAGAAAAAGAAGATATTATTGCAGATGTTGTTATACCTGTGCCGGACTCGAGCAATTTTATTGCCCTGGGATATGCAAAGGAGCTTGGTATCGATTTCAATTTTGGTCTCATTAGAAATCACTATGTAGGGCGTACATTTATTGCACCGGAACAAACAATTCGAGATGAAAATGTCAGCCAGAAATTCAATCCTCTACCAGGTTATCTAAAAGGAAAAAAAGTAACGCTGATCGATGATTCCATTGTGCGTGGTACAACTTTGAGAAAAATAATTAAAATGGTGCGTAATCATGGCGCAAAGGAAGTCCACGTGCGAATCGGCTCCCCTATGGTGAAATATTCCTGCTATTACGGAATAGATACACCCACCATGGAAGAACTTATTGCAAATCAAAAAACCGTTGAGGACATCGCTGCCTTTCTGCAAGCTGATTCTCTTCGTTATCTTACTGTACCTGAGCTTAAAAGTCTCATTAAAGATAAGAATGATTTTTGCTTTGCATGTTTTGATGGGAACTACCCCATCCACTTGAAGGAGTAATATGAATATTGATGAACACATTCTTAATAAAATATTTGAAACGATAACCTCAAAAAAAATTCTTGTTGTGGGTGACCTTATGCTGGATCACTACATTATTGGAGATGTTGACCGGATCTCGCCGGAAGCACCTGTACAGGTCGTGAAGGTGGAAAAGGAAAAATTTGGTCCCGGCGGCGCTGCAAATGTTGCTCAAAATATTGAAGCTCTCGGTGCGGAACCCATCATTATTGGAACTGTTGGGAACGACCAGAGTGGAGAAAAACTCAAACAGATATTCCGAAAAAATAACATTTCCGACGAAGGGATATTTACCAATACTCACCACCCGACAACACAGAAAACCCGCATCATTGCTCGCAATCAGCAGCTTGTGCGTATCGATTTTGAAAAAGACGATGAAATCGAAGATGAAGTATTGAAAGCTATTAAAAAATATGCAAAAAAAATAGTTCCTGAAATCGATGGTATCATTCTGCAGGACTACAATAAAGGACTGCTTACAAAAGAGCTTATCCATCTTTTCACATCTCTGGCACAAAAGCATCATAAATTCATCGGTATTGACCCGAAAGCAAAGAATTTCTTTGAATATAAAAATGTTACTTTCTTCAAACCAAACAAGCACGAAGCTGAGAAAAATCTTCAATATGAAATCAAATCTGATGAAGATCTGAAGATCGTTGCTCGGAAGCTCATGGAAAAACTCAATTGCTCATACGTTGTGATCACACTCGGTTCAAACGGCATGTTCATTTGCGATGATCAAAACAACTCCTGGCAAATCCCCACTTTTTCTCAGGAAGTTTATGATGTCTCAGGTGCAGGAGATACGGTCATCAGCATGCTTATGCTTGCGATAACAGCGAATTGTGATATCAAAACTGCATCTATCATTGCGAATCATGCTGCAGGTGTTGTATGCGGAAAAGTGGGAACTGCAACTGCTTCCTCTGCCGAGATAATCACATCCTTCAAGAAATGGAATGAATCATGATCGCAACAAGACAAGAGATAGCCAAAATTGCTCAAAACCTTCATGACGCAGATAGAAAAATAGTATTCACAAACGGTTGCTTTGATATAATTCACAGAGGACATATCGAATACCTGAATAAAGCAAAAAAACTTGGAGACATCTTGATCATCGGGTTGAATAGCGATGATTCTGTGCGAAGACTCAAAGGGATTAATCGTCCTATTAACTATGAGCAGGACAGAGCTGTAGTGCTCGACAACCTCAAATCTGTGGATTATGTCTGCCTTTTTGATGAGGATACACCTTATGAGCTCATCAAGATCGTGCAACCGGATATCCTTGTGAAGGGTGGTGATTGGTCTGTCCAGGATATTGTTGGAAGCGATATCGTACTTGCGCTTGGCGGAGAAGTAAAAAGTCTGCATTTTATTGAAGGCAAATCAACGAGCGATATTATTGAAAAGATCAAAAACTCGTAAAACGTCTTGAATAGAACGCCAGTCTTCGCTTCGCCACGACAGGACGCCGTGGCAGGCATAGAGCACCCATCTTCATTTCATTACGTCGTGGTAGGCAGAGAAATTTTTGACTTAAGACAAAATAATTCCCCACAAAAAGAGATTGTCATTCCCTCGAAAGCTTGTCCTCAACTAGATTGGGGATGGGAATCCAGTATTTTCTTTGAACTAAAGGATACACTCTGGAAGTTAGAGAAAATCTACTTATGTTTATATCTGCGTAATGGAATTAAACCTGATGGTTTTATTATTTTTTTGTTCTGGCTCGTCCAGGTTAGGATTTAAGAAATGGTGTTAAATATTTATTCGAAGATTTCGTTTGAAGATTATAAACAGTGTACTCTTTGTCCTCGAGAATGTAAGGTAGATCGAACTAAAGGACATACCGGTTATTGCGAGGAAACAGACAAACTGCATATTTCCAGCATTTGTGCACATTTTGGTGAAGAACCTCCGATTTCAGGCACAAATGGCTCTGGAACGGTTTTCTTTACCGGCTGTTCTCTAAAGTGCTGTTACTGCCAGAATTTTCAAATTTCCTTTGAAGGCATGGGTATTTTCTACACTTGTGAGCAGGTTGTTGACGAGATAAATAAACTTGTTTATTCTCATGATATTCATAATGTAAATTTCGTCACTCCCGATCATTTTTTTCCTCATACAATAAAAATCGTTGAATTACTGCGAGAAATAAACATTTCAATACCCGTCTTATACAACATGTCCGGATATCAGAAAGTTGAATCTGTTAAAGCTTTGGAAGAGTATGCAGATATTTATATGCCCGATTTCAAATATGCTGATAAAAACCTTGCTGAACAACTTTCCAATGCTGAAGATTATCCTGACAGAGCACTTGAATCACTTATTGAGATGGTCCGTCAAAAGGGATTTTTGGATTCATTTGTAGAAGAAAAACAAATTGCAACTAAAGGAGTGCTGGTTCGGCACCTCATTTTACCTGGGCAAGTACAGAATTCCAAGGATATACTTACAACTCTCTTCCTGGAATTTGGCAATGATATTCCGATTAGTTTGATGTCCCAGTACTACCCGACTGCCATGCTAATGAAGAATAATAAATTTACAAAACTTACATATATGAAAAGACGCATTACTTTAAAGGAATTTGAAGAAGTTTACGAACATGCTACGAGTTTGGGATTTCGGAATATTCTTGTGCAGTTCCCTCAGAATTTCAGATCGAAAAAAGACAAAACCGACTTTGTACCCGATTTCAGTAAGGAGAAACCATTCAAGGGGAATAGTTAGATCCAATTTTAATAGCAGGCAGATCAAGAAAAAAAATTGTTCACCACAGAGAGCACCCGTCTTCATTACATTTCGCCGTGGCAGGCAGAGATCACAGAGGATATTATGGATTGTAATCCTGATCCCGATTAACCTGAAGAAGGATCTCCCATGAAGTTTATCGAAAGTTCCCGGGAGATTCTTCGCTCCGCATGCTACACTTAGAATGACAATCTTATTTTGTGTAGTATATTCCTTCTCCTTGATAGGAGAAGGTTAGGATGAGGTAGAAATCCGACTTCGTCACGCTTCGACGCGATAAAAAAAGAGCTGGATTTAATCAGCCCTTATATAATTATATGTCGTTCTTCGATCCGACTTCACGTTGCTACGCCCTGGCAGGCAGATGAACACAGATCAGGCAGATTCTTGCAGATTAAGAATTTTAACCACTAAT
>Ga0209834_10001348_pt1 | contig 13911 bp, 10 predicted proteins | sample Mar14236cmmetaG_FD_184134 | JGI IMG/M metagenome (GOLD analysis project Ga0209834, IMG submission 184134) | Marine hydrothermal vent microbial communities from Guaymas Basin, Gulf of California to study Microbial Dark Matter (Phase II) - Marker... ...
GTGGAAGGCGGGCGTTGTCGTAGGCGACGATGTCCTCTCCCCACGGCCAGTCTGGCGATCCATTCTCAACGAATATGCGAAGAAGGTGCTTGGCGAGGATGCTGGTGCTCCGCTGCGCCTCCCGGTCGCCGCTGAAGCGTTCCAGGTACTTGAGGATGCCGAGGATGGAGTAGGCCCACGCCCGCGGCGAGGTGAAGTGTTCGCATGCGGGGAGCGCCTGCTGGAACAGCCGCGTCGTGAGGCCGAGGATGGGCTCTGTCGGTGAGTGAGCGACGGTCATTCCCAGGGCCCATAAGCTCCTGCCGTGGCTATCCTCCGAGCCAATCTCTTCGATGAAGCGGCGATCGTAGGCCATGAAGTTGCGAACGCGACCGGTATTCCGATCCAGAGCGAAATTGAGGAAGGATAGGTATCTCTGCAGCAGGGGGAGAATCTCTTCGTCCTCCAGAAGCTGCCAGTTCATGAGCGTCAGGATGAGGGCGCGGGCGTTATCATCGGTGGTGTATCCGTAGTGGCGATCCGGCGTGCTGAAGGAGGCGTGCTGGAGTATTCCCGTGTCATCGGTCAACAATCGCAGGTGATCGAGCTTGATATCGGGGAGAGAATGATGCTTCATCGTTCGCTCCCGCGTACGCAGCCCGATGATCGGTCCGCGGCGTTCGTGCAGCGCGCGGCGGAACGTCTCCACGTAGGAGCTTGCCACTTGGCGCCACACCATCTGGCGTCCGAACTGATATGCGCGCTTGCGCATGAGATCGCGCTTATTCTCATCTCCCAGCAGGTCGCGCAGCTCCTCCGCCATAGCCGCCGGGTCGTTGAACGGGACCAGCCGCCCGCGATCATCCGCCAGCAGCTCCTGTGCGTACCAGTAGGGGGTGGAGATGATCGCTTTTCCGCAGGCCATGGCGTAGGCGAGCGTTCCCGATGTGATCTGCTCCTTGGCCAGGTATGGAGTGAGATAGATGTCCGCCGCCACGAGGAAGCGGATCAACTGCTCCAGCGTGACGAAACGGTCGTAAAACACGACGTTCTCCTGTAGCCCTAGGCTCTTCACCATCCGCTCCAGTGAGAGGCGATACACATCGCCGAAGCGCCGCTTCACCTCGGGATGGGTCGCTCCGAGGACGATATACAGGAGATCGGGAAACTCTTTTACTACCTTGGAGAGCGCCTCGATCGCCAGCTCAATCCCCTTGTTCGGGCTGAGCAGTCCGAAGGTGAGGATCACCCGCCGCCCCTCCGCCTGAAATTGGTCCTTGGTGTAGACGGGATCAAGGAAGGGCACGTCCGGAGCTCCGTGGTGAATGAGGAGGATCTTCTCCCGCCGGACGTCATACACCCTCTCCAGCAGTTCGATCGCCTTATTCGCCATCACCACCACGGACCTGGAGTGGGCACAGACGGCCTTGAGCGTCTCCAACTGCCCGGGAGTCGGCTCCTCAAGCACCGTGTGCAGGGTTGTCACCACCGGCCTGGTGAGGTTTCTCAGTAGATCGAGGATGTACGATCCATCGTTTCCTCCGAAGATGCCAAATTCATGCTGCAGGCTGATGACGTCGGTTGTGGAGAGGTTGAGGAAGTCGGCAGCGTCTTGGTAATCGACGCGCCGTTGGGCGAGGATCTCAAACGATACTTCGGGGCCATACTTGTAGCTTGCTTCCCGGTTGGTCAGCGCGACCACGCGAACGGCCTCTGTCGTGCCCATGGCCTCTCCCTGCAGCCGCGCGATGCTTCTTGCCAGGTCATGCGTGAACGTTCCGATCCCGCATTGGCGCGGGGGATAAGTCGCAACAAATGAGACTCTTACCGGCTTTAGGACAGTGTCATTATTATCCATGTATTCCCTCCTCTTCTATAATTATCTGATACACCTCCAGGTAGTCTCTTACCATCCGTTCTTGAGTGAAGCGCTCCTCCACCCAGGAACGGCACTTCTTGCGATCGATCGAGGCGATCTTGCGTACGCTCGCTGAGGCATCTTCTTCGTCGGCAACCAAGAAACCAGTCCTGCCGCCGCGAATGAGCTCGCGCATCGACCCGCGATCGATGGCGATCACCGGTGTTCCGCATGCCATCGCCTCGACAACGGAGAGGCCGAACGGCTCATCGAAGTTGATCATGTGCAACAGTGCTCGCGCATGCCCAAGTAGATCTCCCTTCTCGGGCATGGCGACCGGGCCGATGTAGCGAATCTGATCCCCGTCAACGTACGGAGCGACCATCTCCTCGAAGTACTCCTCGTCCTGCACGATCCCGGCGATGATGAGCTTGGCGCCGGCGCGCTGTGCCACCTTGATCGCTTCGTGTGTTCCTTTGTCAGGATGAATCCGCCCCAAGAAGAGGAGGTAGTCATCCGGATCATTGCAGAATGGATACTCTTCAACAGGTATGCCGTGATAGATAGTGGCGATGTAGTCTAAATTGGGATTCCGGTCGGAGTCGCTTATTGATACGTAGTAGGTATGGTGATTGTACTTCTCATAAACCGGCAGGATCTTTGGAGAGGAGAAACCGTGGATTGTCGTGAGGAGGGGGGTGTGCACGAGTCGGGAATAGGTGAGTGGAAGGAAGTCAAACTGGTTGTGAATGATGTCGAACTCCCCGGCATGTTCGAATACCTCGGAGATGTGCAGACACTCGCAGACCTTGGCATCGACTTCCGGGTTCTCGGAGTAGGGGCGGGGGCATACAGCGTGCAGCTTCGCAGCCGTGGCAGAATCGCCGGTGGCAAAGAGGGTTACATCCACTCCCTGTGCGACGAGCCCCTCGGTGAGCAGGCTCGTCACCCACTCCCATGGTCCGTAGTGACGGGGAGGGACCCTCCATGAGATCGGCGCGAGCATGGCTATCCGCAACTGGGCCATGTGAACCTCCTTACGGCTGCCGGCAAGCAAGAATGTAGTCTAGGAGTTCTCGTATATCGACTGTTGCCAAGCCGACCCTGGTATCGGCGATTCCGTAGTAGATTCGAAGAGTGTCTGTGTCCTTGTCGAGGATCGCTCCCGTAGGAAAGGTTACGCCCGGGACGTCCCCGCCGCGCTGATACCTGTCTCGCGGTCCCAGCACCCACTCTGCGCTTCTCCTAATCATCCGCCACGGCTCCTCCAGGTCCAGAAGGGCGAGACCGACGCGGTAGAGCGCCCCTGAGGCGGTCATGCGGATTCCGTGGTAGATGATCAGCCAGCCCTCAGCGGTTTCGATCGGCGGCGTCCCCAGGCCGACCCGGTGCGAATCCCACCATCCGGGCCGCGTGGGGAGGAGTACGCGGTGATCCCCCCAGTGCGTGAGATCCGGGGAGAAGGAGATCCAGATGTCCCCCTCGCCTCGGATGATCGGGCGGTGGATGAGGGCGTAGCGTCCCTTGAAGCGCCGTGGGAAGAGTGATGCGTCCTTGTCCTCTGGCGGCATGATCGGCCCCACTCGTTTGAAGCTCTCGAAATCTTGGGTCAATGCGAGGGAGACAAGTGGTCCGCTGCTGGAGAATGAAACGTACGTGATCGCGTACTCTCCGCGTTCCTCCAGGAACACGATGCGCGGATCCTCCAGGCCCCACTGCTCTTCGTGCGACTCCGCCTCCGGTTTCAATGCGGGATGTTCATCCACACGCCAATCGGTCTTCCCGTCCGTGCTTCTGGCGATGGTGAGGTGGGAAAACCCCCGCATGTCTTCCACCCGCACCAGGAGAATCGTCTCTCCGGAGAATTCCGCGGCTCCGGGATTGAAGGTTGCATTTGCTGCGTAGGGCCAATCCTCAGGAGATAGGATCGGGTTCTTGTTGTAGCGATGAAACAGGGAACGCTGAGTCTTAGGGGAAGCTTGATTATCCATAGTTCCATCCTCCTGTCATCTGTCCAGTAACGATAATGCTTTTCCTCCCGTGCTCCAGAAGGAGGGGTTCATGCTTGCGTCCACTCCGCTTCGAGGATCGACATGATCAGGGTGTCGTAGTAGCGCCCATTGCGGAAGTAGGATTCGCGCATCCTGCCTTCCTGCTTGAACCCTACCTTCTCATAGGCCCTCTGCGCGCGCTCGTTGTGCGAGTGGACCTGGAGGAAGATTCTGTGCATTCCGAGCTGACTGAACCCGTAGTCGATAATGAGCCGTGCTGCTTCAGGTGTGTATCCCTTACCCCATTGGTCCACCTCACCGATCATGATCCCGAATTCCGCGTTGCGATTGACGTAGTCGATCGAATGCAGGCCACAGTTTCCGATGTGCTGGTCCTGATCCTTGACGATGATCGCCAGTGGAATGTTCGCCTGATCCTTGTAGTGAGAGAGAATCCAGTCCTCCTCTTGGCTGCGGCTCGTAGGGAAGCGCATAGTGAGAGTGGCGGTGACCAGAGGATCGTTTATCCACCTCATGCAGCGATCCAGGTCGTCGTTGTCGATCGGTCGCAGGTAGATCCGTTCGCCAATCAAGAAAGGGTTTTGCATAGCGCCTCCTTCTTCAGTCTGAGACAGAGTATACAAGTAACCTCCGGTCAGGAGCAATCAAGGTGGTCATTGCTGAGATGGAGCCAGTAGGTTCTTGGCGCCAAGCTGCAGGAGCACACAGGAAAAGAAAAAGGCCCTGCGGCAGGCAGGGCCTTACCTACTACGATCTCGCTTATCCTACATGAAGATCGGGTAGACCGGGAAGAGCGAGGCGAAGACAAGCGCGATTACGCTCATCAGCTTGATCAGGATGTCGAGTGACGGGCCGACGGTATCCTTCAACGGATCGCCGACGGTGTCCCCGACGACACCAGCGTCGTGGGCCGCTGACCCCTTCCCGCCAAAGTGTCCCTCCTCGACGTACTTCTTCGCGTTATCCATCGCTCCACCCGAGTTTCCGGAGAAGATTGCGAGCTGGATCGCTGAAAGGAGTCCACCAATCAGGAATCCACCGAGTGCATACCGGCCGAAGATCAGACCGAAAGCGAGCGGAGTGATGACCGCGATCAACGCCGGGAGCAGCATCTTGTGCAACCCTCCATGCGCGGTGATGCTGATGCAGCGCTTGAAGTCAGCGACTGCTTCTCCGGTCATAATCTTTGGATTTTCCTTGAATTGACGACGGATCTCTTCCACGAGAACGCCGGCCGTGCGGCTCACCCCGCGGATGAGGAGCGCCGAGAAGACATAGGGGACCATGGCTCCCAGCATCAATCCGGCGATGACAAACGCTCCCACCTCGATCGGGTTTCCGGTTGGTGAGAACTGCCCCGCGATCTGGCCAACGATGGGCAGTTGAGGTTGAACAACTTGTGATGCGCTCCCGATGGCCGACCACATGAACGCTGCGATCAGACCGAGGGCAGCGAACGCTGCTGATCCTATGGCGAATCCCTTTCCGATTGCCGCGGTGGTGTTCCCTATCGAATCCAGCTTGTCCGTCCGTTCTCGCACTTCCGGGGGGAGTTCAGCCATGGTAGAGATTCCACCAGCATTATCGGCGATCGGTCCGTACGTATCAACGGCGACGGTCATTGCCACAAAGGAGAGCATCCCCATTGCGGTAAACGCTACGCCAAGCAGACCACCGAATTGAAATGCGGCGATTGTCGCTCCGGCGATGACGATGACCGGGAGGAAGGTGCTCATCATGCCGAGAGCGAGTCCCTCAGTGACTGCGATTGCTGGGCCATCTTGGTTTGCCTTAGCCAGCTCACGCGTTGGCTTGTAGTCAGTCGAGGTGTAGTACTCGGAGAAGAACCCGATCGCCACACCCGCGACCAACCCGAGGATCACCTCGTAGAAGATATTCAGCCCTAGTGGGGAGAGGTAGCAGAACAGGAACGTCGTGACAGCTGTGAATAGCGCGGCGATGCGCGTTCCATTCATCAGGATCTGCTGCATCCCCTCTTGACGTTTGCTGAACCTGACGTAGAGGATAGCGAGGAAGCTGGAGAATAGCCCGCCCGCCACGATCATCAGAGGAGCCATCAATAGCCAGCTGAAGTTGCCAACATCAAGACCTGCCGAGAGGCCAAGCTTCCCGATGATCCCCTGGATGCTTGGATTCTCTCTCCCGACGTAGATGTAGAGGACCATGACGATCACCGAGATGATCGCCCCGATGAACGACTCGAGAAGGTCCGCTCCCAATCCTCCGACATCTCCCACGTTGTCGCCAACGTTGTCAGCGATTGTCGCTGGATTACGCGGGTCGTCCTCTGGGATGTGCATCTCCACCTTACCGACCATATCTGCGGCCATGTCCGCCGCCTTGGTGTAGATGCCGCCGCCGACACGGTCGAACAGCGCCACGAGTGATGCTCCCATCGAGTAGGCACTCACGATCAACGCTCCGCGGATAAAGTTGACCCCCATCGACTGGACACCAAATAGGTAGCGTGTCTCAATGTGCAACGTAGCCGGGTCGAACCACTTGCGGAACAGAACGACAACGATCACCAGTCCGATCAGGGCCAGTCCGGCTACGGAGAGGCCCATGACGCTCCCACCGGAGAAGGCCACGTTGAGCGCGTCCTTGAACGACTTACGCGCTGCGTTGGCCGTCCGTGCATTGGCATGCGTCGCTGCGTTCATTCCGATGAATCCTGCGGACATTGAAAGGATCGAGCCGATCCAGAAGGCGACAGCTATCTCCCAAAAGAACAGTATCCACAACAGACCGCCGATGACGACCATGGTGATCCCCATCACGCGTGCCTCTTCCAGCATGAATGTGAACGCACCCGAACGGATGTATCCCTGCAACTCCTTCATCCGATCGGTCCCCTGTGCTTTGCGCACTACCGAACGATTGAAGGAGAAGGCACTCAACAGCGCCAGCACTGAAATCAAAGCTGGTATTACGATTAGAGCAGTCATATTGCTGCACACACCCCTTTTATGTTGTTTGGTTCTACCGACTCCATGAACAGAGAGCCAGCTTCCGCAAATCGCTGCTTCATCACTCTGCACGATCCCGCCTATCTCAAGCAAAATCACGTCATTCTATCTCGCATGGATGGGCGCTTCAAGGTGAAGCGATAAGGGATGGTTGGTCTCCAAACCTGTTTCTCTTGCCACATATGCCGGATCGCACATTGGCGGGCATGTAGCAGGTGGCAGCTGAACCTGAGGCAGACATCTGTCTTGTGCTCTGATGACAAAATGGTGCGCTCTTGACAACGTGGGTCTGTACTCGATTGCGCTCTGCGGGCTAGGCTTGCTGTGATAAGCGAGAGAAAGAAGCACCGAGTGGTGAAAAACAGAAGAAGGAGGAATATCATGAAGAAAGCGCTGATAGTAGCGATTGTTGGGATTATGCTTAGTGCACTCTTCCTAACAGTCGGCTATGCGCAGGGGGAAGCGGCTGCTCCAGCATCACAGGAAGACCTGCTGCAGAAAGAGCTGGCAGAGCTGGGTGATGCATTTGCTGGGGTGAACGATGCTTTCGGTGGCCTGCAGATGTTTATGCATGAGGTTGTTGGTGAGGTCAAGGGGAACATGGCTGCCGTGGACGATCTTGACTCTCGATTGGGAGATCTGAAGGACGTTGTACAGGCGATCTCAGTCGAGCTCAAGACGGCTGAAGGCAAGATCATCGGATTGCGCAGTGATGTCGATGGACTGTCGGCCACGCAGCAGGAATTGCTGGTGAGAGCGACCGCGCTCGAGTCGGGCCTGTCTGAACTGTCCGCCTCGTGTGATGACTTCGAGAACTCCATCACAGCCGCACTTGACGCTACGAATGCAGATGTGAGCGCGCTCGGTGACAAGTACGCTGCCCTGGCGGCAAGCTTCAGCGATTTCAGCGACCAGTTCGCCGCGTTCAAGGACAGCGTCACCGCTTCGATCGGTGCGTTGCAGACCGATGTCTCTGGACTGAGCGATAAATACGATGCCCTAGCGGCAAGCTTCAGTGATTTTAGCGACCAGTTCGCCGCGTTCAAGGACAGCGTCATAGCGGACATCTCCGCTCTCAAGAAGGGGCAATCCGCTCTACAGGACAGAGTCAAGAAGCTGGAAGATGAGGATGTGGGCTCCTTCAAGAAGAAGGTCATCGAGCTCGAGCGGTCGATGAGCGCCCTTTCGATCATGATCGACAACAACCGGGCTAAGCTGGAAGGCTTCGATCAAGCGATCGCAGACCTGTCAAACGGGATCAGCGCCAATCAGGCGGGGATCCTCTCCAACACGAACCTGCTCGAGGACCACGATGCACGCATCACCGCGCTTGAAGGCGGTGCCGGTCTGGCGGAGCTGAAGAGCCAAGTGGATGGACTGTACTTCATCGCGATTGTCGGGCTCCTCGCCGGTGTCGGCGCGCTGATCTGGGGATTCATGAAGTAGAAATGCGATGAGGGGGTTTGCAGAATAGGACGGGATGGGGCGTAAAGCCCCTCCCCTTTTTTGCACTTGCGCGTAATACAAGTTATATTTGTAAACAGGTGGTTGGGAGGGGGAGAATGAACAGTCTAGGAAAGCGCTTACAGCACTTTCGCCTTGAGAGAGGGTGGAGCAAGCGCGCGCTTGCCGAGAAGCTCGGTGTCTCCATTCCCTCGATCATCCGTTGGGAAGAAGAGATCGCAGTTCCCAATGACTATAACCGCTACAAGATCGAACAATTCCTCTCCAGTGCGACAGAAGCGAACGCGCTGTTGTCCCGCGCTCAACAGGAGGATGATGGGCAGCTCGCTCTCTTCCCGAAGAGCAGGGGGATTGGGCAGGTACAATGACGAAGATCAACAAGTTGGAACTGACAGGGTTCAAATCTTTTCGCAACAAGACGGTTGTGCCCTTTTTCGATGGGATGACGGCCATCATCGGCGAAAACGGAGCGGGGAAGTCCAACCTGTTCGATGCGCTCAGCTTCGTCATGGGGCGCCGTTCCTCGCAGATGCGCGCCGGGCGGATGGAGCACCTGATCTTCAACGGCGGTGAGCGACTCTCTCCTGCGGACACGGCGGAGGTCACCCTCTATCTGGACAACAGCGAGGGGGACTTCAACGAGTTCTTTAACGATGGTGAAGCTCCCGAGGTCGCCCTGGGCAGAAGGATCACGCGCAAGTCATCGACGTATACGTTCATGGGGAAGGCGTGCTCGCGGGCGATGATAGATCGCGTCCTTGAGAAGGGGCGCATCGACCCGGATGGGCAGCAGCTGATCGCCCAGGGGCGGATCACGGAGATCATCAAGCGCAGTCCCAAGATGAGGCGAGAGATCATCGATGAAGTGAGTGGAATCGCCGCCTACGATGAGAAGCGGAAGAAGGCGATCACGGAGCTGAAGGATGTCAAGACGAAGCTGAACACGCACCGGGTGATCCTCGCCGAGCGCCATCGTCGCCTGATCAACCTGGCCCGGGAGCGCGATGCGGCCCTCGAGTACGAGCGCCTGACCAAGGAACAGACGTTGTTGCAGGACTCGATCAAGCACCGCCAGCGCGAGCAGCTGGTGGCGCGTCTGGAGAGGGCCAAGGCGGAGCGCGTGGGGATGGCGCAGAAGATCGAGGCGCTCGAAGCGGAGGTGACCAAGCTCGATCTAGCGATCGAGAACAAGGAGTGGGAGCTCGAAGGGATGCGGGAGGACCTGGAGGGGGGAGATCAGATCGCCCTCGTCAAGGAGGTTGAACGCATAAGATCGGAGATCCTCAATCACCAGGGGCAGATCGACCTGAAGAACCAGCAGGTGAAGAACCTGCAGGAGATGATCGACGAGGTCGCGAAGATCAAGGCGCAGACAAGCACACAGTCGAGCTATTCAGGGCGCAACAGGGCTGTGCAGGCCCTTCTGGAGCGAAAGCGCGGTGGTGTCTACGGGACGATCTCTTCCCTGTCCAAGCCGCGGGACGGCTTCGAGGTGGCGTTCGAGACGGCCGCCGGCGGACACATGAACGATGTCGTGGTCGACTCCCGCGAGACGGCGATCGAGTGCATCGATTACCTGAAGAAGAACCGCCTCGGTCGGGCGCGCATCCTTCCGCTGCGCCGGCTGGTCGCCGGGCGCAAGAGCCTCGCCTCGGCCGATGCGCTCAAGCTTCCAGGGGTCATCGACTATGCGATCAACCTCGTTGAATTCGATCCCAAGTACCGCCGCGCCTTCGAGTATGTCCTCTCGGATGCGATCATCGTGGAGAACCTTGCCGCCGTGCGGGATGTCGACGGAGTACGGGCGATCACCCTGGACGGAGATTTGCAGAGCAAGGGGGGCGCCCTCACCGGTGGCTGGCGCGCTGGCGCGAAGGATGCGCGGGCCGAGAAGAAGCCGTCGGATACGACCTTCGACACAGCGAAGAAACGGCAGCAGATCTCGCGGATAAACAGGGAGATCGCCGGGCTGCGCGAGGAGATCGAATCCCTGAGCGAGAGGCTGGCGGACAAGGAGAAGGAGCTAGCGCAGCAGCAGGACAAGAAACAGGAGACCAAGGGAGAGGCAAGCTCGCGCAGCGATGAGCTGCATGCACTGCGTGAGCGGCGGCGAGAGGCGTACAGGGATCTGGAGAACCTGCGGCGCAATATGACGCGCTACGAGCGCCAGGAGGCGGAGGCGCAGGCGGAGCTGGAGGCGCTGGGGGAAGAGGCGCGCGCCCCATCCGAGTTCATCGAAGGCTCGGTCGCTGAGCTTGAGCGCAGGATCGAGAGCAACCGCCGGCACCTGCGGCGGCTGGAGCCGATCAACATGCGCGCGATCGATGAATATGCCGTCTATGAGCGGGAATACAACGAGTTTCACGAGCGGGTCGATGCCTTGGAGGCGGAGAAGCGCGAGATCGAGGCGCTGATCGGACAGATCGAGGAGCGGAAGCGGGAGCGGTTCATGGAGACATTGGACGCGATCAACTCGAAGTTCAGCAGCACGTTCACCAAGCTGTTCAGCGGTGGCTCGGCCTCGCTCGAGCTGGAGGAGGCGGGTAACATCTCCTCTGGCCTGTTGATCAAGGCCAACCCGCCGGACAAGGAGCCGCACGTGATCGACGCCCTCTCCGGTGGGGAGCAGACCCTGGTCGCCACGGCGTTCATCTTCGCTCTGCAGGAGTACCAGCGAGCGCCGTTCTTCGTGCTCGATGAGATCGACGCTGCACTCGACCGCCTGAATATCACGCGCCTCGGGCGGATGCTGCGCGAGTATGCCAATAAGATTCAGGTGATCGTTGTCTCACACAATGAGGAAACAGTTCGTCATGCTGACCGGGCCTATGGGGTGACAATCAAGAATGGCGCGTCGCAGATAATCGCGCTCAATCTGAACTAGAGGAGACATGAACAGGATGGACGGACTTACGATCGCCGAGATCCCAATCACCGATCTGTTGGAAGAGACGTGGGAAGGGCTTCTGCAGCGGCTGACCGTGGACATGGACCCATGGGACATCGACATTGTCGAGCTGGCGCACCGCTACCGCGATTACGTGGACGCGCTGCGTGAGCTGCACTTCGAGATATCCGGGCGCATGGTCCTCACCTGTTCTGTTTTGTTGCGCATGCAATCGGACGATCTTCTCGCTTCGGCGCGCCCTACGGACAGGGATGCGTTGATCGATGAGCTGGAGGGAGCGATCGAAGAGGAGGCGGCCGAGTGGGAGCCCCCTGAGGAGCCGGAGGAATTCGCTCTTCCTCTCTTTCGCCGCCCTCGTCGGCAGGTGACGATCTTCGACCTCAAGCGGGCGCTCACTGCGGCGATGAAGGTCAGCTTCCGACGTGGGAAGCGCCATGCGCACCGCGTCGTAGCGGAGGACGAGGAGAATCTCTTCGATGACTTCGAGCTGGGGGGACCGGACTTCGGGGAGAGGCTCCATTCCCTGTTCACGAAGATCAAGAATCTCCTCACCGGGCACCGTGTGATCAGCTTCTTCCGCCTCCTCGAACGGGGGGACAAGGATGAACGGATCAGGTACTTCTTCGAGGTTCTGCACTTGGCGGCGCAGGGGGAGATCACTTGTCAGCAGGAAGAGTTCCTCGGGGACATCACGATCACGCTGCCACAGGAGGCATCGCCTCGTGAGGCACTGCCTCGTGAGGCACTGGCGCAAGAGTGACAAGGAGATTGAGTGATTCAACAATCATCCGATCATTCAATCGCTGAATTCCTCAATTTGTGCTATGGGAGAGGCGATGTACGATAGGCAAGAGAGTGATTTGGAGCACGATCAAGCCCTGGTCGAGGCGGCCCTTTTCCTCTCGCCGCAGCCGTTGACGCGGCACAAACTGGCACGAATCATCGGCGGAGCATCCCTATCTTACGTTGAGCGCCTGTTGGATCAGATTGCTGATACCTTCCGGAGCGATACGCACGGAATCGAGCTTCACGTGGAGGATGGCAAGGCGATGTTCCAGGTGAAGCGAGCATACATCGACGCGGTGGCTCACCTTGCCCCGCATCAGGACATCTCGCGTCCGGTACTGCGCAGCCTGGCTATGATCGCCTACAACCATCCGCTGACCCAGGCCGACCTGGTGAAGGCACGGGGAAACAAGGCGTACAAACACGTGCAGGAGCTCCTCGAACGGCGCCTCATTCGTGCCGAGGAGCAGGGGCGCACGCTGCTCCTCCACGTGACCGACGAGTTCCTGCGCTACTTCGGCCTGTCAAGCGTGGAGGAATTCCGCTTCCACGTGGGCGATCTGCCCGAGGAGGAACCGGAAGAAGGGCAAGAGCCTGAACAGCAAGAAGTGGCTCAAGAAGAGACAGAAGATATAAAAGACAGTGGGGAAGAAGCTTCACAGGAGGTGGATGATGGATAGATGGGAGTGCACAGTGTGTGGATACATCTACGATCCGGCAGCAGGGGATCCGACAACAGGGGTTGCCCCGGGAACGGCGTTTGAGGACTTGCCCGATGGCTGGACCTGCCCCGATTGTGGGGCGGAAAAGGAGCTATTCGAGCAGATCTAGAACCGTGAGGCTCAAATCTTGAGATCCGGTCCGCATTTTGCGGATTCCACCGCCTGTATCACGTACTATACAAGGCGAGGGATTCGGGCTCAGTAAGAAACGGCCTTATTCACAAGAGACACTCGAGAGGATCTCTCTTTCAGTGGTCCAGAGAACTCCCGATTCGCCCCTATTTCGTCGGACCACTCTCCAAGGTACGCGAGGGGAATAACGGGGCTCTCAATCGATTCTTGCTTCTGTGGGGATAGTCGCAAGGCGAGGAGGTCGAATTCCCTACACTCCAAACTGCAGTTTCTATCCAGACCTCCGAGAGTCGGGTGTATCGCATGCTCGCTGCCTCTCCGAAGCTCTAGCTCTTGTCGGTTTCGACACTATGTTTGGACAGGATTCAGGAATGAAGGTCTGTTGTTGGCAAGGGAATCTCTCAGTCTGATAAAAGGATTGGCAGATTTCCTCAACGTCGACAGTAGGCCAGCAAACCGAATTGCATTAGTTGAGTTGTGCTAATACTCTTAGTTGAAACTCAACTAAGGAGGTTGATGTGATGAAACGCATGGCCGCGATGGTGTTTGTCGTCTTGATCGCGCTGTCGGTAAGCGGGGCAGCGGGACGTGTACAGGATCGTTCCACGTGGGCAGGCGAGGGGACCCGTTTGGGATTCTTCTTCCCGCCCTTCAGTACACACGTGCGTGAGATTAGTACTAGCGAAGCTTCCTTCTTCGATGTTGGCTGGTGGGAGCCGGTTTATCCCGGATGGCAGAATGACATGCGTGACTACTATGGAGAGAAGGTCGTTGTCGGGGGCAGCGGGCCCCACGTCTTCCTGTGGATCGACGGGCAGCGTGTGAAGCTCAATCACGAAAGCTTCTGGGAGAAGTACTCCGTGTTGGGTCCCGATCCCAAGGTCCCTTTCGAGATCCCGGGCGATACCGACTGTAAGGTGCTCAAGAGGTACTTCCAGTTCCCGCCGGGCTACTTCTCTCCGGGCACGTACGAGATCACGTGGGAGATCTCTCACCGAAACCCTCAGCACATCTTCTGGCTGCTTGGTCCTGGCCAGCCCATCGTTGGGACGACGATCCT
>Ga0209834_10001350_pt1 | contig 13901 bp, 15 predicted proteins | sample Mar14236cmmetaG_FD_184134 | JGI IMG/M metagenome (GOLD analysis project Ga0209834, IMG submission 184134) | Marine hydrothermal vent microbial communities from Guaymas Basin, Gulf of California to study Microbial Dark Matter (Phase II) - Marker... ...
CGTTGAACCGTACAAGGCCATTGTTGTGGAAGATGCCACTTCGGGAGTGCAGGCCGGAAAAAATGGAAATTTCGGACTGGTACTCGGCTTGGCCCGCGAAGACAACATCCAGACATTAAAAGCCAACGGTGCCGATATAGTAGTTGAAGACATGGGAGAACTAACGATAGAGGATTTCGACAACTGGTTTAAAAAGGGAATCGAAAACGACAACTGGCAAATAGCTTATCACGATTACGATCCGGAAAAGGAAAAGTCGCGCGAAGCCCTCTTAACTGTCGGAAATGGTTTTTTTGGCACCCGCGGGGCAATGGAAGAAACAACAGCCGGGAAAGCCCATTATCCGGGAACCTATGTTGCCGGCCTTTACAACCGACTAACGACATCAGTGGCAGGAAAAGATGTTGTGAATGAAGATTTTGTCAACATACCGAATTGGTTAAAAATCGGTTTTAAAATTGAAGATGAAAACTGGTTCAGCCCTGATGAGGTTACTATTAATGAGATCAGCCGGAAGTTGGATTTCCGTAGCGGTTTGGTGTCTAGAATCATGATTGTTACAGATGATGAAGGACGAAAAACAAAAATTGAATCGTACCGCATGGCCAGCATGACAGAAAGAAATCTGGCAGCTATTAAATACCGGATAACTCCGCTTAACTATTCAGGCCAGATGAGTTTTTGCAGCTCGCTGGACGGTACAATCACAAATGAGGGTGTCGATAGATACAATTCCCTTAACCAGCAGCACCTGGAACCTTTGGAACACAGCGAAGGAGAAAACATTTCCTGCCTGAAAGTGCGTACAACACAGTCGAAAATCGAAATCGCCGAGGCGGCACGTTTACAATTTCGTATAAATGGGAAAGAACAGGCAATTGATTCTCGTGTATTGACAGATGAGGGTATTGTCTATACAATAATTGATCACAACGCCCGAAAAGGGGAAACTGTTGAACTGCAAAAGATTGTCAGTATCTATACATCACAATTCGGTGACACAAACATTTGTGAGCTGGCCATCAAAGCTGCTGACCAGGCTCCCTCTTTTGACATGTTGCTGGAAGACAGCGCTAAAGTTTGGGAAAGTATCTGGCAAAAGGCTGACATCCGTATTGAAGGAGACCGCATCTCACAGAAGTTGTTGCGGATGCATATCTACCATCTGATGGTTTCAGCTTCACCACACAACGTCAAACTGGATGCCAGCGTTACGGCACGCGGTCTTCACGGAGAGGCCTACCGTGGCCATATTTTCTGGGATGAACTCTTCATTTTGCCGTTTTACGATATCCATTTCCCCGAAGTGGCACGTTCCCTGCTGATGTATCGTTACCGCCGGCTCGACAGTGCACGCGCCTATGCCCGTGAGTATGGCTATGAAGGCGCTATGTTCCCCTGGCAAAGCGGCAGTGACGGCAGTGAAGAAACCCAGGTACTGCACCTGAACCCTGTCACCGGCGAGTGGGGCCCTGATCACAGTTCACTGCAACGGCATGTGTCACTGGCCATTGCTTACGATGTGTGGCAGTATTTCCATGTCACTAACGATGTGGATTTCGTGGAAAGATACGGTGCCGAGATGTATCTGGAAATCTGTCGTTTCTGGGCAGGTAAGGCTGAATTTGACGAAAAGACAGGCCGTTATTCTATCAAAAAAGTGATGGGGCCGGACGAATTCCACGAGATGTACCCCGGAGCCAATGAAGGCGGGCTAACCGATAATGCCTACACAAACATCATGGTTTCGTGGATGTTCAGTCAGGTTTCCGGATTGCTGAATAACATGAGCACACAGGCCAAAACATCGCTGTTTCAAAAGATCGGACTGAAAGAAGAAGAAATAACATATTGGAACGATATCCGAAGAAAACTCCGGCTGGTGATCTCCGAAGACGGCATCATCGCTCAATACGATGGCTATTTCGAACTGAAAGAACTTGACTGGGCCTATTACCGTAAGAAATACGGAAATATTCATCGGATGGACCGCCTGTTGAAAGCCGAAGGTAAATCAGCTGATGACTACAAAGTGGCCAAACAGGCTGACATGCTGATGACCTTTTACAATCTAGACAAAGAGCAGGTGGACCGGATTCTGGAAGAAATGGGATACAAGCTGCCGGGAGACTACCTGGAGAAAAACCTCCGCTACTACCTGGCACGCACCTCCCACGGATCAACCCTCAGCCGGGTGGTGCATGCCCAGCTGGCCAAGATCATCGGTGACGAAAAATTAAGCTGGGATTTGTATTTTGATGCTTTAACCAGCGACTACAACGATATACAGGGAGGCACTACCGCCGAGGGTATCCACACAGGCGTAATGGCCGGCACGATTATGATCGCCATCACCACCTTTGCCGGTGTTGATTTGCGAAGTGATGTACTGAAAATTGACCCGATATTGCCGGAACGGTGGAAAAGGATGACTTTTAATTTGGGTTTTAAAGGAGTGCATTATCATTTTGAAGTGTCAGGTAATTCTGTCAAAATTAATACCGACAAGAATGCTGTTGTAATTGTAGGTGGAAAACAAATAAAGATGAAGAAAGGGGAAGAAATAAATATTATCGCTGACGAATGAATTTGACAACTGGTTATTCTGGCGTCCCTCCGGGACTAAGGATTCCATAATTATTTAATTAACGTCGTTCTCATCCCGGAGGGATTGAATGAGAACCAAGACCGGGAATTTATTCCCGGGCAAAACAAAAACAACATAACATGTCATCATTTATTCGAATATACATTCATTACGTGTTTAGCACTAAGTATCGTGAACCTTTGATAACAGAAGAACTGGAAAAACGGCTTTGGCCATACATGGCTGGTATTGCCAGAGAAAACAATATGGAATTGATTACCGTTAACGGAACAGAAGACCATGTACACATTTTACTATCTTTACCTTCGACAATAACTATCTCTCAAGCCATAAAACTGATAAAAGGAGGTTCTTCCCACTGGATTCACCAAATATTTCATGATCTTCAAAATTTCGCATGGCAAATTGGCTACGGCGCTTTCAGTGTAAACCATTCTGATATACCACAAATTATCAATTACATTAAATATCAAAAGAAACATCATGCTGAACAGAACTTCAAAAATGAATTTCTTGTTTTGTTAAAAAAACATGAGATAAATTATAATGAAAAATATATATGGGAATAATCTTTCGCTGACGAATGAATTCGACAGCTATATATTCTGGCGTCCCTCAGGGACTAGAGATACCGGAATTATTTAAATAACGTAGTTTCTCATCCCGAAGGGATAGAATGAGAAACTAGATCGGGAATTTATTCCCGGGCGAAAACAGAATTAATACAATAGAAAATATATAACCATGCTCGAAGACGTATTATTGATCACCGAAAAACACCGCACAGCAGCGGCGGATATTGTAAAAGAGATCCTGAAAAGAAAAAAAGACAAATTTATCGTGGCTATTTCCGGCGAATCAGGCTCAGGAAAATCAGAACTGACACATGTAATTGCCAAAGAACTGCGCAAGCACGGCCTATTCGCCAAGCCCATCCACATTGATAATTTTTACAACACCCTGCCTCTTGAACGAACTGAATGGCGCATCAAAAACGGCATTGAGAAAGTGGTGGGCATGAACGAATACAAATGGGATGAGATCAACCGGGTGATTGACGATTTTAAAAACAACCGGAAATCTTCCATGCCGTGCGTGGACCTGGTAACAGAAAAAGTAGATACGCTTACAACAGATTTTAATGGTATCGACATGTTGATCATCGACGGATTGTACGCCATCAACACCGAAGGTGTAGATTTAAGGGTGTTTATCGAACTAACCTATCACGAAACCAAGAAAGCTCAGAAAGACCGCGGCAAAGAACCCCAGAACGAATACCGGATGCGGGTGCTGGAACAGGAGCACAAACAGGTGCAATCGCTGAAAAACAAAGCAAATTTGTTGGTGAATATGGATTATAAAGTTATCCCTGCTTAATATAAATTGAGGCAAACCTATGCTGTCATAAGATAGTATTCAGGCACTTATATCTATAAAACTCATCACTGTGTAAGTTTTTTTATTATATTTAATGCATTGTTTAACCAAACCTCATTATTATTATGAAAAAGTTATTCTATGCATTTTTCATCATGATAATTGTTCTTCCGGCTACAGCGCAAGAAGTTTGTAGTAATTACTCACCCGTTGCTTCGCCGGACGGAAATTATCTTTATTTCAGCTCAAACCGAGTGGACGACACTTATTTTATTTACCGGAGTAATATTGACGGAACAAACGTTGAGCGTTTAACCACAGGTTACCTCCAGGAGTTTTACCCCAGATTAAGTGCTGACGGAACCCAATTGGTGTATCAGCAAAACAGTGCCGGATCAACGGCAGAAATATTTATCATCAACACGGATGGAACCAACCAAACAAGGTTGACTAATAATAGCATTCATGATGGCAAGCCAAGTTTTTCGCCAGATGGAACTAAAATTGTTTTCGAATCATGGGATGAATCGGAAACATCAGAAGAGATTTTTATTATGAATATTGACGGAACCGGCAGAACACAGTTGACCAACGTTGAAGGATTACCACGCCAAACGGGACCTGTATTTAACCCTTCGGGAACAAAGATTTACTTCCGTCAGGGGATTAATGCCAACTCCCACATCATCAGTATGGACCCTGACGGTTCAAATTGGCAAGACATCACCGATCCTAATGAATTCGGATACGATGATATGTATTTAAGCTTCAATCCGGAAGGCAGCAAACTGCTTTTTACAACCACAGAGTGGAATGGCCATGGCGGGCCTTTTGATATTGTGTCCTGTAATCCTGACGGATCTGACTGGCAGAGGTTAACCATGAGTACAGAAAGTGATGGCAGCAGTTATAGTGCTTGTTACAGTGCCGATGGAAGTAAAATATTCTTTGGAAATGACAAATTCAATGATGAATTTATTTGGGATATTTTTTCAATGGACAGTGACGGAGCTGAAAAAATGATGGTGGTGAGTTGCAGCAATTCAAGTGTTAATCCTCCTGAAGCCAACACTAAATTGCTTACATGCACACCTAATCCTATCGTAAATGAAGGATTCATTACGGTGAATATTACGGATCCCGAAAATGCATCATTTACAGCAACAGACCTTTCTGGAAGATTAGTTTCCTTTGATTATTCTATAACCAGGGAGGGCATTTTAATACGTCGGGGCAATTTACATCCGGGGGTATACTTATTCAAAATTCATATTGAATCCAATCAGCCTGCTACGGGTAAACTGATTATCCGGTAACCGATTGAATCAATTACACTAAATAAAAACACAAGCTTTTAGCGGTTAGTGTTTTTCATGTACCAAAGTTTATCACTGATTTGGGTCGTCCACATCTTTTACCAGCAGGGTTAGAAACCCGGCCAGAATCATGGAAGCACCTCCCAGAATCAGTGCATAAATAGCATGTCCGCCGGCAATGTCTCGAACAAAGAAACCCAGGATGCTGGCTGCAAGAATTTGGGGAATTACAATGAAAAAGTTGAAAATTCCCATGTAAATACCCAGTTTGTGTTGCGGTAAAGAGCCTGTTAGAATGGCATACGGCATCGCCAGGATACTGGCCCACGCCAGTCCCACGCCTACCATAGAGATGATTAGAAGATAAGGATCGTGGAAGAAGTAAATGGAGATCAGTCCCAACCCTCCGGCCACCAAAGCGATCAAGTGGGTGATCTTCCGGTTTGTATATTTAGCCAACACCGGCAGCAAGAAGGCCACCACGGCAGCGAATCCGTTGTACACGGCAAACATAATCCCCACCCAGTTAGCTCCCTCGTTAAACAACTCAGAGCTTGAATCGGTTGTACCATATATATGACTCGTTACAGCAGCTGTCGTATAAATCCACATGGCAAACAGAGCAAACCACGAGAAAAACTGTACTACTGCCAGTTGTTTCATTGTAGCCGGCATTTTAAACAGGTCGTTGATTACCTCCACAAAACCATTCTTCTCTTTGCCTGATCTGATCAGCGAACCCGCCACAACCTGCACCAGTCCAAACACCATCAGTCCGAAACCAAGAATATATAATTCGGCTTCCAGATTGAAATAATACACCAAAAAGGCAAGGACAGCCCCTGTGATCAGCCAGAGAATACTACTCTTCAAAAACCTTGATGAGGGTAAAATTTCATCCGCTTCCTGTTCTGCCTGAACCATCTCTTTCCGTTCTTCCTGAAATGCTTTCATCTCTTCAGGTGAATACTCTTTAGTACGTAATACTGTCCATAAAACAGCTATAAAAAATATAGCCCCACCGATATAAAACGAGTATTTCACAGAAGGTGGTATCATCCCTTCCGGAGCCGTATTGGCAATGCCCAGCCAGTTGGTCATGATGTAAGGCAATGCCGATGCCACCACAGCACCGGTGCCGATGAAAAAACTCTGCATGGCAAACCCTTTTGTACGTTGTTCCGACGGTAACATATCGCCTACAAAAGCCCGAAACGGTTCCATCGAAATATTGATGGAAGCATCCATAATCCAAAGCATCCCGGCTGCCACCCACAATGCCGGTGAATTGGGCATGATAAAAAGCGCCAGTGAGGCGAGGATAGCCCCCACCAAAAAATAAGGCCGCCGCCTGCCAAACCTGTTCCATGTGTTGTCGCTCATATGCCCGATAATGGGTTGAATGATCAAACCTGTTACCGGAGCAGCAATCCACAAGATCGGAATATCATCGACTTGAGCACCGAGTGTTTCGAAAATCCGGCTGACATTGGCATTTTGCAGCGCAAATCCAAACTGGATTCCAAGGAACCCGAAACTCATATTCCATATCTGCCAAAAACTTAATCGTGGTTTCTTTGCCATTCTTTTACTCCTTATTTTTTGTGTCAATAATTATTGTTACCGGACCATCGTTTACCAATTCCACATTCATCATGGCGCCGAATTTGCCTGTCCCGACAGATTTTCCCAGTTCCGTTTCCAGTTGCTTTACAAACTGTTCATATAACGGGATGGCCGTTTCCGGTCTGGCAGCTTTGATGTATGAAGGCCTGTTTCCTTTTTTAGTGGAGGCATGCAGTGTGAACTGGCTTACAACAATGGCCTCAGCATCTATGTCTTTTACCGACAGGTTCATCACCCCTGCCTCATCATTAAAAATTCGTAATCGGGTAATCTTTCCGGCCAGCCATTCAATATCCTGATCTGTATCTGTTTCTTCAATACCCAAAAGGATGAGCAGGCCCTCACTTATCTCCGAGTGGACTACGCCCCCAATGGAAACCGATGCGCTTGAAACCCGTTGAATAACTGCTCTCATATTTTATAAATTAACCACTGCAATTTATTAATTTTACCGAAAAGAAGACAGCATGACCCGATTAAGTGTAAATATTAATAAAATAGCCACCTTACGCAATGCGCGGGGCGGCAATTTGCCTGATGTACAGAAAGCTGCCGTTGATATCCAACGTTTTGGAGCCCAGGGTATCACCGTACACCCACGCCCCGATGAGCGGCATATCACCCGCAAAGATGTGGAGTTGTTGCGCCCATTGATAACGACTGAGTTCAACATCGAAGGCAACCCCACGCCTGAGTTTATCGAACTGGTACTCAAACACAAACCAGAACAGGTCACTCTGGTACCCGACGATCCGGGGCAGCTTACATCCGATCACGGATGGGATACCGTAAGACATAAAGATTTTCTGGTAGACGTAATCGCCCGTTTTAAGGAAGCCGGCATCCGCACCTCTATTTTTGTGGACCCCGACCAGAAAATGGTGGAGGCTGCCAAAGCCACAGGCACCGACCGCATTGAACTGTATACCGAAAATTATGCTTCTGATTTTTTCAAAGGAAAAGAAATGGCTATTGCCCCTTTTATCGAAGCAGCAAAAACAGCGAGGGAAGTTGGCCTGGGACTGAATGCCGGCCACGATCTGAACCTCGATAACCTGAAATATTTTATCAGGAACATCCCCTGGACCGATGAAGTTTCCATCGGCCATGCCCTGATCTGCGATGCCTTGTATTACGGATTGGAAAACACGATACAACTCTACCTGAGAGAATTACGATTGGATTAGATTGACCACTAAAAAATTATTCGTTTTGAGTTCACATTCCATACATTTCAAACCCATCGGCATCATTCATACGCCTTTTGACGGAACGGAGAAAATACCCCGACAGGGACGGTTTTCGGATGAGGCAGCCGGTTATGCCGAAATATTTGAAGAATTTTCCGAAGGGCTGAAAGACCTCAATACTTTTACGCATGCCCATCTCATCTTTTATTTTCACCTGAAAAAAGAAGCCCTAAAGCTAATCCAGTATCCTAAAAACAGGGATATTCCTCGCGGAGTATTTGCTATCCGAAGTCCGCTCAGGCCTAACAAAATTGGTTTGACAATTGTTAAAATTACTTCTGTTGAAGACAACAAACTCTATTTTACCGGTGCCGATATGATCAACGGCACTCCTTTACTCGACATCAAACCTTACGTACCGGAAATTGACTGCTATCCGGATGCAGGTAATGGGTGGTTTGAAGAAATTGACTGACAAACAATTCGTACACTACCATTTTTATTAAAAACAATTACTTCGGGAATCTTAAAAGGTTGTTCAATGTAACTCTTATAGCCGCTTAAGCCATTTAGCAAAAAACACATCATAAACATAATATTTAATGCCCTTTTTATAAATCATGTTTTTATCCATTAAGGATTTAATTCCTCTTCTGATTGTTGCCGCATTACTCAAATTATGCTTATGAATGAACGAAGAAGAAGTGACTTGAGAGATTCCTTCCTCCCTGGCTAAGGCAAGAAGTAAATTCCATTGCTGCTTTGTCAACAAATTACGATATTCGGAATAATAAACATCATTCTCTTCTAAAATATCCGAAAGAGTTTGTTTCACCGTTTCAACTGTAATTTCTTTAATATCGGAACCATATAATTTATTACATAGAAATTGAACATAATAAGTGTGACTGTGAGTCTGCCTTAATATTTCCTTTACCGCTTCATCATCAATAAGAATAAACCCGGATGTAAACTTCTCTTTTATAAAAATCGAATAATCGTCTTGGGGAATTTCTTCCAAATACATCCATTCGGTACTTTGATAAAAAGGTTTCTTAGCATCGGTAAACATACTTGCTAAAAGCTGTTTATCACTTCCTGAAAAAATAAAACTCACATTTTGTAGTTTTTGGATGTTGACACGCAACAATGCTTCAATATTATTTTCCGGATAATTGACGATCTGTTGAAATTCATCAATAGCCACAATCATTGGCTTTTCATTACTTCTTTCTGCTAAGAAACCGAAAATATCTTCCAATGTTCTGATGCCCGAACTCTCATTTTCAATATTAAAAGAAAGAGCCGGCAACCCCGTTAAACCATCAAAAGTTATTGTAGGTCTAATATGCCGAATAAAATATTTTGTCATCCTTTTTACTTTCTCAGGCCATGACTCCTTTTCAGCCAATAAACTTGTACCCAACTTATTGATGAAACCTGATAAAGATTCTGTGTGATAGATGTCAAAATACACGGTATCCATCTCATTAATTTCTGATAACTGATGAAAAACGTGATGAATAAGACCTGTTTTGCCCATTTTTCTAATGGACGATAATGTCAAATTCCTTTGATTCTGGGCTGCATTAACAATCTTTTCTGTTTCACTTTTCCTGTTACAAAAATATTCCGGCCCGGCATAATCTTTTAAGGTAAATGGGTTCATAATGTTTTACTTTCCAACAAAAGTAAGATCTTTTTGATTTTAAACAAAATGTTTAAAACAAAATGTTTAAAACATTTTGTACACAGTACATTTTGTCAGTCTTCACCAAAAGGTACAGAAATTGATATCCCTTTATTCGAACAAAAGGTAATGAAGCTATGAGTAAGTTCAACGATATAATTCAAGGAAGCACACCGGTGCTAATCGACTTTTCAGCAGAGTGGTGTCAGCCGTGCAAAATGATGCCACCCATTTTGAAAGATGTAAAAAAACAATTGGGTGAAAGGATTAGGATACTGAAAGTAGACGTTGACCGCAACCCGGCCATTGCCCAAAAATACCAGATCCGCAACGTGCCCACACTGATGGTATTCAAAAACGGACAAGTGGTTTGGCGGCAAGCAGGTGTGATACCGGCACAGCAACTGCTGCAAATGCTACAACCACATATTTAACTCCGTATGATTTTACTTACTCCTGGGTTAATTTTTCCTGCATCCTCTTTAAATTCTTCTTATATATCTTCAGGTTCGGATCAGCTTTTGATGTCGCCAGTTCTACAGCCTTTTGATAATTCTTTTGTACATCGGTAAACTGATCATTATTTTCATAAGCTTCTCCCAAGCTGTCGTATACATTCGCTGATTCCGGAAATCGTTTCACATTTTCCCTGAACACTGTGATTGCCTGTTTAATATCGCCTTTATTCAGGTAAGTATAGCCCAACCAGTTAATTGTATTTTCGGGTGTCTGCATATCAAGACTATATTTTTTCGAAAGAAATTTGTAATGCTTGTCAATAGCTGCCAAACCTTCGTTAAACACTTCGGGTTGCAATTTCCAGTCGGAAAAGATATATAATAAGCCATTGTAAATACTCAGATGAGGCGTTGTACCATGACTGTCATCCAGCATTTGCAAATACTCAAAATTCAGGCCTTTGGGTGATTTCGTTTCTACCGTCTTTGCAAAATAAGCAAGTGCCTCAAAATAATTAGGTTCGTTACCAATGGTCATGTAATAGTATGTTTCACTGGAAAATTTCGGTTTTAAATTGCTTTCGGTTTCTATGACAAGTAAATTACTATCATACATCAAATAAGGACTGACCGAAATATAGCCATCAAACATTTCCGGCTTATTTAAAAGTACATACGTGGCGAATGTTCCACCCAAAGAATGTCCCATTAATATGTCATAAGATTGCACCCGATAATTCCTTTCCATAAAAGGAAATAGTTCGTTTGCGAAGAAGTCTGTGAATTTCTCAGCACCTCCTGACTCAGCTACCTGCGATAGTTTTGTCGGAGTAAAATCCCTGTTTCTGTTCACATTTACTACGGCAACAACGATCATCTCCGGGATCATACCGCTGGCCGATAAAAACTGTGTTATCCCCGAAGCATGAAGAAAATGCGTTCTACCGTCAAGCAAATACAAAACGGGGTATGCTGCTTCTGAAAAATTATAACTCTGAGGGAGGTAAACGTAAATGGTCCTCTCTTCATTTAAAACAGTTGACTCGAAAGTTACTTTTTCACCGATAACATACTCATGCTCACCGGCTGTTAACAATGTTAAGCTCCCCGTAAACAGGGCAATAATTAAAATAATTCGTTTCATGTTGCGATTCTTTAATGTTTATAAAATTTATTTTCTCATTAATCTCTCAATAATTCATCGTAATAAGTGTCCAACGAACGTTTATAAGCATGTAAAAAGCTATGACTATCATAAAGCTTCCGGAGCTTATCCAAGTGGTATTCAGGTTTTTGCATCAGTTCTGCTATCTGATCTATCACCTGCAATTGATCTGCTGTAAGATTGTCAACTGAAAAATCATCAGTAAACAAAAATGCAGGCGAATGCCAGTAATTTCTTTCATCACTCAGTACAAAAGCCTGGTCGAGCAACAGAATGTAGAGAAATGCCTGCGCTCCTTCGCCAATGGAACTTGTATAGTCAACATCAGGGAGCTGACTGTTTCTGAAATTGATCCACGCGTGAGAAGAAGATTTAAATTGGTTGGATGACACGTTGACGAAATTACGGTCAGGGTCAACCATAATCCATTGCTCTTTGTCAGTATCCCAAACCTCACAGATTACATGGCCGAAACGTACATTTGCCTGTTCTTCGAAATAACGTGCAAAACCGGCCCTCATCCTTACCGGAATACCTTGCGACCTCAATATTGAAACAAGTAACAAACTGTGATGATAACAGCCAACAACCAGGCGATTTTCGGGTTTACGATCCATTGTCAACCCTCCGGAATCTCGTTCAATCAATTTTTCAAGCATCTGTGAAACTACAGGCAGGACCTCATCTTCCATTAGGCATCCTTCGGGCAAGATATCTTTCATTTGTCTTGCCTCAAACGGGTGTATGAGTTGTTTTTTGATCAGATTGCAGACTTCTTCTGTTGATTCAGGCAGGTTTTTATAAAGGTATGAATATTCGCCCGGATCAGTAAAACCGGTGAATTGCCGGTAGTGTTTTAATACTTCAGCTGATGGTTTAACCGGAGTTGTTTGATGGCATGACTGAACTGTAAAAACCATACAGAGAAATAAGACTGCAAGATTGATCGTCCCTGATTTATTTTTGAAGCTTCTCATTTCTGATCTGTTCGTTGTATTAATGATCCGTTTTATATTCCATGATCTCCATCTCCTTGTAATTTATAATGGTTTGCCGTGTATGCAAAATACCCAGACGGAGATGTCCCGAATCAACGTAATCTGTTTCATGGAAAGTTACATCAACCGGTATCCATCCGGCCTCTCCCATAAAAACTTCATTCCATGCATGGTGGCCAAAACTCCCGTTCATTTCATGTGTGTACATACAGCCCCAAACAACCCTGGCCGGAATGCCGGCTGCCCGACAAAGGGCTGCCATCAGCATTGACTGCGACCCGCATGCTCCGTTTCTCCTGTCAAAAGTTTCACGGGCTGTGCCCCCATAATCGATCCATCAATGTTTTCAATCACCCATTGACTAATGCTACAACTCGCCTCCCATAAATTTTCAGATCCATTCGTAATTTCTTTTGCTTTTTCGATGAGTACCGGATCATCGGATTCTATCCTTCCTTCTGCCTTCAACCATTTTTCAATTTCCTTATATTGTTCAGTATTGAGTGGAAATGACGATGGATTTTTACCATCATATTTTTTATGTGCAATCTCAAATATTCCTTCCAGTTTATTTCCATTGATAAGACCTGTAAATTTCTGCCCGGGCACATTGAGGTCTTCTTTAGTAGCTGCCGGCGCCTGCTCCAGGCTGCATTTTATTTTCATGTATGAAATGGTATGGATATCTTTAATGAAGTGATTGGTTTTCATGAAAACGACTTCATCCCAGTTTCCTGTTTTTATCCGACTTTGCACAGCGGCCCTTGCAAGATACATCCGGATATGATTTTGGGATTCCATTTTCAGGCGTTTTCCTGTTTCCTTATCAATCCACAACTTTGTTTCCAATCCCGTTGCCGGGTTCGATTCGGTTAATACCACAGCATCGTAGCGCCCCCCCCGGCAAATCCAACTGTTTTTCACCGGTTCGGGTATAGGTAACTTCTGCAAATGTCTGGGTCCTTACTTCAAAGATTTGATAAGTTTTCTTTTCCAGGTTACCGTCACCAAAATCATGCAACAGGTATGGATAGAACTGGGTATTGGGTAAAACAACATTTTCCGGCAACGGGATAATCGTATCTCCACTACCATCCAGTGATGTAACCCGGATATTTCCATCTTCCACATAAACAAAACCGCCTGATTCTACGTTTCCCTGTTTATGATAACTATCGTGATATATGAAATTGCCTGAAGAGGAGTCTATAAGATATATGTACTTATGAAATTGAGGTGTAATAGACAAAATGGTTACATTTTGTCTATTACACCAGTTCTTGCGAATCGCTTCCCCATATTAATTACACTGTTTTTTCACGGCAACTTGCTATTACAATTCCGCAAACTTCCATGATAAACCACCATAAGGAGGCTGTTTCAAAAGTTAAAATAATCACAAATCAACCCGAATTTACTTTGCGGAACTTAGTGCGCACTTTGTGACCCTTTGTGGTTCAGCCATTTATT
>Ga0209834_10001354_pt1 | contig 13882 bp, 14 predicted proteins | sample Mar14236cmmetaG_FD_184134 | JGI IMG/M metagenome (GOLD analysis project Ga0209834, IMG submission 184134) | Marine hydrothermal vent microbial communities from Guaymas Basin, Gulf of California to study Microbial Dark Matter (Phase II) - Marker... ...
CTTCCATTACGTGATGGTGGCAGGTGCGATCTTCAGCATGTCGGCGGCGATTTATTACTGGTTGCCCAAGTGGTGTGGCCGCATGTACAACGAGAGCATGGGCAAGGCCCATTTCTGGATTTCATTTATCAGCTTCAACATCGCCTTCTTCCCGCAACACTTTGTGGGGCTGGCGGGTATGCCGCGTCGTATTCCGGATTATGCGCTGCAGTTTACCGACTTCAACATGATGTCCAGTGTCGGAGCTTTCATCTACGGTGGGGCGCAAATCCTGTTTCTGTACAACGTGATCGCGACTATCGTGTCCGGCACGCCGGTCAGTGATGAGAAAGTCTGGGAAGGTGCGGAGGGTCTGGAATGGACGATTCCTACACCGGCGCCCTATCACACCTTCGAAACACCGCCCGCGGTAAGTTAAAGGACGGGTCGTGCTAAAACTGAGCAATAACCCCGCCGTCGACACCGCGACCAAATTGGTTGTGGTGGCGCTGGCGATGTTTGCTTTTGTTTTCGTGGTGATGGTGCCCTTATACAACGTGTTGTGTGACGCCCTGGGTATCAACGGCAAGACCAGTGGCGAGGTCTATACAGCGGTGCAGACGACTGTTGATGAGAGTCGCACGGTGACAATACAGTTTGTGGCCACCAACAACGAGGGCATGCCCTGGGAGTTCGGCCCCAGCACCACGGCCATGAAAGTACACCCTGGTGCGGTAAATGACACGGTGTTCTTCGCTCGTAATCCTATGCCTCAGGCGATGGTGGCCCAGGCGATTCCCAGCATATCGCCGGCCCGGGCGGCGGAGTACTTTCACAAGACAGAGTGCTTCTGTTTCAACCAGCAACCGCTGGAGGGTGAGACCGCAGCGGAAATGCCCCTGCAGTTTATCGTTGACCAGGACCTGCCCCGGGATATCAGGACCATCACCCTGTCCTACACGATTTTTGATGTAACAGATATGGCGAGTGGCACGGTAGCCGCTCGCTGAAGCACAGGTTGGGGAACCTGCGCTATATAAACGGAGAAATAAAATGACAAGTCAGACCTCCACAGAGTACGAAAAGTACCATGTACCAGAGAAGAGCAGGCTGGCCATATGTGCAACGGCAGGCCTGATCCTCAGTATCTATGGCGCCGCCAGCGTCATGAATGACATGACCTTTGGTGACCCGAATCAGGCCACCAGCTCCTGGTCTATTTTCCTGTTCGGCCTGTTTTTCTTTGTGGCCACGCTGTTCAGTTGGTTCCGTACCACGATCAAGGAAAATATTGCGGGCATGAACAGCCCCCAACTGAAGAAGTCCTACGTGTTGGGCATGTTCTGGTTCATCTTTTCAGAAGTGATGTTTTTCTTCGCTTTCTTCGGCGTCCTGTTCTATGTGCGCAACCTGGCGGGCCCCTGGCTCGCGGGCGAGGGTGATGCCGGGCGGATGAATGGTTTGTTGTGGGAAGGCTTTGAGTTCGCCTGGCCCATGATGCAAACACCCCAGGAAGCGGTCGGTGGTGCGGCGACCCAACTCATCGCCAATAACGGCTCGTTCAGCAGTGCACAAACCAGCATGTCCTTCGCTGATGCGCATGCCTGGTGGCAGTGGCTGCCCATGTGGAACACCATCATCCTGCTGTCTTCCAGCTTCACCTGCCATATCGCCCATATGGGCATCCTGGACGGCAACAAGAAGAAGTTCAACCTGTGGTTGGGCATTACGGTCGCCCTGGGCATGATCTTCCTGGGCCTGCAGGCAGCGGAATATCATGAGGCCTATGAACAGTTCGGCCTGACCTTGAATTCGGGGATTTACGGCTCAACATTCTTCATGCTGACAGGTTTCCATGGTTTCCATGTTTTCATGGGCATGACCATGTTGCTTGTCCAGTTTTTGCGCTCGGTGGTGGGCGGGCAGTTCACCGCCGATGACCACTTTGGCTTCGAGGCGTCCAGCTGGTACTGGCACTTTGTGGATGTGGTGTGGGTGTTCCTGTTCCTGTTCATATATATTCTTTAGTTGAAATGCCTCAGCCGGTACGATACGGCGTTGAAAATAGCCAAATAATGCTCATGTACTGTCGTGTACACTCCGCTTATTTGGCTATTTTCGCCTCGCCTGAAGCGCTTACTATTGGTGTCTCGCACTCGCCTGAGGCATTTCAACCGTCAGTTAATTGGGTTTTGAAGGGGTGCCCGGGGATGTGTGTGGTCCAGGCCCTGCGTCCCAGGGGTTGCGATGACCCAGCTGGCCGGTGGCCACACCGTAGATGATAATTGCCATCAGGCTGGCTGCCAGGGCCAGCCGGACTCCCAGGGAGTGGAAGGTGCGTCGTTTGTTTTTGTCTCCCTGGTCCGTCATCAGAAAGTAGAATCCGCTTCCCAGGCTGGCGACCAGGGCCAGCATCAATAGTACAATCACAGCTTTTAACAAATGGGTATCTCCTTCGGTATATCAGCGCAGTATAAACCAGCATTGATGCTTTGGGTTGAGGCAAGATAGTATGCCGCATTCAGGTGTGGGTTTTCAGTTTGATCCCGAGTGGCGAATTACCCTGTTTACAGTGGTGATGGTTACGCTGATGGTCGGGTTGGGCCTCTGGCAGTTACAGCGGGCCGAGGAAAAGGCCGCACTGGCGGAGGCCTTCGCACAACGGCAGGTGCAGCACCCTGCCCTGCTGTCTGAATTATGGGACAAACCGGCCTCCACGCTGGCCTATGCTCCGGTGCAGCTAACGGGCACTTTTTTGCAGGGAGAGTATTTTTTGTTGGATAACCGCATAAGCGGTGGCCGGTTTGGCTACGAGGTGCTTGGTATCCTGCGGCTGGGCGATGGCAGTGGAACCGTGCTGGTGAACCGTGGGTGGATAGCCGGTGATTCATCCCGGCGGGAGCTGCCAGATGTGCCACAGGTACGGGGCCAGGTCAATGTGACCGGCCATGTGTATGTAGCGCCGGGTGCACCCTATCTGTTGGCGGAACAGCAGTTGCAGGCGGGCTGGCCAAAGCGGATACAGGCGGTGGAGATGGATAAATTACAGCCGCCAATAATGGCTTTGGTCTCTGGTGCTGTATTCCCCTACCCTGTTCGTATCGATGCCGATGCCCCGGGCGCGTTACTGGTGGATTGGCAAGTGGTGAACATGAGCCCACATAAACATCAGGGCTACGCCCTGCAGTGGTTCGTCATGGCCGCGGTACTGTTTGTTTTTTATGTGCTGCGCTGCAGCAATCTGTGGCAATTGCTGAGCGCATCCAGAGGATGGAAGAAATGAACCAGATCAACAAGAACCGCATGGTCCTGTTGTTGATAGCCGGCATTCCACTGACGGTGATCCTGGTGGCCACCTGGCTGTGGTACTTTGTGGTCAATGGTGATCTGAACCTGGTGGGGATGTTGGGCACGGCCAACAGAGGCACCCTGGTACAACCGCCACGGCAGCTGGATGAATATGAGTTGCACGATGCCGGCGGTTTGCGCTTCAAGTATGCGGACCTGGAGTCGCGGTGGACCATGCTGGTGCCGGGTGCGGGTGCCCGCTGCGATGATGTCTGCGAGCATAGCCTTTATGTGACGCGGCAAATCCATGTGGCCATGGGTGAGAGCTTTGCCAGACTGCAGCGTATGTATATCAGCGATACCCTTGAAGAAAATACAGAGCTGGCGGTACAGGAGCTCAGTGACCAGCGCCCTGCCCCGCCAGACTTTGCTCGATACCTGGCGGCTGAGCATCGGGGCCTCAAGACACTGACACTGGACAGCGGTGACTTCGGGCTGCTGTTTGGTGAGTATGGTGAAGACCCGAGTACATGGTATCTGGTGGACCCGCAGGGCTGGATCATGATGTCCTACAACGCAGAGGTTCCCTACAAGGACGTGATCGCTGATCTAAAGTTCCTGCTTAAGAACTCAAGTGAGTGACTGTGCCATGACAGATGCACAAATGACAGAGCGAGCAACCTGGCGCGACTACAAGGAGCTGACCAAGCCCAATGTCGTCCTCCTGATGATTCTTACCTCCGCCATCGGCATGTTCATGGCGGTGCCGGGTATGGTGCCGCTTAATGCCCTTATCCTGGGTAACCTCGGTATAGCCATGTGTGCGGGTGCCGCCGCCGCGGTCAATCACCTGGTTGATCAGGGTGTAGACCAGCGCATGACGAGAACTCACGGGCGGCCGATTGCACAGGGTCGGCTCAGTACACGGCAGGCGGCGGTATTTGCGATAGTCATGGGCGGGCTGGGCATGGCCATTTTGCTGATCTGGGTGAATGCTCTCACCGCCTGGCTAACCCTGGCTTCACTGGTCGGCTATGCTTTTGTCTACACCCTGTTTCTGAAGCGCGCTACACCGCAGAACATCGTTATCGGTGGCCTGGCCGGGGCCGCCCCTCCCCTGCTTGGCTGGACTGCCGTGACGGGGGAAATCCATGGCCACGCCCTGTTGCTGGTACTGATTATTTTCGCCTGGACGCCGCCTCATTTCTGGGCGCTGGCTATTCACCGCAGGGAGGAATATGCGGCCGTGGATATTCCCATGTTGCCAGTGACACACGGCGTGGCATTTACCAAATTACACATTCTGCTCTATACGCTAATCATGTTCCTGATCACCCTGCTGCCCTACGCCACGCGGATGAGTGGCCCGCTATACCTACTGGGTGCATTGATTCTGGGGGGACGTTTCCTGTATTGGGCGGTTGTGTTGATACGCGGCAAAAACCCCAATGCGCCGATGAAAACCTTCAGATATTCCATCATCTACCTTATGGCGCTTTTCGTCGTTATGCTGGTGGATCACTACCTGTTTCCAGTGAGCACATTATGACCGCGCCGAACGAGCAGATCGCAGCCAGGCAGTCTCGTGGCATCAAGCTTACGGTTCTGGCGATAGCGCTCTTTATGACCGTGGTGGTGGCTGGGTTTGTCTACCGGATACAGCAACCGCGGGTAATGACATCCACTGAAATGAAGATAAATGGCCTGTATCTTCTGGATATTCCGCGTAAAATCGACGAAATTCAGCTTAAAGACCACCGCGGGGAAGCTTTTACAAACGAGCGACTGCGGGGTCAGTGGACCCTGGTGTTTTTCGGTTATACCTATTGTCCGGATGTCTGTCCCACTACCATGACTTTCCTCAACGAGTTTATGGAGCTACTGGAGGGCACCGAGGCGGAGGATACCGAGGTTGTGATGGTTACTGTGGACCCGGCTCGGGATACGCAGGCACAACTGGCCAGCTATGTGCCCTACTTCAACACGGACTTCACTGGCGTTACCGGGCAGTTCCTGGATATTCACCGTTTTGCCACGGGCCTTAACACGCCCTTTCGCAAGGTGCCGGGACAGGGTGAGAACTATCAGGTAGACCACAGTGCCAATGTGGTACTTATTAATCCACGCGGTGATTACCACGGCTTTTTCAAAGCACCCCTGGATTTGGCCAAGATGAAAGTGACTTATCGCTCGGCGCGGGTGTTGTGGGATAGGTAGTATTTCCAGTGGTTAATATGGGTGTAAGCACTCACTATTTAATTTGGTTGTCTGGCCTCTTTCGGGCCTAATAGAGAGTTCTATTATGAATTCAACCCCTCCGATTGTACTTGTAGATGGCTCCTCTTATGTCTACCGCGCCTTTCACGCACTACCGCCACTGACTAATTCCCATGGGCAGGCTACCGGGGCGGTCAAAGGCGTGATCAGTATGTTGCGCCGACTGTGCAGGGATTACCCGCAAAGCCCGATTACCGTGGTATTTGATGCCCGGGGCAAGACATTCAGGGATGACATGTATCCCTTGTATAAGGCGCACCGGCCACCCATGCCGGACGAACTACGCGAACAGATCGAGCCTATTCATGAGATCGTCAAGGCGATGGGCCTGCCATTTATTTGTGAGGCGGGTGTGGAAGCGGACGATGTGATCGGTACGCTGGCGCGCCAGGCCAGCGAGCAGGGCAGGGACGTTATTATCTCCACCGGCGACAAGGATATGGCACAGCTGGTCGACCACCATACCACCCTGGTGAACACCATGACCGATACGGTTATGGATGAGGCGGGGGTGGTGGAGAAATTCGGCGTCGGGCCAGAGTTGATCATCGATTTTCTGGCCCTGATGGGGGACAAGGTGGACAACATTCCCGGTGTGGCCGGGGTAGGAGAGAAGACTGCCCTGGCCCTGCTACAGGGGCTGGGCAGTCTTGATCAGGTTTACGCCGACCTGGATAAGGTGGCCGGGCTCCAATTTCGGGGCGCCAGGACCATGGGGGTCAGGCTGGCGGCGGAGAAGGACAACGCTTATCTGTCTTATGCGCTGGCTACCATCAAGACGGATGTGGAGATGGACCAGGCCCCGCAGCAACTACATAATGGTGAACCCGACCGGGATGCGCTGGTGGACTGGTACACGCGAATGGAGTTCAGGTCGTGGCTGGAGGAACTGCTGGAGGAGGGCGCTGTGATACCAAACGCGCCGGCAGAGGCGGTCGAGGTTTCCTATGACATCGTCACTGAGCAGGGGGCGCTTGATGACTGGCTGGAGAAGCTCAGGGTCGCGGAGCTCTTTGCCTTCGATACGGAAACCACCAGCCTGGACTATATGGAGGCGCAGGTGGTTGGCGTGTCTTTTGCGGTGGTGCCGGGGGAGGCCGCTTACGTGCCGCTGGCCCATGACTACCTCGGCGCACCGCAGCAACTGAACCGGGAGGCTGTGCTGGAGCAGTTACGCCCCCTGCTGGAAGACGAACAGCAGGCCAAGGTAGGGCAAAACCTGAAATACGATGCCAGTGTGCTGGCCAATCACGGCATAATCCTGCGCGGCATCCGTTTCGACACCATGCTGGAATCCTATGTACTGGACTCCACGGCTACCCGCCACGATATGGACAGCCTGGCGCGTAAGTACCTGGGCCAGAAAACCATTCATTTCGAAGACGTGGCCGGAAAGGGCGCCAAGCAGCTGACGTTCAATCAGATCAACCTGGAAGAGGCGGGGCCCTACGCGGCGGAGGATGCGGATATCACCCTGCGCCTGCATCAAACCCTGTGGCCCAGGCTGGAGCAGGAGAGTGCTCTGTGCTCGGTGTTCAGTGATATCGAGATACCGCTGGTTCCAGTGCTGTCGCGTATCGAGCGTCAGGGGGCGTTGCTGTCCAGGGAATTGCTGCAGCGGCAAAGCGCTGAGTTGGGGACCCGGCTGCTGGAGTTGCAGGGCATGGTACATGAGTTGGCGGGACAGGAGTTCAATCTGGGATCGCCCAAACAACTGGGTCAGATCCTGTTTGAAAAGCTCGAGCTACCGATAATCAAAAAAACCCCGAAAGGAGCGCCATCTACCGCCGAAGAGGTACTGGCTGAACTGGCTCTGGACTACCCCCTGCCCAAATTGCTGCTTGAGTACCGCAGCCTAAGCAAACTGAAGTCCACTTACACGGACAAGTTGCCGGAGATGATCAAGCCTGCCACGGGTCGGGTGCACACCTCCTACCATCAGGCGGTGACCGCTACCGGCAGGCTCTCGTCTTCGGACCCCAACCTGCAGAATATCCCGATTCGTACAGAGGAGGGCAGGCGTATCCGCCAGGCCTTTATCGCGCCGGATGGCTACCGCATTGTGGCGGCTGATTACTCCCAGATTGAGTTGCGCATCATGGCTGATCTGTCTGGTGATGCGGGTCTGGCCAAGGCGTTCAAAGAGGGGCTGGATGTACACAAAGCGACCGCCGCGGAGGTATTTGAGGTGGACCTGGAGGAGGTCTCCGGCGACCAGCGGCGTAAGGCAAAGGCGATCAACTTCGGTCTGATCTACGGCATGTCGGCGTTCGGTCTGGGCAAGCAGTTGCACCTGGGACGCAAGGAGGCGCAGCAGTATATTGACCGCTATTTTGAACGTTACCCGGGGGTGCAGGGTTATATGGACAGGACCCGCGCACTGGCGAAGGAGCAGGGCTATGTAGAAACCCTGTTTGGTCGTCGTCTCTACCTGCCGGAAATCAACGCCCGCAATAAAATGCGGGTGCAGGCCGCCGAGCGCACCGCCATCAATGCACCTATGCAGGGCACTGCGGCAGATATCATCAAGAGGGCGATGCTGGCGGTGGATGACTGGTTGCAGGGCGGTGGGGTGGACGCCCGCATGATTATGCAGGTGCACGATGAACTGGTATTCGAGGTAGCGGCGGGGGAGGTGGGCCCGGTCAGTGATGAGATCTGCCGCCTGATGTCAGGTGCGGCTGAGTTGTCGGTTCCCTTGTTGGTTGAGGCTGGGGTGGGGGATAACTGGGATGAGGCGCACTAGGAGTCTGTCGGACTTAACACTGTCCTACCGCGGAAAAGCAGAAATCAGCCATTTTTCACAGTCAATTTCGTTAAATAGCACACTATTCGCCTCAATCGACTGCAAAAACTGACTAATTTCTTCTTTCCCTCGCTACGGACGGTTAAGTCCGACAGACTCCTAGTTTTGCAGGCATCCGCCTGGCAGAACGGGGCTCTATCGAATATCTTTTCCCGATATTGAACTTTCTGAATAGACACCGGTCTCACTTTACGTAGTGAAAGCTACATCCCCAAGTGGTTTATCTCCATGAGCCACTGAGAGTAGGTCTCTAATCCCCAGAGACTTTATGTGTCCCGGTTGCCTTCCCCCTAGAGGCAACCGGGTTTTTTTATTTCCCTTTTCTATGCACCTTCTGTTTCATCACCCTCATAAACACTGGCACCTGTGAGCCACGCATCCAGTACCCTGATGAGCTCCTTGTGCCCGCTGTGTTTCGTTGCGGAGAAGAGCTGCACACTGGCCAATTCCCTGTACGGCTGCAGGTCAGAGCGAACTTTTAGCAGGGCACTGCTGGCGGGGCCTCTGTTCAATTTATCGGCCTTGGTCAGCAGGATGTGTACCGGCATGGATGCCTCCAGTGCCCAGGTCAGCATTTGCTGGTCGAAGGGCTGCATGGGACGGCGTACGTCCATCAGAAGGATCAACCCGCGCAGGCTCTGCCTTTTCTGCAGGTAATTTTCCAGTTGTTTGGTCCACTCGTGTTTGACTGCCAGGGGCACTTTGGCGAAACCGTAGCCGGGAAGATCGACCAGGCGTTGGCTTTCGGTTAGCGCGAAGAAGTTGATAAGTTGCGTCCGTCCCGGGGTCTTGGATGTCTTGGCCAACTTTTTGTTGCCAGTTAAGCTGTTGATCGCGCTGGACTTTCCGGCATTTGAGCGCCCGGCAAACGCCACCTCCCAACCATTGTCCGGGGGGCACTGGGACAGTTTGCTGGCACTGGTCAGAAACTCTGCCCTGCGATAGCTGGGCGTGGATGGTTGGCTCATTTGATGGGGATCAGACATTGTGAGGTATTGCCTTTTTTGGCTGGGGCATCTCGTATATAATGCCACAGCTTTTTCGCATGTTATCAAATGCTTGCGTGTTAAGCTCATCCTTAGAGAATTAGAGGTTTGTTATGAAAAAACTTTTTGCTGCTGTTTTGTTGGTTTCCGCCGCTGGCGCCCTGGCCGGCCCCGATATGGACAAGTACAACAAAAGTTGTTCCGTTTGCCATGCCAGTGGCACGGCCGACGCACCCAAGACCGGTGATGCTGCCACCTGGGAACCACGTATGGCCAAGGGTATGGATGCACTGGTGCAATCTGTGAATACCGGCCTCAATGCCATGCCCCCCAAAGGTATGTGTTTCGACTGTACTGACGATGACTATAAGGCCCTGATTGAGTACATGGCCACGCCCGCTGAATAAGCGCACCTGAAGTAATCCGGGCGCAGTAAAAAAGGTGGCATTTATGCCACCTTTTTTTCAGTAAAAGAACATCGTGCCAAAACTATGGTCTCATTATTCTGGAAACCGCAGTTGGGTGCAAAAAAGATGTGTAGGATATTGATCCAACGGCGGCTTTCTGGATTACGCACTGTACTTTTATGGAGAGAATCATGATCAAACGCCTACTGTTATCCCTGTCTTTGCTGGCCTTCGCCCCGATGTTTACAGTGGCTGAAGATGCCGCGCAGGATTATGTAGAAGGCACTAACTACGACCTGATTACACCGGCGGTCAGAACTGCTGACCCCGGTAAAATCGAGGTCACCGAGTTCTTCTGGTACGGCTGTGGCCATTGCTACACTTTTGAGCCCATGATCGAGCAATGGAAAAAGTCGTTGCCCGACGACGTGGATTTTCAAGGGTCTCCGGCAATATGGAATGCCAAGATGGAATTGCATGCCAGGGCGTTTTACACGGCCGAGTTACTGGGTGTGCTGGATACCATGCACCCGGTACTATTCCAGGCCATGAATGTCGATCGCAAGCCCCTTTCTTCGGAAGGGAAAGTTGCTGAGTTGTTCGCCGCCAACGGGGTCGATGCCGAGGATTTCAACAAGGCGTTCAATTCTTTTGGTGTGACCAGTCAGGTGCGCCAGGCAAACTCTCGAGCCCGCGCCGCCAAAATTACCGGAACGCCGGCACTGATGGTCAACGGCAAATACCACATCAGTACGCGCAAGGCGGGCAGTCAGGCCAATATGTTGAAGGTTGCTGAGTACCTGATTCAGAAGGAGCGGGCTGCCAGGGGCCAGTAGTAAATTTACATCCCGCTGGTATAAGTCTCCACTGACGTTTTCCCGCTGCCCCGGATCTGTCTGAATGCCAGGGCATATTCCTTCAGCATTTCGAGGCAATAAGCCAGCCTGTCCTCGAAGTACTCCTGGCTGCCGCAGATGATACCTAGCTTCATCGTCGTTCCTTTTTTGTGAGGAGTTAAATGACCAGCCATGTGGGAACAGGCAGGCCTTTGTTTTCCAGAAATACAGGGTTGAATAGCTTGCTCTGGTAGCGGTTCCCGTAATCACACAGGACTGTGACGATGGTATGGCCGGGGCCGAGGTGGTCCGCCAGACGCACGGCGCCGGCGATATTAATACCGGAAGAGCCGCCCAGGCACAGGCCTTCGTTCTGCAACAGGTCAAATATATAGGGTAGGGCTTCCTGGTCGCTGATATGGAATGAGGCATCGACCCTGGCCTGAGCGATATTGTCGGTGACGTGGTTGATACCAATCCCCTCAATAATGGAGCTACCTGTACTGGGTTGCAGCTCGCCGCTCTTAAAATACTCGTAGAGAGAGGCGCCCGCCGGGTCTGCTATCCCCACGACCACATCCGGATTGCGTTCTTTCAGGGCGGTGGATATCCCGGCCAGGGTGCCGCCGGTGCCCACTGCGCAGATAAAGCCGTTCACCTTGCCGTCGGTCTGTTCCCAGATCTCGGTACCAGTCGTACGGTTATGTATGTCCATATTCGCCAGGTTGTCGAACTGGCGCGCCCAGATGACACTCTGTTCCCCTTGTCGGGCATACTTTTGTGCCAGGCGCTCAGCTGTGTGGATGTAGTGGTTCGGGTCTTTGTAGGAGGTGGCACCTACCAGGTGCAGGTCTGCGCCCAGCAGTTCGAGGGTGTCGATTTTTTCTTTGCTCTGGGTGATGGGCATCACCACGGTGCTTTTGTAACCCAGCGCGTTGGCCAGCAGGGTCAGTCCAATACCGGTATTTCCCGCGGTGCCTTCGACAATGCGACCGCCGGGCTGCAATTCGCCGGATTTCTCCGCGGCGCGAATGATGCCCAGGGCCGTACGATCCTTTACTGACCCCCCAGGGTTGAGAAATTCCGCTTTTCCCAGGATGGTACAGCCGGTCTGCTCCGATACCTGCTTGAGGTGTAGCAGGGGGGTATCGCCAATTAGTTGTGTCACATCAGTGGCAGTGTGCATGCAATATTCTCCGCAAAAAATCCTCGCTGAGTATGCCACAGCGCCGCCCGGCGGGTCACGGGGTGGCTATAAAACTGTCTTGTCTGAGATATGGTCCAGGGGCAGTTCGGTGCGCTGCACTACCCGACGCAGTTCAAAGCTTGAGTGCACACCAGTGACCCCCGGTATGCGGGTGAGTTTGCCCAGCAGGAATTTCTCGTAGTATTCCATGTCCGGCACCACGGCCCGGAGCAGGTAATCTGAGGATTGGCCTGTAACCACGGAACACTCCATCACTTCATCGTAGAGCGCCACCTCGGCCTCGAAAGCCTCGAAACGGTCGGGTGTGTGGCGGTCCATGCTGATGCCTATATAGGCGGTGAGCTTGAGTCCCAGCATTGCCTGGTTGAGCAAAGTGACATGGGTGCGGATGATACCTGATTGCTCCAGCCGTTTTACCCGACGGGAGCAGGGGGTGGGCGAGAGGCCCACGGTGTCGGCTAGTTCCAGGTTGCTGATACGGGCATTGGACTGCATGGCCTGTAGAATTCGTCTGTCGGTGCGATCGAGCTTCACAATACAGTTCTCCCGGGAAGATATTGAACGATGTTTTACCAATAAGTAGAGAATATAGCTCAATATAAATAAATTAATAGAGAGATAATGCAAATTTTGGTAAATAATCCCGATTATTTGCAATCACTCTCTCCCGGCCACCTCCTATACTGTGTGCCTGGCTGATAAGTCATCTGTCGTGGCGTGCGCTGGCGGGATTACCCTTCTGGCCGGCGCTCCGTACACCGCCCCAAAAGGGCGCCGGGAAACCGGGCAGGTGAACAGCCTCTAACTACCTACGCAGACTTCAGGATATTCGTCATGAGCAGTTTCGACCACCGTAAATATAAGCCCTTTGCGCCTATTGAGATGTCAGCCAGGCGCTGGCCCGACCAGGTTATAGATTCAGCACCCATGTGGTGCAGTGTGGATCTTCGCGACGGCAATCAGGCCCTGGTTGAACCCATGACCACTAAACAGAAATCGCTTCTCTGGGATCAGTTGGTCAAGATCGGCTTCAAGGAAATAGAGGTGGGTTTTCCCTCCGCATCGGGCCACGACTATGAATTTGTGCGTGAGTTGATCGAAAATAACCGGATTCCGGCGGATGTCACCATTCAGGTGCTCACCCAGGCCCGGCCGGAGTTGATCGAGAAGACCTTCGAGTCCCTGCGTGGTGTGCGCCGTGCCATTGTGCACGTTTACAACTCTACCTCCACGGTACAGCGGGAGCAGGTGTTCGGCCTGGACCGCCAGGGTATTGTTGATATCGCAACCGGGGGCGCTGAGCTGGTAAAAGCCTGCGCCGCCAAATATCCGGAAACCGAGTGGGTGTTTGAGTATTCGCCGGAGAGTTTTACCGGTACGGAACTGGATTTTGCCGTGGAGATTTGTAATGCAGTGACTGCGATTTGGCAGCCTACTCCCGAGCACCCGGTAATCATCAACCTTCCGGCCACTGTTGAGATGAGCACCCCCAATGTCTATGCGGATCAGATCGAGTGGTTCTGCTCCCGGGTGGCAAATCGGCAGAGCCTGCTCATTTCCCTGCACACCCATAATGATCGGGGCTGTGCGGTAGCTGCCGCGGAGTTGGGTGTGCTGGCCGGTGCAGACCGGATAGAGGGCACTCTCCTGGGGAATGGTGAGCGTACCGGCAATATGGACATTATTACCATGGCCATGAATCTCTATAGCCAGGGTGTAGATCCAAAACTGCAGCTGGGCCAGATGGACGAGATTATCCAGACGACCAGGGAGTGTACCCAATTGCCGGTGCACCCGCGTCATCCCTATGCCGGTGAGCTGGTGTTCACGGCGTTCTCCGGCAGCCACCAGGACGCTATCAAAAAATGCCTGGCTAAACGCGATGATCAGGACCCCTGGGCGGTAGCGTATCTGCCGATAGACCCACAAGATATCGGTCGCTCCTACCAGGAGGTTATTCGCATCAATAGTCAGTCTGGCAAGGGGGGTATTGCCTATGTCCTGGAGCGGGAGTTTGGCCTGGACTTACCCCGCTGGTTGCAGATCGATTTCAGCTCAAAGGTGCAGGCTTATGCTGAAGAGCGTGAATCCGAGGT
>Ga0209834_10001356_pt1 | contig 13874 bp, 21 predicted proteins | sample Mar14236cmmetaG_FD_184134 | JGI IMG/M metagenome (GOLD analysis project Ga0209834, IMG submission 184134) | Marine hydrothermal vent microbial communities from Guaymas Basin, Gulf of California to study Microbial Dark Matter (Phase II) - Marker... ...
GGCGCGACGATCAACGAGTTGAACACCGTGCGCAAGCACTGTTCGCGCATCAAGGGCGGCAATCTGGCCCGCCTGGTCGCCCCGGCCCGGCTGGTCACTCTCATTCTCTCCGACGTGGTCGGCGACCCGCTCGACGTCATCGCCTCTGGCCCCACCGTGCCCGACCCGACGACGGTAGCGGACGCGCGATCTGTGTTGGAGCGGTACGACATTGCTGAAACCAGAAATTCTTTCCTCCAGGAGACGCCCAAGCCGGGCGATCCGGCCTTTGAGCGGGTGCAGAACGTCGTCGTCGGCTCCAACCGGCTGGCGGCGCTGGCGGCGGTGGAAAAGGCCCGCCAGTTGGGGTTCAACACGCTGCTGCTGAGCACTTACGTCGAGGGGGAGGCGCGGGAGGTGGCAAAGGTGGCGGCGGCACTGGCAAAGGGAGTGCGCGCCCACGGCGATCCCCTGCCCCCGCCGGCCTGCCTGGTGTGGGGCGGCGAGACGACGGTGACGATACGTGGCGAGGGAAAGGGCGGGCGCAACCAGGAACTGGCGCTGGCGGCGGCGCTGGCGCTGGAAGGCTGGCCGGGCGTGCTCGTGATGGCGCTGGCGACCGACGGCACCGACGGCCCCACCGACGGAGCCGGCGCAGTCGTCACCGGCGAGACGGTGGCCCGCGCCCAGGCGCTGGGGTTGGATCCACGGGCGGCGCTGGCGGCCAATGATAGTTATCCCTTTTTCGACGCCCTGGGCAAAGCGCCCCCCCTCTCATCCCCCCTTCGACTGCGCTCAGGACAAGCCCCGCACCCGCAGGGGGGAGGCTTGATCCGCACCGGCCCGACGGGGACGAACGTGAACGATTTGCTGTTCGTGCTGGTGGGGGAGACAGCGACGGATTGAAAGGAAAAGACGTGACTACAGATCAAGCACACGTGGTCTCACAGATGTACGCGACGGAAGAACCGCTGGCCGTCCGCATTCAGATTCACGAGTCGTATACCTGGCCCAAGTCAGACTTTCACGCCTGGGTGCTGGATCACGTCCCCTGGCGTGGCGATGAAAGAGTCCTGGACATTGGTTGCGGCTCGGGAGCCTACATTGAGCCGATTTGCCAGCGGTTGCCCCAGGGAGGACGTCTGCTGGCGGGCGATCTCTCCTGGGGAATGTTACGCAGCGTGGCCGCCAAATCGCTGCCGGTGTGTGTGTCTCTACTCAACGCTGACGCAACGCAGATCCCGCTTCCCGATGGCTGTTGTGACGTGGTGCTGGCAAACCACATGCTGTACCATATCCCGCAGATCGAAGCGGCAGTGATCGAGATACGCCGGGTACTGCGACCGGGTGGCTGTTTTGTGGCCGCCACCAACGCGCGGGATTCGATGCGCGCTTTCACCACCGAGGTGGCAGAGGCATGTGATGCCCTGGATTACCCGACAGAGTTTGCCCCTTCACCGGCGCGACGGCGCTTTACCCTGGAAAACGGGTGGGCTTTTCTCAAGCCATCCTTCCCCACCGTGAGGCAAGAGACCTTTGAGAGTGAGTTGGTCTTTTCCGAGGCCGCGCCCCCCGTGGCCTACATCAACAGCCTGCGCCACATTTACGCCCCTCAGTTGCCGGAGGGTCTGGCGTGGGAAACGCTGATCAAACAGGTCGAACGCCAGATCCACTTCAAGATAACGGCCCAGGGTGAATACCGGGTCGCCAAGACCACCGGCGTCTTTATCGCCACGCTTGATTAGATCGTCACCTCGTCAACCCTGCTGTGGCCGATGACCACCCTTCGACCGGCAAACAACGTCTCTATGCAATCCGTCTATTGACAATTTGCACATAGCGTGGTAGAATAGTGCCGCTTGGATGGAATTGGTGAGGGAGGAAACGGGATGCGAGGACGAGGTCAGGGGTGGCGTTGGCGAGGTTGTTCCCGCCGGGCAGTGCGGTTCCTGGAGCCGACGCTGCTGCTGCTTTTGCACCACGGCCCGTCCCACGGCTACACCCTCCTGGAGCAGATGGAGGAGTTTGGCCTGGGCGGGCTGAACCCTAGCGTGGTCTACCGGGCGCTGCGGGAGATGGAGAGCCGGGGGTGGGTCACATCCACCTGGAACGAAGAGCGGACTCAGGGGCCACCCCGCCGGGTCTACAACCTCACCGCCCAGGGGGACGAGGCACTGGGTCTGTGGACACAGGATTTGCAGGAGACGCGCGATCTGATAAGTCATCTTGTGACTGCCTACAGCCAGCACATGGAGAAAGGTGAAGGTGAATACCATTGAAGCGCTCCTAGGGAGCCTGCGGACCGACGCGCCGGTGCGCCAGGTACTGGTGGGAGCCTTTTGGACGGCAGTGGTGCTGGATACCGATCCACCACATTGTGGCATTGCCTCGACGTTGCGCCCGGTCACTCATCCCAGCGGCCCGCCGGTGCCTGAAGCAGGCCGCCTGCTAGAGCGTAGCGGGCGAGAACTGGCGGCGCTACTCCACTCGTCCAGCACGCTGGAGGCCAGTATCGGTATGGCGACGTTCAACGCGTTGCTGGATGTGGACGAGGCCGCCTGCAGCGAGGTCAACGCCGAGCAGGTGATTCTGGAGCGAGGGGCAGGGCGGCGAGTAGCCATCGTGGGCCACTTTCCCTTCGTCGAACGGGTGCGGCGGGCAGCGGGCGAATGTTGGGTGGTGGAACTGCACCCACACCCCGGCGACATTCCCGCCGAACGGGCGGCTGATGTGCTGCCGCAGGCGGACGTGGTTGCCCTGACCGGCACGTCGCTCATCAATCATACCTTTGATGGACTGATCGGCATGTGCCGGCCCGATGGTTTCGTCATCCTACTCGGCGGCAGTGCCCCGCTCTCACCGGTACTCTTCGATTACGGTATGGACGCGGTCTCTGGAACGCTAGTGGTGGATACGCCTGCTGCATTACAGGCTGTAGGCCAGGGAGCCACCTTTCGCCAGATACCGGGCAAACGGTTACTGACGATGATGCGGGAGGAACGAACGTGAACTGGAGACAGGGAGTGGCCAAAATGCGCACCTTTCTTGAATCTATGTACGGCATGCCGTCCTATGACGAGGAGCAGTTTCGAGCCAAAATTCGCACTCTTGTACGTCCGCCCGAGAGCCAAGTCAAGGGCGACAATAAAATAATCTCACCGAGGGAGGAAAATGATTACAAGTAAACAGGTTTCTGACGCCTTGCGCGGGGTGATACACCCCGAGGTCAAGCGTAATCTAGTCGAATTGAGGATGATCAAAGACGTAAGCATCGAGGATGAGCAAGTCACGCTTACGCTGGCATTGCCTTTTATGAACGTTCCCATCAAAGACGATTTGGTACGTGCAGTCAAAGGGGCCATCGCCAAGTTGGGCGCGGACTTGGAGGTCAAAGTCAATCTGACCGAGATGAGCCAGCAGGAACGCGCCGCATTCATGACTGCGGCCGAAGGCGGTCCAAAGCCGGCCCAGTTGGCGAACGAGATCGCGCACGTGGTAGCCGTGTTGAGCGGCAAGGGTGGCGTGGGCAAGTCGTCAGTGGCGGCACTGCTGGCGGTGGCATTGAACCGGCAGGGAAAACAGGTGGGCGTGCTCGACGCCGACATCACCGGCCCCAGCCAACCCAGGATGTTTGGGCTTCACCAAACGCCACCGATGAGTCCGCAGGGCATTGTCCCCGTTCAAACCCCCGGCGGCATCAAGGTCATGTCCATCAACTTGCTGCTACCCAGCGAGGATGAAGCCGTCATCTGGCGTGGGCCATTGATCAGCGGTGCCATCAAGCAGTTCTGGAACGAAGTCTTTTGGGGAAAACTCGACTATCTGGTGGTGGATTTGCCGCCCGGTACGTCCGACGCATCGCTGACGGTGATGCAGTCCATCCCGCTCAATGGCATAGTGCTGGTGACCACGCCGCAGGACCTGGCGGGGATGGTGGTGCGCAAGGCGGCAAAGATGGCCGAGCACATGAACGTGCCCATCGTGGGGCTGGTTGAGAATATGAGTTACGCCGTTTGTCCCGCGTGCGGGGAAAGGATCGAGGTCTTTGGCCCCAGCCAGGCGTTCCACACGGCGCTGCAGACAGGGGCGCCGCTCCTGGGGCAACTCCCGCTGGACCCTGAACTGGCCCGCCGTTGCGACGTGGGGAAAATCGAGGAGTATGCGGCAGAAGCGTTTGAGTCTATCGCCGCACAGGTGGCGGAACGCCTCCCGGTGACCAAGAGCGTGCCGATCTTTGCGTAGATGAAGACCTATTTGGATTGTTACCCTTGTTTCCTGCGCCAGGCGCTGGATGCGGCGCGTAGGGCCGGAGCCGACGAACGACAACAGCACACAATACTCGACCGGGTGCTCGACGCGCTTCGGCAAAATGAGATTTCGAGCACACCGCCAGAGATCGGCGACCGGGTGCATCGCATCGTGCGCCAGGAGACAGGTGACAGCGATCCGTATCGGGCGGCCAAGGAGGCCAGCACTCATCAAGCGCTTGCTCTCTACCCTCGGCTGAAATCACTGTTGGTGGAAGCAAATGACCCGTTGGAGACGGCCGTGCGGTTGAGCATCGCTGGCAACATCATTGACCTGAGTGCTGTCGGGGAGTACGATCTTGTGGACACGGTGGAGCGGGTGCTGGCCCAGCCCTTCGCGGTTGACAATGGGGCGGCCTTTCGGGAGGCGCTCTCCGAGGCCGGCCGGGTACTCTACCTGGCCGACAACGCCGGCGAGACGGTCTTTGACCGGTTGCTGATCGAGACGCTCGACGTGCCGGTCATCTACGCGGTCAAGGGCGGGCCGACTCTGAACGACGCGACGCGGGAGGATGCACTGGCCGCTGGGGTGGACCGGGTGGCAGAGGTCGTCAGCACCGGCTCCGACGCACCGGGTACGATTCTGCATCGCTGCTCGGAAGAGTTCCGGCAACTGTACGATAAAGCCGAACTGATCATCGCCAAGGGGCAGGCCAACTATGAGACGTTGAGCGAAGAGGGAGCGCGTGTATTCTTCCTGTTGCAAGTAAAGTGTCCGGTCATCGCCCGTGACGTGGGCGTGCCGGTGGGGAGTATCGTGCTCAAGCAAAGTGGAGGAGTAAGGTGAAAAAAGTCGGCATCATCATCTGCAACCGTTACCATACCTGTGCAGGCGGCAAGTGCCTGCGGGCTTTGCGAAATCGGGAGGGGGCCTTTGCCCTGTACGAAGGCGAAAAAGTAGAATTGGTAGGTTATACCACCTGTGGAGGCTGCCCTGGCGGCAATGTCGAGTACGCTCCGGCGGAGATGAAAAAGAATGGAGCGGAGGTCATTCACCTGGCTACGGGCCTGGTGGTCGGCTACCCGCCCTGCCCGCGCCTGCAGGCCTTCTGCGAGTTCATCCCGGCCAAGTACGGGTTGGAGGTGGTTATCGGTACCCATCCCATCCCGCAGAACTATTACCTGACCCACCAAGAGTTGGGAACGTGGCAGTCGGCCAAGTGGCAAGAACGTATCCAGCACGTCTTGACGGATGAAGAGACACGTCTGGCTTATGATTGATGGCAGAAAGTGAAATAGTCAGTAGAAGGGAGGTGAGAGATATGCCGAGATTTGATGGAACAGGGCCGCAAGGCCAGGGTCCGATGACTGGGCGCGGCGCGGGGTACTGCGAGACACCCGCCGCTCCGTCTGTGCGCGGAAGGCGCTTTGCCCGCTGGCTACGCCCAACGGCGTGGCTGGGGCGTGCGTTCGGACGCGGACGCGGCCGTGGCACGGGCAGAGGACGCAACCAGCGATTTGCCCGGTGACGTAATGTTCAGTAGGTGAGACACTTTTTAAAAGGAGGTGAACGAAATGCCAGCAGGAGATGGAACTGGACCGGTAGGAATGGGACCGATGACTGGGCGCGGGGTTGGCTACTGCGGTGGCTATGGCGCACCCGGTTACGCGAACCCGATGCCCGGACGCGGCTTCGGTATGGGCCGTGGCAGGGCCTGGGGTGGCGGCGGTTGGCGCTGGCGAAACCAGTACTACGCCACCGGCCTGCCCGGCTGGGCCCGCTTCGGGTATGCGCCGGCCTGGGGGCTTCCCCCGGCCGCAGCGTATGGCCCTTATGCCGCGCCGCCGCCCCCGGAGCAGGAAACAGAGTTTCTCAAGACGCAGGCTGAGTGGTTGAAGGAGCAACTGGACGCCATCAGCCAGCGCATCGCGAAACTCGAGCAGGAAAAGTAATCGCGCTCACGGGGAAATGTTTCGGGGCGGATGACGTTACCTTTACTCCGCCACCCGCCCCGGGGCCCTAACTAGGTGGGGGGTCCGAATAGGGCTCCCCACCACAAGGACAAATCAGATTATACCCTTTAATCAGGAGGAATGCAAATGAAAATAGTTGTCACAGCCAACGGCGCTGACCTTGATGCGCCGGCCAGCCCGGTCTTTGGGCGCTGTCCAATCTACGTCTTTGTGGACACGGAGACCATGCAGTTCGAGGCCGTGGGGAACCCGGCGGTAGCCGCTGGCGGCGGGGCCGGTATCCAGGCAGCCCAGTTCGTCATTGAACAAGGCGCACAGGCCGTGGTCACCGGCAACGCGGGGCCTAATGCCTTTAATGTCTTCCAGACTGCCAACGTGCCCATCTACCTCTTCGGAGGTGGAACGGTGCGGCAGGCAGTTGAGGCGTACAAGGCGAGGAAACTCCAATCCGTAGGCGGGGCCAGCGCCCAGGCCGGAATGGGGATGAGGCGTGGCATGGGCCGAGGCAGGGGGATGGGGCGCCGCGCGCAGGGCGCTGTTCCACCGCCTCCGCCTCCGATGGCCCCTGTTGCCCCTGCTCCTTCCCGCGAGGAGGAGACCGCTACCTTGAAGGAGATGGCCGGCGACCTGCGCAAACAGTTGGCTGAAGTTATGGAGCGACTTGACAAATTAGAAAAGGAGAGTTGAACAATGCGTATCGCAGTTTCGGCAGACGATAACAATGGACTGGACAGCGTGGTCAGCCCGCACTTTGGGCGTTGCGCCTACTATGTCCTCGCGGACTTGGAAGGGCGTGAGGTGAAGCAGGTCAACACCATAGCGAACCCTTACTACGGCCAGCACGCCCCCGGTGTGGTGCCCGACTTTATCCACAGTCAGGGGGCCGACGTGATGCTCACCGGCGGAATGGGCGGCAGGGCCATCGCTTTCTTTGAACAGTATGGCGTCCAGGCAGTGACCGGAGCATCCGGCACGGTGCACCGCGCTCTGGAGCAGTACCTGGGTGGTGAGTTGCAGGGGGCTAAGCCGTGCCACGAGAGCATTGAGCATGGTCACGGGGAGATCACCGCTGAAGGCGAGTACGAGCGGGACGATGTGGGCCGCTTGCGGGAGGAGACCGAGATGCTCCAACGGCAATTGGCTGAGGTGACAGAACGGCTGGACGGACTGACGGCAGGCTAAAGCCAGTGAGGAAAGAATTGAAAGTCGTAGGCATCGTCGGATACAAGAACAGCGGCAAGACCACGCTGACCAACGCGCTGGCCCGCGAGTTGACCGGCAGAGGCCACCAGGTAGCCGTGATCAAACACACGTCCCATCACCTGGACCTTTCGGAGAAGGACACCGTGATACTGGGAGAAGCCGTTGGCCAGGTAGCGATTATCTCACCACAGGAGGCTGGGGTTTTCTGGAAAAAACCGTTGAGCCTGGAGGATATCATCCCACATCTGGAAGCGGACATTATCCTCGTCGAGGGCTTTAAGGCGAAAAAGACGTTCCCCAAGGTCGTGTGTCTGCGGGGAGAACCAGACGACCGGGACCTTTTCGATGGTCTGGCCATAAGCGCCGTCGGGCCGGCCGGTCAGGTGGAGGGAATGGACATCCCTTCCTTCGACAGCCCTTCGACGGGGCTCAGGACAAGGCTCAGGACACCGCTCCTCGGCCGAGACGAGGTGAGCCAGATCGCCGACATGGTGGAGCAAAAAGCCTTCAAGTTGCCCGGCCTGGACTGTAGCGAGTGTGGGCACGAGACTTGCTACGAATTGGCCTGCGAGATCGTGGCCGGAACCGGCAGCGTGGAGGACTGCGTCTCTCTGCAACCGGCCACGGAGGTCAGGATAGACGGGCAGATCATGCCCATGAAATCTTTTGTCTCCGACATCGTGAGGGGCACGATCCTGGGATTACTATCCCCGCTCAAGGGGTTCAGGAAAGGAAAGATCGAGGTGAGTATCTGATGGGACATCAGGAAGGGGTAACTGACTTTGATCACATAGTCGCGGACTTGCAGAGGGAGATTATCGAACAGGAACGGGCACTTTACTCGGACAAGGTCATCGAGGAGGCCCACAATCCCAGGAACCTGGGCCGCATGTCTGAGCCGGATGCGCACGCGATTGTGCATGGCTGCTGCGGCGACACGATGGAGATTTACCTGCGGTTGAATGGGGAGAGGATCACAGAGATCACTTTCATGACCGACGGCTGCGGGTCGGCTGTGGCCTGTGGGAGTATGCTCACCCGCCTGGTGCAGAAAAAGTCGCTGGAGGAGGCAGGCAGGGTCACGCCGGAAGACCTGCTCGCTGCTCTGGACGGTCTGCCCAAGGAAAGCATCCATTGCACGAAACTGGCGGTGAATACGCTGCGCGAGGCTATCGCCAACTGGCACGCGCGGGGCGAATCGTGAAACGAGAGAGTTGCATGGAGGACGTAGCCGCTCAGGCCGGTGACCTGGTCCGGCAAGGCTACCACTGAGCCGAGGCCATGCTGCTCGTCGTGGGCGAGCACGTGCTGGACGACCTGGGGCCACGAGGTGCGCGGATAGCGACCGGCTTCGCGGGTGGCGTGGGCGACACCCAGCAGGAGATGTGCGGGGCGCTGAGCGGCGGCGTGCTGGTCATCGGCGGGCTGCTGGGCCGGACGAGGTTGGACGAGAGCGACCGGCCGGCCCTCGCCCTCGCCACCCGCTACCGGACGCGCTTCCTGGCTGAACTGGGGGATACTCAATGCGCCCGGCTGCGCGAGATGGTCTACGCGCCGGGAGGGCTGGGTTCCTGCGCGGCGTTGGTCGAACGGGCAGCGGCGATTCTGCTAGAGTTGATCGCGGAGGCCGAACGAGGGGTTTGAGGAAGTGCATATCGAGATCCTCGGGGCGGAATCGCTAGGAGTGCGCGGTCTCTCGTGCGTGGTGGATGTGGAGGACCGCAAGATCGTCATTGACCCCGGGCTGGCGTTGGGCTACCATCGCTATGGGCTGCTTCCCCACCCGGCGCAAGTAGCGGTCGGGGAGCAAGTGCGCCGAGGAATCATCGCGGAGTTGAAGGATGCGACCGACGTGGTGATGAGCCACTTGCACGGGGATCACGTTCCTCTGCCGGATGCCAACCCCTATCAACTCAAGGCCCAGCAGGTAGCCCCTTTATGCCGCACAGTTCGATTCTGGGTCAAAGGGCCAGAAGGGCTTTCCCATCACATGTTGCATCGGAAAAAGTCCCTGTGCGCGGTGTTGGGCCGAGACCTGCCGAACGCGGAGGGGCAAAACGATGGGCCACTGGCCTTTTCCTCACCTGTGCCGCACGGGGAACGGCATGGCAAACTTGGCATGGTTATGATGACCCGCATTGAGGGCGAGGACGGTGTTTTCGTACACGCTTCGGACATCCAATTTCTCGACGACGAGGCCGTGTCGTTGATACTGGCCTGGCAGCCGGACATTGTGCTGGCTGGAGGGCCGCCCCTCTATCTTTCGAAACTCTCGTCGAAGCGGCGGTGGGGGGCGTGGAGGAACGCACTACAACTGGCCCGTCACGTGGACACGCTGATCCTCGATCACCACCTGTTGCGCTGCGAAGAGGGACTCTCCTGGTTGGATCGTCTATCGTCTGAGACTGGCCATCGGGTTATCTGTGCCGCCGATTTCATGGAGCGTCCCCGCTGCCTGCTCGAGGCGCGGCGCGCGCAACTGTACAAGGAGATGCCGGTTCCCCCAGAATGGCACGCAGCCTACGCTCGCGGCGACGCCGACACGCACTGCTATGAGAATTATGTGTCTGTGGAGGGCGTGACGTAGCACCGCGCACCAATGGGAGGAATAGATGTTCCAGTTTGCAAGACTTGCTGGGAGGATCAGAGATTTCATCTACAGGCAGAAACACAATTATCGGGTGGGCGTGGCGCGCTTCTCCGCGAACAAGTTTCTAGCCGGCCTCACCAGTCAATACAATGCGATATATACTGTGGGGTTGGGGGCCGATTCTGTGCAACTGGGGTCTCTCAGCAGCGTGGGCGGCGTGATCACTGCCCTCATTTCTGCACCCGTAGGATGGCTGATGGATCGCCACGGCATCAAACGATTTTTCCTGCTGGCGATCGTCTTGGCAGCAGGAGGGAGCCTGCTCTATGCGCTGGCACCTGATTGGCGATTCCTCGTTGCGGCGGCTATCCTTGCCTCCATTGCCGTAAGCCTGAGCAACACGGGGTGCCGGGTGATCTGCGCTGATTCGGTACAGAGCAAAGATCGAGTGACTGCGCAGAACGTCTGTAGCACCCTGGCTGCGATAGCCGGCATGATCTCGCCCCTCGTCAGCGCCTACCTGGTGACAGTTTTCGGAGGCATAACGGTTGAAGGCATCCGGCCCTTGTATTACCTCCAGTTTGCGGGATATGGCCTCATTTTTCTTCTCGTGGTTGCCCAACTGCGCGAACCTCGACGGGGACAACTCGCCGACGCGGAAACCAGGTTCGGCTTTATCGCTGATTTCCGCCACCTTTTCGAGGGAAGGGAGAACCTTTGGAGATGGATAGCCATTTCCGCTCTTACCTCATTTCCTATGGCCTTGTTTTGACCGTTTGTTCAGCTGTACGCCCACGAGATCAAGGGAGCGGATCAATACCTTTTGGGCGTAATGGCGAGCGCTACAGTTGTAGCGCAACTCGTTTTCGGCATTCCTGTGGGCCGGCTGGCGGACAAAATTGGGCGAAAGCGCATCATCTATTGGCTCACGCCGCTGTGGTATGCTTCTAACCTTTTTCTTGCTTTCTCTCCCAGCCCGATCACTCTGGTGTTATCGGCGGTTCTTTTGGCTTTTTATACCATCTCCTCTGGCGCTACAAGCGCTATGACCCTGGAACTTGTTCCGCTCGAGCAGCAAGGGAAGTGGGGCGGTCTGCTTGGCCTCTTTACGGGGTTGGTCACGATTCCTGCCCCCATCATTGGGGGGCTTATATGGAGGGATCTTGGCCCTATGTACGTCTTTGTCATTCCCATAGTTCTCGACCTATTCTTCAGAGTCCCTCTGTTGGCCACAGTATCAGAGACGCTGGGAACGGAACACCCCATTCAGAAAGAAGGTTAGCGTAGTGGTGGTTTACAGATGAGGATTCGTTTTGGTCAATAGGCGGAAAGGAGATGATGTGGATGAAAAAAGTATCAGTTTGTGGAAAGGGAGGTAGCGGGAAAAGCACTGTCGTCGCCCTCCTGGCACGTGGTGTACGAGACAGAGGGTACCGAGTATTGGTGGTTGATTCCGATGAATCAAACCCAGGGCTTTATCGAGTGCTCGGCTTTGATAAAAGGCCCGAACCCTTGCTAGGTCTCGTTGGTGGAAAGAAAAAGGTGTTTCAAACATTCTCAGAGGAACCAGAGTCCTCCAAGAGCATCCTGACCCAAGAGAAGATTCGGGTCGCAGATATTCCCGGCGACTATATCGTGGAGAGAGACGGCATCGGGTTGGTCTGCATAGGCAAAATCCTCCAGTCGCTTGAGGGCTGCGCCTGCCCCATGGGGGTGCTGAACCGCGAGTTCCTGAAGAGGATCTCGTTGCAGAAGGACGAGGTGGCCGTTGTTGACATGGAGGCCGGCATAGAGCATTTCGGCAGAGGTGTTGAGGCGAGTATAGACAGCGTACTCGTCGTGACCGAACCCTCTTTCGATTCACTGGAACTCACTGAAAAGATAAACACCCTCGCTGCCGAGGTCGGGGTGGAACGTGTGTGGACCATTCTCAACAAAATCGGGTCCAGGGAGATCGCTTCGAGATTAAGGGAAGAACTGGAGGAGAGAGGCATCACCGTCATTGGATCCATCGGCTATGAGCCGGAGATCTTCCAGTCCGGCCTGGAAGGGCGTCCAGTTCGTCGCGATAGGATGGAGACGGACATCGGGAGAATACTGGATCAGTTGCTGTAGGGGGGATTATGTGCTTGGCTACGGTCTATATTGAAGATGACGGCCAACGGGAAGAAGTGATGCAGGACGTGGCCTGGATCAAGCCTGCAAACGGCGGATTGCAATTGACGACCCTTTTGGGGGAAAGCAAGTTATTCCAGGCCCAGATTGAGAGCATTGATCTGATGAACAGTTTGATCGTTCTGAAAAGGATGGCCACCAACGAGGATACAAGAGGGAGGGTTTAAATGATTCACCCCACGTTCGAGGATCGCTGTATCATCTCCTGTGGGATGTTGCACCCCGAGATAACTCATCTGATGGAGAGCGGTTTTCTGAATCCCCGCCGGATCCTTTTCACGCCGCCGGGTCTGCACGCCTTGCCGGACAGGCTGGAGGAGCACCTTCTCAAGAGACTGGCGCAGGCCCGGGAATCGTGTCCCGACCACAAAATCATTGTTGTGTATGGAAAAAAGTGCTACGTTAGCGTAGATGAGCCACTCAAGCGAGTGGACTCGATCCTGCGGGAGGCCGGCCGGGGGATCGTCAGGGTGCAGGGGGAGTACGGCTATGATATGCTGGCCGGCTTTGAGGACCGGCAGCGCATCAGCGAGGGGAGGCAGGACAAGATTCTGTGGTTCACACCAGGCTGGCTCAAGCACTGGAAGGTGATCTATCAGAAGTATTTTGGATGGGATGATGCGGACGCCAATGCGAACTTTCCGGGATTCTACGACAAGATCATCGTCCTGGACGGGCTTGGCCTGGCCGAGGAGTATATGATTCAACACGCCGAGGAGATTCTGGAACTGTTCGACTGGACCGGTCTGGAGGTGGAATTTCACCCTATTACTCTCGACCGTTTCAAGGGATTGCTGGTGGACAGCCTGTCGCCATAAAGTAAACGAGGTATGAGATGGGAGCAACTGGCTACCTGGGCCGCCTGCGAGAGTGTGTGGGACACGACCTATTGCTGGTCCCCGCTGCGGCGGCCTGCATCCGGGACGAGGAAGGGCGCATCCTGCTTGTGCGGCGCAGCGACGGGGACAACCTGTGGGGCCTCCCCGGTGGGGGGATGGAACTGGGCGAGCGGGCTGCCGAGACGGTGGTGCGCGAGGTGCGTGAAGAGATCGGACTGGATGTCGAGCCGGTGGCGCTGATTGGTGTCTACTCCAGCCCGGAGCACATCTTTGCCTATCCCAACGGCGATCGAGTGCAACCGGTGATAATCTTTTTCGAGTGCCGGGTCGTGGGTGGTGAACTCGAGCCGGATATGCAGGAGATTATAGGGTGGCGTTACTTTGGCCCCCAAGATGAATTGCCACCTTTGCTTCCTTGCTGCGCCGCCAAGGCCCGCGATGCTTTTGTGTTTCAGGGACAGGCATTCTTTCGCTGAGGAGGTTGGGGATGGACACGATAACGGCACAGGTCAGCCTCTACCCGCTGCGGCAAGTCTCAATTGGCCCACCCATCCGCGAGGCGGTGCGCGTCTTCCGCGAGCGCGGCCTGGAGACCCGCATGGGGGCGATGAGCACGTTGGTGTGGGGGGAGGGGCAGGCGGTCTTCTCCGCCTTGCAGGAAGCGTTCCATCGGGCCGCCGAGCGCGGCGACGTGGTGATGACAGTCACGCTCTCCAACGCTTGCCCGTCGCCCGAGGAGTCGTGAAGTGACATCTGGGGATGCAGCCTTCAATGAGCAGGCCGCCACTCACTACGAAGCCTGGTACGAGACGCCGGAGGGCCGCCGGGCCGACGAGTTGGAGAAGGCCGTTTTAGGACGGCTGCTAC
>Ga0209834_10001357_pt1 | contig 13871 bp, 16 predicted proteins | sample Mar14236cmmetaG_FD_184134 | JGI IMG/M metagenome (GOLD analysis project Ga0209834, IMG submission 184134) | Marine hydrothermal vent microbial communities from Guaymas Basin, Gulf of California to study Microbial Dark Matter (Phase II) - Marker... ...
GACGGGTACATGGTGCAGGGATATATGGCTGATGAAAGTGGTGAGCTTAGCAAAGTTCTGGGGAATATAACCATAGATTTTCAGCAAAGGCTTCCTGCCAGAGCTACAACTTACATAAGTTTTGTCGGTAATCTTAATGCAGAAGCGGAGCCAACTTATGCTTCTTCAACCACATTACTCACAAAACTTTTTGATGCTCATGGGAATCCCATGAATCTTCATGTAGGAGATGTAATTCAGTTTTCCGGTGATGCCGGGGGAAATCCCATCTCCGGTTCCTATACCGTAACAGAAGATTCGAATTTATCTGATCTTGCCTATGCACTTCAAAACGCTATAAGAAGCGCTACAGGAGGAAATGAGACTGTGATGGTCAGAAGTGACGGTAGTCTTCAGGTCACAGCAGATTCTGTGGATATAACAAATCTTCAAATGCAGTGTGCAGGTAAAAGTGAATTTAATGCTTATGGTGTCTTTGATACACCTATCTCTGCAGGGACCCAGGGGACAACTGCTGAGGGTTCAAGAAGTGCAGACTATACAACCTTTGTTACAACTTACGATTCTCTGGGAAATGCGCAGGTTATTACTCTTCTTTTTGCCAAAGATACAGAAAGTGGTGTAAGTAACACCTGGAACTGGCAGGCTATTGTCCCTTACCAGGATGCAAGCTCTGTAACAGGAGATAGTGGGACTTTAACCTTCAATTCCGATGGCTCTCTTGCCGGGGTAACCACCACTCAGATAACCTTTGACTCTGATGGAAGTGGTGGTGCTGATGAAATGAAGATAGATCTTGATTTCGGGACAATTAACAAATTTAATGGCATAACCCAGTTTGCTGCCAATTTCTCAGCTACCCTAAAAGAGCAAAATGGCTACCCCAGTGGGACCCTTGATGATATATCCATTGATGATGCGGGAATTATCACGGGCATATTTACCAATGGTGTGAATAAAACTCTTGCTCAGATTGCCCTTGCTGATTTTGCAAATCCTGAGGGACTCTACAAAGCAGGTGATAACCTCTACGAGCAGTCACTTAACTCAGGAATGCCCCAGATAGGAACACCAGGAACAGGCACAAGAGGTATTATCTCTCCCTCAACTCTGGAGATGTCCAATGTGGACCTTGCCAAGAGCTTTACAGAGATAATTGTTGCACAGAGAGGCTTTCAGGTTAATGCAAGAGTTATCACTGCCTCGGATCAAATCTTGCAGGAGCTTGTGAATATAAAAAGATAGGTAAAAAGGTGATGTTATATGGTTAAGCTTACCTGTCTTGACGGAAGAGAAATTGTGATAAATGCAAGACTTATAAAATTTGTGGAAAGCACACCGGATACTGTTATTACTCTCACAACCAGAGATAAAATTCTTGTAAGAGAATCTGTGGATGAGGTAATAAAAAAAGTTATAGCTTATTATCGGTTTATTGAGAATTTTTCTGACTCTTAATTTTTTAATTGAGAAAACAAGGTGAAGAGATGGATATTACCACCATAGCAGGAATTAGTGCAGGACTTGGTCTTGTTTTGATGGCTATTCTTCAGGGAGGAGGAGGACTTGTTGTTTTTATAAATGTTCCCTCTTTGATGATTACTGTGGGAGGAACAATAGGGGCAACTCTCATAAATTTCCCCATGTCAAAGGTTTTTGGGGTGATGAAGGTTGTAAAAAAAGCTTTTTTTCATAAAGAGACCCCCCCTGAAGGAATCATAGCAACACTTGTTGAGTTTGCCCGTATAGCTCGAAGAGAAGGAATTCTTGCTCTTGAGGAGAGGATTTCAGGAACAGATGACCCCTTTTTCCGCAAGGGAGTGCAGCTTGCAGTGGATGGAACGCCCCCTGAGGTGATAAGAGAAATTTTAACCATAGACCTTGAGGCTCTGCAGGAAAGACATAAGGGGGGACAGGATATATTTAACGCCATGGCAACATACTCTCCTGCCTTCGGGATGATTGGGACACTTATTGGTTTAATTCAGATGCTTCGCTCACTGGATGATCCTTCAAAAATCGGTCAGGGTATGGCAACAGCCCTGCTTACAACCTTTTATGGAGCTTTGATGGCAAACCTCGTCTTCTTACCCATTGCCGGGAAGCTCCGGGTGAGAAGTGAGGAGGAGGTTTTAAATAAAAGACTTATTATGGAAGGAATAGTGGCAATTCAATCAGGAGATAATCCTCGTGTTGTTGAGGATAAGTTGAAATCTTTTATTTCACCTGGCATAAGAGATAAGATAAAGGTGGAGAGAAGATAATGAAAAAAAGAAAAAAGAGAAAAACAGAAGAATCCGGAGACCCTGTCTGGCTTACAACTTTTGCAGATGCAATGTCTTTAATGCTTACTTTTTTTGTCATGATTTTTGCAGCAACAAGTTTAAACAAAGGTAAGGTAGAGCAAGCTCTTGGCTCTCTCAGAGGAGCACTTGGAGTTATGGAGAAAACAAAGCCTGCTATTGTTTCTCCTACTCAGATAGTGAGAGAGAGCGAGGCTATTGCGGGGAAAATAAGATACGCTGTTACATCCAGAGGTCTTTCAAGAGAAGTTAGGGTGGAGGTTGTTAAAGGAGGAGTCAGGGTGAGTCTTAGCAGTCCCATACTCTTTGACCTTGGAAAAGCAAATCTTAAAAGGGATATTTTTCCCTTACTTGATGAAATTGCTGCCCTCTTGAGGGAAATTCCCAACGAGATTGTAATAGAAGGTCACACGGACAACCTCCCCATACATACAGAGAGGTTCCCTTCAAATTGGGAGCTTTCTTCTGCAAGGGCAATAAGTGTTGCAAGGTATTTTATAGATAAGGGAATTGCACCTTTAAGGATAGGGGTTGTAGGATACGCAGATTCTCGTCCCCTCTTTCCCAACGATACCCCGGAACACCGGGCAAAAAACAGAAGAGTTGAGATTTTTATCAAGGAAAAGGGAGCTTTTTAAAAATGGAAGGTGAGAAGCCAAAGTCAAGCTTTATGCTTCTTTATGCAAACTTAATGATGCTTTTAATGACCTTTTTTATAGTTCTTGTTTCTATGGGAAGAATAGAGGAGGAAAAAGTTAAAATAGGTATTTACTCCTTCAGACAGGCTTATTTCAGTGGAGGAATTGGTATGCTCTTTGGAGAAAGAGAACCAATTGACTTTGAGTATCTTATAGAGCAGGAGAGAATAAAACTTCAGAAAAAAATCTCCGCATCTTTTGAAAAAACTTTAAAGGAAGGAAAAAATATGGTAGAGATTGTTCCTTCAAAGGAGGGGGTTACTTTAAGACTTCCGGGAAAGATACTATTTGACCTTGGTAAAGCTGAATTAAAAGAGGAGGCAAAGAAGATATTAGATGAGATTATCCCTGTTTTAAAAAGCTACACCTACCCTGTAAGGGTGGAAGGTCACACGGACAACCTCCCCATACATACAGAGAGGTTCCCTTCAAATTGGGAGCTTTCTTCTGCAAGGGCAATAAGTGTTGTCAGATATCTTGAAAGGAAGGGTCTTCAACGAGACCTTCTCTCTGCTGTTGGCTATGGGGAGTATCGTCCTCTTTTCCCTAATGATACCCCCGAGCACAGAGCAAAAAACAGAAGAGTGGAGATTAAAATTATTCTTCCTTAAAAAATAAAAGGAGGAGGTTTAAAATGCCTGAGGAGGATGCAAGAGAGAAAGATACAAGAGGAGAGGATGCAAGAGAAGAAAATACAAGAGAGGAAGATGAAAAAAAATCATCCGGGAAGTTCAATCTTTCCTCTATTATAAGGTGGACAGGGATAGTGGCAGCAATTCTTGTTGCCTCTTATTTTGTGGTGGAGAAGGTGGCAACCCCTGTTTTATCTCCTGAAAATACTTCTGGTAAGACAACCGAATCTTTATCATCTCAACCAGAGGAGGAAAAAATAGGTCCTATATATGAATTTGAGCCCATTATAGTAAATTTAAATGAGGAGGGGGCAAGAAGATATCTTAAGGTAAGTATAAGTCTTGAGGTAAACGATGCTGAGGTAATCAAAGAGATTGAACTTTTAAAACCCCGGCTCCTTGATTGCCTTATTACTCTTCTCTCCAGCAAAACTTTAGAAGATATTGAAGGAGCAAAAGGTAAGGAGAATTTGAGAAGGGAAATTGTTGCTGAGGTTAACAGGTATCTTAACAGGGGAATAGTCGTAAACGCTTACTTTGGTGAATTTATAATTCAGTAGGAGGATACAATGGGGGATGTTCTCAGCAAGGAAGAGATAGAAGCTTTGCTTTCTGCAGTTTCTGAAGGGAAGATTCCTCACTCAGAAAAAAAGAAAAAGCCTTCTTTTAGAAAAGCAACAATCTCCTATAACTTTAAAAGACCTGCTCTTATTTCAAAGGATCAAATTAGAGTTCTTGAATTTTTACACGAGGATTTTACAAGAAGTCTCGGAGTTAAGCTTTCTGGTCACCTTAGAACAACTGTGGAAGTTGAGATAGTTGCAACAGAGCAACTTACCTATACAGAGTTTATAGTTTCTTTATCAGAGCCAACTTACATTGTAGTTGTTGATGTTAGCCCTCTTTCAGGCCAGATTATTCTTGAGTTTAATCCCCTTCTTGTTTTTTCCATAGTTGATCGTCTTCTGGGAGGCTCAGGGAAAAGTTCCCAGGAGGCTCGTGAGCTCACAAGTGTTGAGCGAGCTATAATGGATAGAATTCTATCCTTGACCTTAGAGTCTTTTAAGGAGGCTTACGCACATATTGTTCCTTTAAAGACCTCTGTTAGGGCAAAAGAGTCAAATCCCCAATTTGTTCAGATCGCCTCAGGAAATGATCTTGTTATATCTTGCATATTTAAGGTGGGTATGGGACAAAATTATGGAACAATGACAATATGTTATCCTGTTTCAACCATAAGGCCCATTCTTCCTCGCTTAAGCTCTAAGAGGTGGATTTCTGAGAAGGAAGAGGAAGGAGAGGGGGAAAGTTCTCAAATTCTGCAGAAAAAGCTGTTAGAGGCAAAAGTAGATGTTACGGTGGAACTGGGGAAGGCAGAGGTTACCGTGCTTGAGTTTTTAAGGCTTGCACCAGGAGATGTTGTCAGGTTAAATCAACCTGTTAATAGAGACCTTCTTGTTAAGATTCAGGGTTTTCCCAAATTTTATGCCATTCCTGGCAAGGTGGGGAGAAGAAGGGCAGTGCAAATTACATCAATTATAAGAAAGGAGGATTAAGGTGAGCTCTGATAGAGAGTCAATGGAGAATGTAGGAGAGAAAAAAGAAGAAGAGAAAATAGAGGTTAAACCAGCAGAGTTTCCAAAACTTGATAAGGAAAAAGATTTCTCCATGCAATCTCAGAGTCAGCAGACTAATCTGGAGGCGATATTTGACGTTCCTCTTCAAATTTCAGCAGAACTTGGCAGGACCTCCATGTCAATTAAGGAGATTCTTCAACTTGCCCCAGGTTCTGTAATTGAACTTGACAAACTCGCAGGTGAACCAGTAGACCTTCTTGTCAATGGTAAATTAATAGCGAAGGGGGAGGTGGTGGTAACAGAGGAAAATTTTGCTGTGAGGATTACTGAAATTATCGGACAGGAGGCAAGGATAAGGAAACTCCAATGAGCTTTGAATCCTCTTTTCTTTTAAGTTCCTTAAAGGCTTTTTTTTCTCTAATAGCGGTGATAGGACTTTTGTACTTTTTTATGCGTTTTTTATCAAAATTTTCTTCAGTAAAGGGAAAAGTTATCACCAAAAAAGGTGATATAGTTCAAATTGTGGATAAAATAAGCCTTTCACCCAGGAAGTTCATTTATTTTTTAAGGGTGGGGGAAAAAATTTTTGCAATTGGTGTAAATGGGGGGATAAACCTTCTTTTTGTTATAGAGGATAGTGAAGTTGTGAAGGCTTTTCAAAGTGAGTCTGGAAATTCAAAGTTTGGAGGATTTTCCAAGGTCTTGAGAGATATTTTTTCTTCACAGAAACCAAATTTAACACTTTTCTCAGTTACAAAAGAAGCAGAAAAAAGAAGCTAAAATGCTTTTTAAAAAATATAAAAAAGCCATTTTATTAATTTTAATTGTGAATGTTAGTATTCTTTTTCTGGGGGTGAATAACTTCAGCATGGCAGCCTCACCTCAGGAATTTCCGATACCAAAAATTAAAATAGAAATAGGAGGAGAAGAGGGAGAGCCTCAACAGGTGGGAATTGCTATTCAAATCCTTTTCTTGCTTACAATTTTATCTCTTGCTCCAGCTTTTGTTATCATGATGACCTCCTTTACTCGCATTATAGTAATTCTTTCTCTTTTGCGTTCTGCTCTTTCCATGAGGCAGCTTCCTCCAAATCAAATCTTAATTGGACTTGCCCTTTTTTTAACCTTCTTCATCATGACACCCACCTGGATTGAGGTTAAGGAAAAAGCTCTTGAGCCTTACCTTCAAGGTAAGATAACCCAGCAGCAAGCCTGGGAGGAAGGAATAAAACCTGTAAAAGAGTTTATGTTAAGGCAGACAAGAAAAAAGGACCTTTACCTTTTTATGAACTATGCCAAACAAGAGATGCCTGAGTCATTAAGTGATGTTCCTGTAAATGTTCTCATTCCTGCTTTTATCACAAGTGAGCTTAAAACTGCCTTTCAAATAGGTTTTGTTCTTTATATTCCCTTTTTAATTATTGATATAGTTGTATCAAGTGTGATAATGTCAATGGGAATGTTTATGCTTCCCCCTATGATGATTTCTCTTCCCTTTAAGATACTTTTATTTGTTCTGGTGGATGGCTGGGACCTTGTAATAAGGTCAATAATTGAAAGTTTTAGATGAAGGAGGGTTAAAGTGAGTCCAGAGCTTGCAGCCGAGATAGGAAGAAGGGCAATTCTGACAGCCGGACTTATATGTCTTCCCCCTCTTTTGATAGGTCTTGTGGTGGGACTTATAATAGGTATATTTCAGGCTATTACCCAGATTCACGAAATGACTCTCACATTTATTCCCAAAATAATAGCGGTGGGAGTTGTTATTTATTTTCTTTTTCCCTGGATGTTGAAGATTATGATTCACTACACCTCAACTTTATATCTTGGCATAGGATTTTTAATGAAGTGATTTGCTATGGAAAAACTCTTATCTCTTGAGGGAATTGTTATTTTCTGGTTTTGTGTTGCAAGAATAAGCGGGCTTTTCATGAGTATGCCTTTACTGGGTTCTTCTTTTCTACCAAGACAGGTAAAGGTAGCCTTTGCTATTGTTTTAGGTTTTCTTGTATTTTCAACCTCTGAATTTTCTCAAAATTTTATACTGCCCTCTCACTTTTTTGAGTATTTTCTTCTTTTTGCAGGCGAGGTGGGAGTGGGACTTTTAATTGGATATGGGGTGAGAGTTCTTTTTATAGGTGTGCAACTTGCAGGTCAAATCATAGGGTTTCAGATGGGACTTGGTATGGCTGAGCTTCTTGACCTTCAGGAGGAGGTAAATTTATCAGTTATCTCTCAATTCAAGAATATCCTTGCTATGATGATTTTTCTCTCTCTTAATGCCCATTACTTTTGCCTTAAGGCTCTCTTTGACAGTTTTAAATTAATCCCTATTGGTAAATTTTATATTTCAGCTCCCCTTGTAAAAGAGCTTTCAAATCTTGTTGGAAGCGTGTTCGTCATTTCTCTGAAGGGAGGTGTTCCGGTAATTCTTACCCTTTTTCTTGTGCAGATAGTTATGGGAGTTATAAATAGAGTAATACCCCAGGTGAATATCTTTATGATTTCGCTTCCTTTAAAAATTATGATTGGGATTATTGTGATTGGTTTATCCATGCCCTATTTTCTCTACTTCCTTGAAAATCTTTTTGGGAAAATTTATCAAAATCTTACTTTGCTTCTTGTAGTTGCAGGAGGAAAAATTTAAAATGCCGGAAGAGGATAAGATTCATCCGCCAACTCCGCGGAGAAGACGGCGGGCAAAAAGCAGAGGACATGTGGTAAAAAGTATTGAGGTGAATTCAGCAGTTATGCTTGCAGGGAGTGTACTTTTATTCAGATTTTTTGGCTGGTCTCTTCTTGTAAGGCTTTTTTCTATTTTTCAAAAATTCCTGAATGAGTTTTACCTCTTTGCCCAAAACCCATGGGATGCCTGTCTTATATTCAGAAAGACGCTCCTTCACACAGGCATCTTACTTTTACCTCTGTTTTTATTCTTTCTTGTTGTGGGTTTTGTTTCTAACATAGCCCAGGTTGGCTTTGTCTTCAGCTTTTACCCTCTTGTTCCGGATTTTGACAGGATTAACCCTGTAAAAGGTTTAAAGCGTCTTTTCTCAAAACAAGCTCTTGTGAGACTTTTTATCTCCATCCTGAAAATAAGTTTTATTGGAACTTTTGCTTATCTTGTGTTAAAAAGAGAACTTCCTTTTATTTTCTCTTTAACAGGACAGCAGATACCAAGAATTTTTCTTGCCACCTTCAATCTTTTATTGGAACTTTTGCTTTATCTGTGTCTTGCGGTGGTCCCTCTTGCTTTTTTAGATTATCTTTTCCAGAAAAGAGGATATGAAAGAGAACTCAGAATGACAAGGGAGGAATTAAAGGAAGAAATAAGACAGACAGAAGGAGACCCTCTTATAAAAAGCAGAATAAGAAGACTTCAGCGACAGATGTTAAGGTCCAGAATGATGCAGAAAGTTCCTCAAGCGGATGTAGTTATCACAAACCCTTCTCATATTGCTGTTGCTTTACAATATGAAAGAGAAAAGATGAATGCACCGGTTGTTGTGGCAAAGGGAAGAGGTTTTATAGCCGAAAAAATTAAAGAGATAGCAAGAAGACACAATGTCCCAATTGTTGAAAACAGATGGCTTGCCCAGATGCTTTATAAATCAGTTGAGATAGGAGAGGAAATTCCCGTTAAATTTTACAAGGCGGTGGCAGAAGTTCTTGCCTATATTTATAGATTAAAAGACAAGAGGTTATAAAAATGCCAACAGGAACCTTAACTTTTCTCACAAGAAGAAGCGAGATTGGATTTTCACTTGCGGGAATAGGTATTATAGCTGTTCTTGTTATACCTCTTCCTCCAGTTTTGCTTGATATTTTATTAAGTTTTAATCTTGCAATAACTTTTATGATTTTTCTTCTGACAGTGTATGTGAGAAGACCTCTTGATTTTTCAGTTTTTCCATCACTTCTTCTTCTTGTAACTTTATTTCGCTTGAGCCTGAATGTAGCTTCAACAAGACTTATCCTTCTTCACGGATATGCAGGTAAGGTAATTCAGGCTTTTGGATATTTTGTTGTGGGAGGAAATTATGTTGTGGGGATTATTGTTTTTGTTATCCTTGTTGTTATTAATTTTATTGTAATAACAAGAGGGGCAACTCGTATATCTGAGGTTGCTGCTCGTTTTACTCTTGATTCCATGCCTGGTAAACAGATGAGCGTGGATGCTGACCTTAATGCAGGTCTTATAACTGAGGAGGAGGCAAGAAGAAGGAGGTTTGAGATAGAAAGACAGGCAGATTTTTATGGGGCGATGGATGGAGCAAGCAGGTTTGTCAGAGGAGATGCTATTGCTGCTATTATAATTCTTCTTGTTAACATAATAGGAGGACTTGCTATAGGAGTTATTCAGCATAAGATGCCTTTTCAGAAAGCTCTGCATACGTATACCCTGCTTACAGTGGGAGATGGGATGGTTTCGCAGATTCCCGCTCTTTTAGTTTCAACTGCTGCGGGAATAATAATTACCCGCAGCTCTTCTGAATCTCGCCTTGCTCTTGATTTTGTAAGTCAAATGCTAAGTCAGCCAAAAGTTTTAGCCATTGTTTCCTTTCTTCTTTTTCTATTTGCCCTTTTACCCGGTCTTCCCAAAATTCCTCTTTTTATTCTATCCTTCCTTGCTGGAGCAACATATTATTTTTTAAGGCAGAAGGAGGAAAAGGAAGAAGAAAAAGAAATGAAAGAAAAAGTTCCGGAGAAAAAAGAGTCCATGGAAGAACTTCTTCGGATAGACCCACTTGAGATTGAAATTGGATATGGTCTCATTCCTCTTGTGGATACCTCGCAGGGAGGAGATATTCTGGAGCGAATTACACTTGTTCGTCGTCAGCTTGCGCTTGAGCTTGGAATAATTGTTCCTCCCATAAGAATAAGGGACAATTTGCAGCTTAAGCCAAATACTTACAGGATAAAAATAAGGGGAGTGGAGATTGCAGAGGCAGAGCTTATGTTAAAGTACTGCCTTGCCATGGACACAGGTATGGTTGAAAAGCCACTTAAGGGAATACCCACAAAAGATCCTGCTTTTGGTCTCCCAGCTATATGGATTAAAGAAGAGGAAAAAGAGAAGGCAGAACAGGCAGGTTATACAGTTGTAAATGCCTCCTCTGTCTTTATAACTCATCTTACTGAGATAATAAGAAATCATGCTCATGAGCTTCTGGGAAGGCAGGAGGTTAAAAACTTGCTTGATAATATCGCTCAGGATTATCCTGCGGTTGTGGAAGAGCTTGTTCCCAATCTTTTAAGCCTTGGAGAGGTGCAAAAGGTGCTGCAGAATCTTCTCCGGGAAAAAGTTCCCATAAGAGACCTTTTAACCATTCTTGAAACACTTGCTGATTGGGCAGGGCAGACAAAAAACATAGATATTCTTACAGAGCATGTAAGACAGAGCCTTTCTCGCACCATAAGTAAAAAATACCAGAATGAGAGGGGAGAAATATGGGCAATAACTCTTTCTCCCTCACTTGAAGAAGAGATATCAAAAGCAGTGGAACATACAGAAAAGGCCTCTTTTATCAATCTTGACCCTGCAGTTGTCCAGAAGATAATAGATGCACTTTCTCCTCTTGTTAAAAAAATGCTTTCTTTACAGAAAGAGCCAGTGGTTTTATGTTCTTCAGGGACAAGACCATTTTTTAAAAGGATTGTGGAAAAATTTATCCCTTCTCTTGTTGTTCTTTCTTATAACGAGATAGTTCCTGAGGTCAAAATAAAGACGGTGGGAATTTTGCAGATATAAGGCAGAAGAGGTGAAAGATGGAATCTGATAAAGAAAAAATGATCGTTGAGTATCTCCCTCTTGTAAAATATGTGGTTGACCGTTTGCCTTTTGCCTCTCTTCCCCAGGTTTCACGGGAGGACCTTATAAGCAGTGGAATAATAGGTCTTTTAAAAGCTGTTGAAAGTTTTGATCCTTCAAGGGGGATAAAATTTAAAACTTATGCTATACCCCGAATTAGAGGAGCCATAATAGATGAGCTTCGCAGACTTGACTGGATTCCTCGCTCCCTCAGGAAAAAAGCCTCACATCTTGAGGAAGCCTATTTTTCGCTTGAGAGAAAACTCGGGAGAGCTCCCACTGAGGGTGAGCTTTCCAAGGAGCTGAATATATGTGAAGAGGAGCTTTTCAAGTTAATTGCTCATGTAAATTGTTTTTCCCCTGTTTCCCTGGAGAATGAGGTGACAGGGGAGGGTAAATCTCTCCTGGAAAAAATTGCCTCCAGTGAAGCTGAGAACCCTATTGAAGTTCTTGAAAAAAAAGAGATAAAAGAGAGGATAAGAGAGGTTCTGGAAAAGCTTCCCTTCAGAGAGAAGATGGTTATTATTCTTTACTATTATGAAGAGCTGACCTTCAAGGAGATAGGGCGTGTTCTCGGAGTTTCAGAGTCAAGAGTATCTCAAATACATGGCAGAGTAATGTTGAAACTTAGAAGCACTCTTTCTAAGCTGAAGAAAAGCCTTTTTTAATCTGCCCTTTGTAAAAAGGGGCGAAAATGAGATTAAATCACATAAGAGAGGTTGGCAGGTTACCTTTTTCCCAGAGAATAAACAGGCTTTTAAAGAGAGACCCGCGTCAGGATAGAAGAAATTTTTTAAAGTATCTTGATAAGGAAAGTAAAAAAGGGAGCAAAAAAGAATTTTTAAGTAAGAAAAGAAAAAATTCTTTTAAAAGAGAAGGCAAAGATAATAAAAATTTTCCTGAGGATAAGGGAAGGTTTATTGATGTTAGAGTTTAATTATACAATAAGGAGGCGAAAAAATGATTCAGAAACTCTATTTAAGACAAAACCTTGAGCAGAAGATGCAGTTAAAGCTTATAGGGGAAATTAAGGTGGCAGAATTTTTATCCCTTCCTGAGCCTTATTTTGAGTTTTATGTAAAAGAGGTGGAAAATGACCCTCTTTTCTCTGTTTTGAAGGAAAAATACAGGATTGTAAGTTACAGGAAATTTTACGATGTAAGAGTTGCAAAAAAAGTTGAATTAAAAGATGAGGCAGTGCCTGAGGAAAATCTCGGAGAAATGGAAAAATTTTTCTCTGACCCTTCTCTGATGAAATTTTTAACAAAAGTGGGAAATGCTATAGGAGAGGAGGATTTCAGAAAAGTTCTTTACGGAAAAATAAGTCTGGAAGAGGTTAAGAAAAAATGTGGTTTTTCTTCCAGGGAGATGGAGATTTTTAAAGAATTTTTAAACAACTTCCAACTCCACCAGATTATAAATTCTTCCTCCTTTTCGTTTTCGGTTTCACCTTTTAAACCCAGGCTTTTCTTAGTGGCATCTTTTGTGTGGGAAAAGGACGAACTTTTTATACAACCTACAGGAGAATACCTTGCAAAGGGAAGGTATCAGATAAATTACAAAAGATTTGAGGAGCTTGTAGAAAAAGGAAAGATAAAAAAAGAGGAAGTTAGCAGAATAGAGGGCATTTTTAAAAAAATTGAGATGATAAATCGCCGCACAACCTGCATTTATAAAGTTCTGGAATATCTTAAAAAATTGCAGTTTAACTTTTTTAAATCCGGTAACCCCATTGATCTTCTTCCCTCAACCCAGAGTGAGGTTGCAAGAAGAATCGGTGTTCACCCAAGCACTGTAAACAGATGCATTTCCAATAAAAGTATTCTAACTCCTCAGGGTGAAGAAAAACCCATAGGATTTTTCTTTTCCCCTCGGTGGGCAAAAAATCTTGTTAAGAAAGTAATTTTAGAGGAGAAAGAGAAACTTGAAAAAAACCTTCTTTCATCTCCCCTCACTGATAAGCTAATTCAGGAAAAAATTATTGAGGATTATGGTATCCACCTTTCAAGGCGCACAGTTTGTAAATACAGAAAGGCTCTCCGGATCCCCGCCTCTTATAAAAGATGTAGATAACCTGCCTTTTTATTTTTTCTTTCCAGGTCTAAAGTTTTTTGAAAATTTGCCGATATGTTAAAAGAGTATGTGGTGAGCATCACAATCTAAGGAGAAAAAAATTGCTCTTTGGCTTTCAGGGTTTTCAGGAGAGACGATTTCTCATAAAAAGATAAAAATTTATGTACGAGAGTGGACAGTTTTTCATCACTTATTAGCCTGTTGTAAATGGTGAGGTATTCTTTAACCAGGTCAGTGTTGATACCTGTAAGGTTAGCAATGTTGGAAGGTGTAATTCCCTGGCGATAAAGAAGTATAACTCTTAAAAAATCGTCAATGTATTTTTCCACGTAGGTTTTTGGATATCCTGTAGAAGAGGAAATTTCTGTTTCACTTGATCCCTGAAAAAACATTTTAATTATCTGGGGTTTGTTTAAACTTCTTGTCAAAAGCTGAGGAAGCCTTGCTCGGGTAACTACTTTTATGCCACGGGATTCAAGCTCTTTTATGTATTCCACCACTGTCCTTCTGTCAAGAAAAAGAAGATTTGCTATGTCTTCCTGGCTCAGTGACCCCCCCTGTGCAAATGCTTCCTGCGTGATGCGTTGAATTATTCTAAGTTTCAGCTCCTTAAGACCATTTTGCTTTTTATACTCTGTGTCCTCCGGGTGGTAAAGTGTAAGTTTCACAGGGACAAGCTGGCAATCCTTTAAAAGTTTCCCGGGTGGCTCACTGATACTAACAACGTAGAGCAGAATCTGTCCCTCTTCAATGAAGTCAGGATTGAAGATTCGGAT
>Ga0209834_10001358_pt1 | contig 13857 bp, 13 predicted proteins | sample Mar14236cmmetaG_FD_184134 | JGI IMG/M metagenome (GOLD analysis project Ga0209834, IMG submission 184134) | Marine hydrothermal vent microbial communities from Guaymas Basin, Gulf of California to study Microbial Dark Matter (Phase II) - Marker... ...
ACAAAGAAGCCTTACAAAAGCGGCTGACTTTTCAGACAGCCCCTTCTTTCTTTGTGGTATACTAGGGGGGAGTATATAACAAGGAACGAATAGTATGCCCCTATATGAATACTGCTGCCCTGACTGCGGGGAAACCTTTGATAAGATTGTCCGCTTTTCCGAAGCGGATAAAACACCCGTTTGCCCCAACTGCGGCGAGAAAAATGCCCAGAAGCTGATCTCGGCCGGAGCGGTGATCGGCTCTTCCTCAAGTGGGAATACATCGGTCAGCAGACCGGCTTCCAGCCCTTTCACTTGAGCGGGTTGTTAATATTGGCCGTGAGCCAATGAATTAGATGAAAATAGCAGATCAGGAAACCAAAGAAAAGTTGATCAAACGCCTGCGGCGGATTGAAGGCCAGCTGCGGGGAGTGCAATCCATGCTGGACGAGGAGCGCGACTGCCGCGAGATCATGCAGCAGCTTTCCGCGGTCTCCTCAGCCGTAAAATCCACCAGCCGCAAATTCTTTGAGGATTATGCCGCTCTCTGCCTGGCAGAAATGGACCGTGACCAGCCAGGAGATAACCGAGCCCTGCTGCAGGAGATGGTGGCGCTGCTGGACAAGACGCCCTGATTGAGATACCCGAGGTCTTGGAGATCTCGGGTGTCTTTGCAAAGCGCTCTCCCGGTGCTATAATTTCGCTTGCACGGGCGCGTAGCTCAGCTGGTTAGAGCGCACGGTTCACATCCGTGAGGTCGATGGTTCGAGTCCATTCGCGCCCACACTGATAACCACCTTTCCCAGGTGGTTATTTTTTTTAGGACCACGGAGGTCACCTTGAAGATCGATTATCCTCAAGTCGCTGAGGGCACGCAGCTGAATTGACATTTGTGTTCCCGGCTGTACTGGGACAGGCTAGTTCTAAAGCGTTTTATAAAACCTGAAGAGTTCAGAAGTCTGCTCAATCCTAAATCAATTGCCCACCAGCAGGTTTTGCGTTTTATAATTCTCTGTGAGGTCTGATCTTATGTGGATTTTTCCAGTCGCAATCGCCATCCTTCTGATCCTGATCCTCTCCCTGTTCTGGACCCATCCCCGGGGCGGACCCTGGATCCCCTCCTCGCGGAAAGCAGTGCGCCAGATGCTTGACCTGGCCCAGATCAAACCTGGCGAGCTGGTCTACGATCTAGGCTGCGGGGATGGGCGGATCATCATTGCCGCAGCAAAAAAGTACCACGCCAGGGCAGTGGGAATCGAGCTGGACCCCATACGCTGGCTATGGTGTCAACTCCTGATCACCCTCCTTGGGCTGAGAGGGCAAGTCAGGATCATTTATGGGGATCTCTTTCAACAGAACCTCAGCAAAGCGGATGTGGTGGTCTGCTATCTACTGCCGGAAGCCACAAGAAAACTTCAGGACAAATTGCTGCGGGAATTACAACCGCAGACTCGGGTTGTGTCCAATACCTTTATTTTCCCTGGCATACGAGAGAGAGCAAAAAACGGCAAAGCCAGGTTGTACTTGTTCTCTCCCGAGAACACCATGGCAGCCTATATCAAAGAGCAGCTGGAGAAGAGCAGCAGGGAGGAATATCCGTAAAGAAAAGAGCTTCCTATTGCCATTTTTTGTCACTTGGAGTAGGATAACAGGGTTGTTAACTTAACAATCACCTCAACCGGATGGGCCTCAAGATCGCTGAGCCTCAGACGTGACGACGATAAATCACCGCCAACGCCTGGACAGATCAACGATCAGGCGTTTTCTTTTGTTAATTGAGCAGGACAATAGTGTTTGGGAGATGAATGATATGGAAAATAGCAAATCAGGATCCATCGCAGGAAATTTCCAATTCACCTCAAAAGTGCGGCTCTATCTTTCCCAGGTACTGGACAGCAATCGGCTACCAGAATCGGTGGCCATCTTCCTGACTGCTCTTTTTGTTGGAGTGGGCGCAGGGCTGGGTGCGGTGGTCTTCCGAAGATTGATCGAATTTTTCCAGAAAACGTTTTACGGGGATCTGGCAGGGCTTATCAGCAGGATTACGCCCTACCATCTGCTGATCATTCCCGCCCTGGGTGGGTTGATCTTTGGCCCCCTGATCTACAAATACGCCCGGGAAGCCAAAGGCCACGGCGTGCCAGAGGTGATGGAAGCTGTGGCTCTGAAGGGAGGCCGCATCCGTCCCCGGGTCGCCCTGGTGAAATCTCTCTCTTCCGCCCTGTGCATCGCCACCGGCGGCTCTGTGGGCCGGGAAGGCCCTATCGCCCAGATCGGATCCGCCATCGGCTCCACGGTGGGCCAGCTTTTCCACCTCTCCGACGATCGCATCAAAAACCTGGTAGCCTGCGGGGCTGCCGGCGGCATCGCCGCCACTTTCAATGCCCCCATAGCTGGGGCAATTTTTGCCCTGGAAATCATTCTCGGCCAGCTGCACGCGGTCTATTTCGGGGCTGTGGTGATTTCTGCTGTCACCGCAGACGTGATCGCCCACTTTTTCGAGGGGGATCTGCGAGCTTTTTCTGTTCCGGAATATGCCCTGGTCAGCTCCTGGGAATTACCCCTCTATGTGGTTCTCGGTATATTAGCCGCTGTAGCTGCAGTCGCTTTCACTCGCCTGTTGTATCTTTCCGAAGATCTCTGGGATGGTCTGCATTTTCCAGAGTATCTCAAACCCGTCCTGGGAGGCCTGTTCCTGGGAATTGTGGGGATTCTCTCCCCGAAGATCAACGGGTTTCCACAGATTTTTGGCGTCGGCTATGACTCCATCGATCAAGCCCTGTTCGGAAAATTGGCCCTGCAGATGACCCTGGGGCTGTTCCTGTTGAAAATCTTGGCCACGATCATCACCCTGGGCTCTGGTGGATCCGGTGGGGTATTTGCCCCTTCACTCTTCATGGGCGCCATGCTCGGCGAGGCTTTCGGCCAGATCGTTGGCCAGATCTTCCCGGCGATCACTGCACCCCCCGGCGCTTATGCCCTGGTGGGAATGTCGGCCTTTTTCACCGGCGCCGCCCACGCCCCGGTCACCGCCATCCTGATCCTGTTTGAGATGACTGGCAACTATCAAATCATCCTGCCCCTGATGCTGGCCACCGTGACCAGCACGCTGATCTCCAAAGCCCTCAGTCCCGAGTCGATCTACACCCTTAAGCTGACCCGCCGGGGAGTACACCTCCAGGAAGGCAAGGATATTGACGTCATGCAAACCATCACTGTTGGTGAAGCCATGTCCACCGATCTGGACACAGTCCCCAGTGACCTCTCCCTGGGCGATTTAGCCCAGGAATTTGAGCGCTCCCACCATCACGGCTTCCCGGTCGTGGATGAGGATGGCGCCTTAACCGGTATCGTCACCATCCAGGATCTGGACCGGGCTCTGGAATCCGGCGTGGGCGATGATTTAACCGTCCGCGATATCGCCACCTGCCAGAACCTGGTAACTGCCTACGATGACGAACCCATGTGGACTGCCCTGCGGAAGCTGGGCGTCCGGGATGTCGGACGCCTGCCGGTGATCAAGCGGGGGACAGAGCGTGAGCTGGTGGGCATTGTCAGGCGCAAGGACATCATCCAGGCTTACAACACAGCCATCATCCAGCGGGCCCGACACCAATCCCGCTCCGAACGCCAGCAACTGGGAAAGATTATTGACTCTGAATTTATCGAGCTGGAAATCCCCGCCAAGGCAGCGGTGATTGGCAAGCGGGTTAGTGAGATCCAGCTCCCGGATAACTGCTTGATCGTTTCCATCCAGAGAGGGCGGAAAATGTACATTGCCCACGGCTATTCGACTCTTGAGGTTGGCGACTTGCTGACTGTGATCACAAGCGAAGACTCCGCCTCAGCAGTCCGGGAGATACTGCTCTCTGTTGAATAAGATGGGGAATTAACACACCAGATGGGATCATCGCGGGTAATGAGACCCGCAACTCCTTTCAATCCTACGCGGATGGACAAAAACCTGGTGGACGATCGATCAAATGTTGGGCAAGAACAGGAGGAAACCCGGACAATACTGAACTTTGAACTGAAAAAGGATATTCAATTTGCTGAGGGGGAAACGAGCCGGCACTCCTCAACATTGGATCAGGGATTATGCTCAGGCGCTGACTTTCGAAATACCCTGTCACCTGCTGGCTGGGTCACACTTTCACTTTCTCCACTTCCCCTCTCTTTACCTGAAAGCGGTCAAAATCCCTGGCCACGAAAACCCGAGGGAAGACCTCACGGGCTTCTTCCAGCACCTGGTCCGCCCGATAGCGGCGGGAGATGTGCGTCAGGATCAGGGTTCCCACGCCGGCATCCACAGCCAACTGAGCTGCCTGTCGGGCTGTCAGATGTCCAAACTGCTTTGCGAGTTCCTTTTCTTGCTCGAGATAGGTAGCCTCAATCACCAGCACGTCAGCGTCCTGCGCTACATCAAGCAGGTTGTCTGTCCGGCCGGCATCCCCCACATGGACCAGCTTGGTGCCTGGCTGCTCCTCGCCCAGGACCATTTCTGGATGGATCACTCGCCCATCCGGCAGGGTCACCGCTTCTCCTCTGACTAACTCTCCCCGCCACGGTCCCGGGGGAATTTTCAAAACCTCTGCTTTATCAGGCAAGAATGGGCGTCGGGCACGCTCCTCAAAGGCAAATCCAAAGCAATCCGGTGTGCGGTGGTACACCGGAAAGGCGCTGACCGTGAAATCTCCTTCATCAAAGAGCAATCCTGTTTCAAGAGCTTCCAGGGTGATCTCTACCGGGGGATATTTTCCTTTTAAGACCACACCGAAGAGCAGTTCCTTGATCCGTCCCAGAGCAGATTTTCCGCCGGCGATGAGGATCTTATCCATCGCTTCCCAGCGCACAAAGGTGGAGATCAACCCGCCGAGTCCCAGGATATGGTCCAGGTGGCCGTGTGTGATCAGAATGCGATCGAGGCGCTTGAACCCCAGGCCGGAGCTCAATATCTGGCGCTGGGTGCCTTCCCCGGCGTCGATCAGGAAGCGATGCTCCCCCCGCAGCACTACCTGGGAGGTCAAGCCCCGGTGTACAGAGGGGGCAGAAGCGCTGGTGCCCAAAAAGACAATTTCGAACAATCGATCATTCCTTTGAATAAATCAGTTCAGCCCTTATTTTACCGCAACATGGAACCTCGGAGGTCTCTCTCGATGGTAAAGGGCGGAGACCTCCGAGGTTGGATTGTTCATGCTATAATTCGGAAAGACCCCCGGAGAAGAATTTCCATGGCACAATCACGTAAAAAAACCGCAAAAAAGACCAAATCCAAGCCGAAAACCCAACCAAAATCGGCACCTTCGCCGGACCGCAATCTCAATTTGACCGGCCTGCTGTTGACCGGGCTGGGCCTGGTGGTGGGTCTGGGACTGTTCTCGGGGCAGAGCTCTAAAATTTTAGCTGACATCCAGCGCCTGGTCCGCCAGGGATTCGGCTGGGGCGCTTACCCTCTACCCTTCCTGCTGCTGGCCGGCGGTCTGTTTATCCTGCTCCGCAAGATTGAAAAGGCCCCCCGTCCTGCTCCGGAGCAGAGCGTGGGGGGTGTCCTGCTGTATCTGGCCGGCCTGGTCACTCTACATTACTTCACCTTATATTACTTCACCTTTCCGATCGACTTCGAAGCCTCGAAAACCATCGCTGCCCAAGGCATCGGCGGCGGATACCTGGGCAGCTTTTTACTGGAACCCCTGCGATCCCTGTTTGGCACCGCCGGCACCGCCGTGGCCCTCTTTGCCTGGATCCTGCTCAGTCTCAGCCTCACCCTGAACATCCCTGTCCTGGAACTTTTTGCCTGGACTCCAGCTTTCTGGCAAGCCCTCAAACGTTTGTTCCAGAAGCTTTTCCCTCCCCGGGAAAAACCTGCCCCACGGACAGAAAAACCAGTTTCCATTCAAGTCCCGGAGTTGAAAACACCCACCCCGGTGTCTTCCAAGCCTTCTGAAGTACATTCCCTCTTTACTGAACCGCCCCCGGATTTGAACTGGGTGCTACCGGACATTCCAGAAATTCTCAATATTGGCCAGGATATCGAGCCCAACGATGAATTTGACCAGCACCGCGCCAAGGTCATCGAAGATACCCTGGAATCCTTCGGCGCCCCGGGACACGTGGTGGAGATCAACCGCGGGCCCACCATCACCCAGTTTGGTATCGAGCCGGATTTCATCGAGGTCCGCGGACAGAAACGCCGCGTGCGGGTCAGTAAGATCACCAGCCTGGCTGATGATCTGGCCCTGGCTCTGGCCGCCAGGCGCATCCGCATGGAAGCCCCCGTGCCTGGCAAAGGCTATATTGGTGTGGAGGTGCCCAACGAGGAAATTGCCCTGGTAGCCCTGCGGGATGCCATCCAGAGTCCCGTCTTCAAGAGGCTAAAAAGCCCTTTGCGCTTTGCCCTGGGCAGGGATGTCTCCGGTAAAGCTTTTGCCGCCGACCTGGCGGACATGCCCCATCTGCTGGTAGCCGGCACCACTGGATCCGGTAAATCAGTCTGCGTCAATGCCCTGATCTCTTGTTTCCTGCTCCACAACACGCCGGAAGACCTGCGCATGATCATGGTCGATCCCAAACGAGTCGAGCTCTCTGGCTACGACGGCATCCCCCACCTGTTAGCACCAGTGGTGGTAGACCTGGAACGGGTAGTTGGGGTTTTGCAGTGGGTCTCCCGGGAAATGGACCTGCGCTACCACAAATTTTCGGATGCTGGAGCGCGCCATATCAACGACTATAACAAGAAGATCCTCCGGGAAGGCGGAAAAAAGCTGCCCTACCTGTTAGTGATCATTGACGAGCTGGCCGATCTGATGATGCTGGCTCCTACCGAAACTGAAAAAGCCATCACCCGGCTGGCCCAGCTGGCGCGGGCCACCGGCATCCATTTGATCATCTCCACCCAGCGCCCCTCCACCAATGTGGTGACCGGCCTGATCAAAGCCAACTTCCCAGCCCGGATCGCCTTTGCCACCGCCTCCGGCGTTGACAGCCGGGTGATCCTTGACCAACCCGGCGCGGAAACCCTGCTGGGACGGGGGGACATGCTCTTCCAGGCCCCCGACGCCGCAGCCCCCGTGCGCCTGCAGGGTGTCTTCGTTTCAGACGGGGAAATAGATAAACTAGTGCGCTACTGGCGCTTCCTGGCAGCCCAGATCAAAGGACCCGTGGGCGGCACCAGTGCCGCTGGAACACCAGACACCAAAATGCCGGCGATCCCTCTCAAACAGAAAGAAATGTTTGAGGATATGAAAGAAGAGACCGAACGCGATCCGCTCTGGGAAGAAGCCGTGGAGCTGGTGCGCATGGAGGATCGAGCATCGATCTCCATGCTCCAGCGCCGTTTGCGGATCGGCTACACCCGGGCTGCCCGGCTGATCGATGCCATGGCTGCTGAAGGGATCGTCGGCCCCGCCAAGGACGGACCCCAACCCCGTCAGGTGCTGGACCAAAAGCCGGAAGACCCGCTCAATAAGGAATAAATATCACATAAACATTCCTTTATGTGACTTGATCTTTTTAATAGACGAAGTCTTTTAAAAGACTTCGTCTCTAGAATGTTATAATTCCCTCGTGACCTCAAATCGCTCCCGAGCCTGGTGGCTGCTCCTGATCCCCCTGGGGATTATGGCAGCGTTCCTGATTTACCGGATCCCATTTATCAACGACCGATTATCCTGGCGAATTGACGAACTTAAAACACGCCTGTCCTACGCCTTCAACCCGCCGGACGAAGCAGTATTCGTTCCCGGCCTGGAAACCCCTCACCCCACCCCCTTGATCACCCTCCTGCCAGATACCCCTGAACCCACCCTGGATCTCCCCGATCCCACTCCAACAGGTGATTCCCCGACGCAAACCTCGTCCCCCCTGCCTGACTTTGTCAACCTGGATGGGGTGGTCTATGTCGACCAGCATGAGCGCTGGAACTACTGCGGCCCGGCCAACCTGACCATGGCCCTCAAGTTCTGGGGCTGGCCGGGGGACCGAGACGATGTCGCTCACGTGATCAAACCGGGCATCAACGACCCTGACCTGGACTTCATCCAGCAAGGGCGGCTGGACAAGAACGTCATGCCCTCAGAGATGATCGGTTTCGTGGCCGACCATACCGACTATCACATCGTCGCCCGTCACGGGGGCACCCTCGAATTACTTAAATCCCTCATCGCCAACGGCTACCCTGTCCTGGTGGAAAAGGGCTACTACGAGGAGGACTACACCGGCAAAGTGGCCTGGTTGGGGCACTACCTCTTCACCACCGGCTACGACGAGAAAGCCGGTGAGTTCATTGTCCAGGACGCCTACCTCAAACCCGGACCGAACATGCGGGTCGATTACCAGACCTACCTGGAGGGTTGGCGCTCTTTCAACTACCTCTTCCTGGTCGTCTTTCCCCCCTCTGCCCAGGAAGAAGTCTATGCCATCCTGGGCCAGTATGGTGATCCCAACTGGGCCTATGAGAAAGCCCTGGAAATCGCCCAGGAAGATATCATTACTCTCAGTGGCGTGGACCAGTTTTACGCCTGGTTCAACAAGGGCACCAGCCTGGTAAAAATGCGCCACTATCTCGACGCAGCGGAAGCCTATGACCAGGCCTACCAGGTCTACGGCGAGCTGGACGCTGACGACTCAGTCCGCCCCTACCGCATCACCTGGTACCAGACCGGACCTTACTGGGCCTATTATTACAGCGGCCGCTACCAGGACGTGATCAACCTGGCAGACTTCACTTTCGAGACCATCACAGAGGACACCCTGGAAGAATCCCTCTACTGGCGCGGCCTGGCCTACTATGCCCTGGGACAGAAATCCCTCGCCAAGGAGGACCTCTACTACGCAGCCTATCTCAACCCGAACTTTCAGGCGGCTCTGTACCAAATCAGCATTTTGAATTTTGATGATTAACAGACGAAGTCTCTTAAAAGACTTCGTCTATTAACCTTGAGTTAGATAAAATATGCCTAAAATCCTCCACTTCGCCGACGCCCACATTGATATCGCCACCTACGGTCGGCGCGACCCGGCCAGCGGCCTTCCCCTGCGTGTGCATGACTTCCTGAATTCCCTGGATGAGATCGTTGAGACCGCCATCAACGAGAAGGTTGACTGTGTTCTGTTTGCTGGCGATGCCTATAAAGACCAGAATCCCGCTCCCACTTACCAGCGGGAGTGGGGAAAACGGATCATGCGGCTCAGCGCGGCCGGGATCCCTACTCTGCTGCTGGTGGGCAATCACGACGTCTCTCCGGCGGCTGGCCGGGCCCACGCCCTGGCAGAGTTCGACACCCTCCAAGTCCCTCATGTGATGATCCTTGATCAGCCCGGTTTTATCAGCCACGAGGAGCTCTCTCAGCTGGCTCCAAAGGGGAAGCCCCTGGAATTTCAGCTCATCGCCCTGCCCTGGATCTCACGCTCTGCCATGGCCGCCGCCCTGGAGATCGGAGCCCGGGATACAAAAACCCTCTACAAATCCATGGAAGCCAAACTGGCCCAGGATCTGGAAAAGTGGCTTGCAGGTGCTGACCCCGACCTGCCCACCGTTCTGGCCGCCCACGCCAGCGTCGAGGGCGCGGTGTACGGGGGTGAACGGTCAGTCAGCCTGGGGCGAGATTTTATTTTGCCCAAATCCGTTGCAGCCGACCCCCGCCTGGACTACACAGCCCTGGGCCATATCCACAAGAAGCAGGAGCTCAACCCTAAAAAACACCCCCCGGTGATCTATCCGGGATCGATCGAACGAGTGGACTTCGGGGAAGCCGGCGATAAAAAATTTTTCTTGATCGCCGATGTGAGGAAAGGGGAGACGAAACTTGACTGGCGGGAGTTAATGAAGATCCGTCCCTTTGTGGACCTGCACCTGAAGCTGACCTCTAGCGAGGATATCCCTGAACAGATCCATAAAATCCTTCCGCCAGAGAAGAAACTCAAGGGCGCGATTCTCCGCCTTGTACTGGAATACCCACGCTCCTGGGAGCCTTTGTTGGACGAAACTGCAATTCGAACTCTGGCTGAAGATACCTTTGAGTTCCATTTCCAAAAAGCGCCGATTTACGAACCCCGTCTGCGGCTGGCAAAAGACCATACTGTAGGAGAACTCAGCCCCCAGGAACTGCTGGACGCTTACTGGCGGATCAGCGGCACTCCAGAGCATGAGATCCAAGAACTGAATCAGCTGGCCCAGGAGATTCTGGATCCAGACGAGTGAGGCATGCCAGAAACCTCTGTCCTCCTACCCTGCTATAACGCCGCGGCTACCCTGTCAGAAGCCCTGGATTCCCTCCAGGCCCAAACCTTCCCTGACTTTGAGATTATCTGTATCGATGATGGCTCTACTGATAAAACCCTGGGGATCCTGCAGGATTATGCCCAGCAGGACTCCCGGTTCGTGGTGCTGGCCGAGCCCCATCGGGGCGTGGTAGGGGCAGCCAACCGCGGCCTGGAAGCCTGCCGGGGGGAGATCATCGTCCGCATGGACGCCGACGACCGCAGCCACCCGGAGCGGATCCGGAAGCAGCGGGATTACCTCCAGGACCACCCCAACGTGGCCGTGGTATCCTGCCTGGTGGAAGGGTTTCCCGCCGAGGCGGTCGGGGAGGGCTTCCAGCTGTATTATGACTGGCTGAATTCGTTGATATCGCCTGAGGACATTGCCCGGGAGATCTTTGTCGAGAGCCCCATTGCCAATCCCAGCGCGGCCTTCCGGCGGGCTTGGATGCGGGATTTGGGCGGCTACCGGGAACAGGGCTGGCCGGAGGATTACGACCTCTGGCTGCGCTTCTATCTGGCAGGGGCACACTTCGCGAAGGTTCCAGAGGTGCTGTTGTATTGGCGGGAGCATCCCGGACGGCTGACCCACGTGGATTCCAGATACTCGGTTGAAAATTTCCTGAGGGCAAAAGCCCATTTTCTGGCGAAAGGTCCAGCGAGGAATCGGGACGCGGTGATCGTCTGGGGGGCGGGCATGACCGGCCGGCGCCTGAGCAAACACCTGGAGCGGGAGGGCCTGCCGCTGAAAGCCTTTGTGGAAGTTGACGAGAACAAGATCGGACGTGAAAAAAGAGGCCGGCCGATCATTTCAAGTGGCGAGCTGTTAGATGTATGGGGGAAATATACAAATCCAATTTTACTGACAGCCGTGCGAGCACGCTCAGCAGCCCCCCTCATCAGGTCCACATTGGAAAAGCTGGGGCTGGTCGAGGGGTGGGATTGGTGGCGAGCAGCCTGATACAATGGACAGGGGTTGTCATCAACCTTGCCGGTATATTGATCTTCTTTCTTCCTGCAGACCTTCCCTCCAATCAAATCCCTGGCTTTGTCATAGCCGTCATCGGTGTGATTCCCAATGCGGGTTCCTCCATCCTGGAGCGGTATATGAACCACCGGGGCACGGTCTCTCCACCCCGGGTCATCACCGTCAGCATGGGGATTGGTTCTATGATCTTAGTGGCTGCGGGGATCCTGGCCCAGGGCTGGCCTAAGCTCAGCCCTGCCAATTGGCTGATGACAGGTTGGCTGGCAATCGTCAACACAGCCGTAGCTTTCAGCATATAGAACTAAACGTTGCGAGTCTTATCCGCCATGGAGTCCAGCATTATCAACAGCACCATGCTGATCCAAATCGCGATCCTGGCCGGGATATTTCTGGGGGAACAGGTCAGCTGGCAGGAAGGGATCGGGATGGGGTTAGCTGCCATCGGTGTGATCATCGTCCAGATCAGAAAACGACCCAAACACCATCAGCCTGCTTCGACTGATGAGTATCCATGAGATGGTCTTACTTTGAAAAAGATAATCACCTGTCAACATGCCACACTTGCCTTGGAGCCCGATCAGCCGCAGAATCAAAAATACTCTTTACACAAAATTTATTGAAACTTCATCAGGACTATACCTTGACTTGATAAACTCCAGTCAAGAAACATGCAAATGATGAGGAGAAATCGAATGAACAAGACCTTAAACAACCTCCTGGGAGTTGCGTTAATTGTGATAATTGGGTTTGTTTTGATTGAGTCTGGATATTTTCTCGGTAGACGGGAAGGGCATTCCACCTTTGATCGAACGCGATTGAATTTTATGCCGGGGTATACCATTTCCGGGGGAGGACCTTGCGCCTTTTCCGAGCATCCCTCAAGCCACCATTGGGGCAATCACAAGATGATGGGAGAATATTATTTTCAAACTGCTCCTCTGGATGCACCCTGAAAAACCTGCTTTCTAGCATGCCCGTGGGCAGCCCGGGAATTTCCATCGCTGGAAGCTGAAACATATATTATGATGTCCGATTATTAATTATTTTGGATCTTATTTATATGCTTTCGATAACTGTAGTGATATGAACCAGTACCAGAGATGCTGCCGAGATCTTGATAAACCCCCAATATACTATCCAACACCTTAAAGGCATCTCTATGGGTCTCTATCAAATTGAAGATTGAAAATTGGCGCATATCTTCCCATTTCGGATCTGGCGGGTCAATTTTCAACTGGATATTCTACCTGCCCTGATGGTAAACTAGGGATGTGAAACCCATATAAAGGAAACCGGACTATGAACATCTTCCTCACCGGCGGAGCGGGTTACATCGGCTCCGCAGCAGTCAGAAAACTCCTTGAGACCGGCCACACGGTTACGGTCTACGATTCACTGGTCACCGGCTACCGGGCCGCCGTGCCCGTTAAAGCGACCTTCATCCAGGGCGACCTGGCCAACAGGAACGACTTGGCGGCTGCCCTGACGACCGCAAAATTCGATGCGGTGATGCACTTTGCGGCCTTCATCGAGGCTGGCGAGTCCATGACAAATCCCCCCAAGTACTATCACAACAACCTGGCTAACTCGGTCAACCTGATCGACGCCGCAGTCAAAGCCGGAGTGAATCGCTTTGTGCTCTCCTCCACTGCCGCGGTCTACCAGTCGTCCGACCAACCCCTCAGCGAGGAATCCCCCCTGGGACCGGTTAACGTCTACGGCCATACCAAATTGATGATCGAGGAGGTCCTGGATTTCTATCGAGAGATCTTCGGTCTGCACTACGCCGCCTTGCGCTACTTCAACGCCGCCGGTGCTTTACCAGACCAGGGCGAGGCCCACCAGCCCGAGTCCCACCTCATCCCGCTCGTGCTCCAGGTCCCCCTCGGCCAGCGGGAGGATATCAAGATCTACGGGACCGATTACCCCACCCCGGACGGGACCTGTATTCGGGACTACATCCATATCAGCGACCTGATCTCCGCCCACCTTCTGGCACTGGACGCCCTGGAAAACGAGGAGAAGCTGGCCTACAACCTGGGCAACGGAAAAGGCTATTCAGTCCGCGAGGTGATCGAGACCGCCCGCCAGATAACCGGCCACCCCATTCCGGCCGAGGAAATCCCCCGCAGGCCCGGGGATTCTCCCCGCCTGGTGGCCTCCTCGGAAAAGATCAAACAAGAACTGGGCTGGCAGCCGGAAATCCCCGAGCTGGGGGACATCATTAATAGTGCTTGGGAATGGCATCAGAGCCACCCGAATGGGTATGAAAATTGAAGATTGAAGACTGAAGATTGGGATTCAATGAAAACACAAAGGGATCCTAAACACCAAGTCTCCTCTACCTCTAATCACCTGGACAGTCTTTCCGGGAACCCGTCTATCACCAACGGATCAACCCAAGCCCCGCTGAAGCGGGGCTTATCTATTTCTATGCCCCGGACATTTGGCAGGAAATGAAAAATCACCAGGGATAAACCTCAGCCCCCAGATTCATCTGGGGGTGGATAAGCAGCAGATTCATCCGGGGGTGGATAAGCAGCAGATTCATCCGGGGGTGGATAAGCAGCAGATTCATCCGGGGGTGGATAAGCGGCAGATTCATCCGGGGGTGGATAAGCAGCAGATTCATC
>Ga0209834_10001360_pt1 | contig 13849 bp, 10 predicted proteins | sample Mar14236cmmetaG_FD_184134 | JGI IMG/M metagenome (GOLD analysis project Ga0209834, IMG submission 184134) | Marine hydrothermal vent microbial communities from Guaymas Basin, Gulf of California to study Microbial Dark Matter (Phase II) - Marker... ...
CATCCAGGTCTTCCGACCCGTAATACTGGGTAAAGGCTTTTATTTTACCATTCCATGCCTTTTTCAGAATGTCTTCCTTAATCTGTTTCCTGAGATCGACCCACTCGTCAACGTATTCCGTTTTCTTTATCAGCCGGGCAATATGGATGCCCCGGTCAATGGCCACCCAGCACAGTACTTTGGAAAAGGTGAAATGCTGGTGTTTGGTGCGCAATTCCCAGATCCCGCGGTCGCATTTCTTCCAGTTCCTTGCTACGATCCGTATAATGGAACGCACAACGGTCCACAGAGCCTCTCCGTGTTCCAGGGTATTCTCAAACAGAAGAAACTGCTGGTAAATCACATCCATCAGGATGCCGTATATGTCGTTCTGTTTCTGCCTGTAAGCATCGTTGCCAACCCGCACGGGAAGGGACAGCTGATATCCTTCCAGATGGCTGAGAATACTTTCTTTCAGTTTTTTTTCCTTGTTGATCCCGTACATGATCTGGATTTTTTCGTCCTTCACGGGAATGATATCCAGAATGAATTCAAGGTACCTTCTCGCCACATTCAGGTGCCCCAGCGAACCCATGACCTTGATCACCATGCTGGCATCGCGCAGCCAGCAGAAGCGGTAATCCCAGTTCCTGATCTCGCCGATGGTTTCAGGCAGGGAGGTGGTGGCCGCTGCCAGAATGGCTCCCGATTTGTCGTAGCTCAGCAGCTTGAGAACCAGGGCGCTGCGCACTATCTCTTCATTGAAACGGGAGAAATTGCGGGTTCTTTCCGACCAGTCCAGCCAGTACACCTTGGTTCGCTGCAGTTTCAGATAGGAACGTTCGGCGGTTTGTTCCAGCAGCTTCTGATTATAGCTCAGCAACATGAACGAATCCTGTTCCAGAACCAGTTCTTCGCCCGAAACAAGCTTTTCCTTGTCGAGGTCGGTATACAGGTAAATCGAATCGTACACCTTGCCGGTGCTGTAACTCTTGATGTATTCCTTTTTGATAACCGTTTCGGTGGGCATGGCGGCGTATTGCAGGGCAGGTTTATAGCTGACCCTGAAACGGGGTTTTCCTGACAGGAGTTTGAGATACCGTACAATATCGGGCGGTGTGTAGTGCTGACGGTTCGGTTCGATATACCGGGGCATGAAGTCGATCAGCTCGAAAGCATCTTTGCCGTTGGTGAACCGGGTAACCAGAATATTTGTTTTTCTGATATATGACTGGCTGATTTTATAGTCCGTTCCGGCTTCCACGGAAAAATGTCCGCCGATACGGGTGTCGAGGATCCTGGCGAAAACGGAAGGAGAGTTGAATTCGGGAAGGCAGCACCAGTCGATCGACCCTGTGGCCGAAACCAGGGCTGCACTCCGGCAGTTTCCGATCATGCCGTAATAATAATTGTCGTTCAGGTTGTATGGTATGCTCATCTTTTGGGAAAAAATAATTGGTCAAACGAAAAAAAAGTGTATTTTATAGGCTTAAACAGTATAATGGTTCGTGTTATGAAGCGACTGGTCATTGTGTCAAATAGATTACCTGTAGGAATTGAGATTGAAGATAACAAAATTGACGTAAAACCCAATGTGGGGGGACTGGCTACCGGCATGCGTTCCGTATCGCAGAAATACGACAGCCTTTGGATAGGCTGGTCGGGTCTGTATGCGGAAGACCTGAGCCTGGAAATGCGCAGGAAGACCGATGAGGCACTGAAAAAAGAAAAATGCCTTCCTGTGTATATCGGGACGGAAGAAATTGAAAAATATTACTACGGTTTCAGTAACCGTACCATCTGGCCCCTTTTCCACTATTTTACACAATATACGGAATACTACCAGGAATTCTGGGAAACCTATGTGGAGATCAATCGCCGGTTTGCCCGTATTCTGAAAGAACACCTCAGGAAGGATGACGTGCTGTGGATACACGATTACCATCTGTTGCTTCTGCCCCGGATGATCAAGGAAGAATTTCCGGCTATTCCGGTAGGCTTTTTTCTGCATATTCCCTTTCCATCGTACGAAGTATTCCGCATTCTTCCCTGGAGGAAAGAGATCATTGAAGGAATGCTGGGGGCTGATCTGCTGGGATTCCATACATTTGACTACGAGCGGCACTTTCTGAGCTCGGTGCGGAGACTCCTGGGTTATGACATTGAATTCAACCGGATCAACCTTCGAACCCGACTGTCGATTGTGGATGCTTTCCCCATGGGCATCGACTATGAGAAGTTTCACCAATCTGCTCTCGAACACCGGCAAAAATCAGAGAAAGACCGGCTTGATATTCAGAAAGACATTGAAAACTTTCTGTCAATGTCACCCGGCCGGAAGTTGATCCTGTCGATCGACCGGCTGGACTATTCCAAGGGGATCCCCAACCGGCTGCATGCCTTCGAACATTTTCTGAACAAGTATCCGCAATACCTGGAAAAGGTTACCCTGGTGATGCTGGCCGTTCCGTCACGCGACCAGGTGGAACAGTACCAGCTGATCAAGAAGGAGGTGGACGAATTGGTGGGCCGGATCAACGGGGACTATGCCACCATCAACTGGACTCCCGTGTGGTATTTTTACCGTTCGATGCCTTTTGAGGAGCTGATCGATCTGTATGCTTCCTCGGAAGTTGCCCTGATCACTCCCGTGCGCGACGGGATGAACCTGGTGGCCAAGGAATTCATCGCTACCAAAACGGAAGGCAGGGGAGTGCTTATTCTTAGTGAGATGGCAGGGGCGGCCAAGGAGATGGGCGAGGCTATCCTGATCAACCCCAATAATATGGATGAGATTGCCGATGCCATTTATCACGCCCTGGAAATGCCTGCGGAAGAGCAGAAACAACGGCTGGAAGTGCTGCAGGAGAGGTTGCAGCGGTACGATATTGACAAATGGGCGGGTGATTTTATGGATTCCCTGCTGGAGGTGGCAGATCAGCAGCAAAAATACCTGGACAAACGCCTCACTTCAAAGTGGGAGAAAAGAATGTTCGAGAGATATGCAAAGGCAAATAAAAGAATCTTCTTTCTCGATTACGACGGAACATTGGTCGGCTTCAGAAAGGATCCGAAGTATTCACAGCCCGACGATGAACTGATGGACCTGCTTAACCGGCTGGCAGCCAAAAAAAACAATCGTCTGGTTTTGATCAGCGGACGAGACAGGGATTTGTTCACCCGCTGGTTCGGCGATAAGCCCTTTGACCTGATTGCCGAACACGGGGTATGGCTCAGAATGCATGGAAAAGACTGGGAACTGTTCGAACAAATGGGCACCCACTGGAAGGAGGTTATCCGGCCTGCATTGCAGTTCTATGTTGACCGTACCCCGGGAACCTTTATTGAGGAAAAGAACTATTCCATGGTATGGCATTTCCGGAAAGCCGACCCCGAACTGGGAGCTATGCGGGCTCTGGAATTGAAATATGAGCTGACCAGCCTTCTGGCCAATCTCGACCTGGAAATTCTGGAAGGGAACAAGGTTATCGAAGTGAAAAAGATGGGCATCAACAAAGGCAAGGCGGCAGCCAGGATCTTTCAGCAGGAACGGTATGATTTTATCTTCGGTGCGGGAGACGACTGGACCGATGAATACCTTTTCGAGGACATGCCGGCAGAAGCCTTTACCGTCAAGGTAGGAATGATCAATACCAAGGCCAGTTACATTGTCAACTCGCATGAAGCCGTGAGGGAACTGCTCCGGAAGTTTGCGGAGTTATGATGTGCTGGCTTCGTTCCGGAAAGGCCGATGTCACCGGCCGGAAGTTTATTTCCAAAAAAATCTTTCTCTTGTAGGGAAAAAGAAATCGGCTTCGATCCGGGCATTCTCATCGCTGTCGGAACCGTGTATGGCATTGGCCCTTACCGACTGGGCATACAGCTTTCTGATGGTTCCCTCTTCGGCCTTGGAAGGATCGGTATTTCCGATCAGGGCTCTGAAATCTTCCACGGCATTTTCTTTTTCCAGGATCATCACCAGTATGGGCCCGGACGACATAAATGCCACCAGATCCTCATAAAAGGGTTTGCTCCGGTGAATGGCATAGAACTGCCTGGCTTCGTCAATATTCAGTATGGTGGTTTTCAGTGCCTGGATTTTGAATCCGGCTTCGCAAATCATTGCCAGGATGGATCCGGTAAAATTTTGCCGGAAAGCATTCGGTTTAACCATGGCAAAGGTAAAGTTTCCGCTCATAAGCTTCCCATTGGATTTCCATGGCGAATATAGAAATTATTTTATACCGGATGGGAACCTCCCGCAAAGATTTTTTATCTTTGATCCTTTCATTAAGTTTTGGAATTCATTGTGAAAAAAGAACTTACAGAAATATTTTCCCGCATCGGCGAATGGGTTGACCAGTCGGAACGTCCGGTGGTCATGACCCATCTGAACCCTGACGGCGATGCCATCGGTTCTTTGCTGGGACTTTACCTGTATCTGAAGAATTCAGGCAAAAAGGTCCATGGAATGACCCCGAACAATTTTCCGGCTTTTCTCATGTGGCTTCCTTCGGCTGGGGAAATCATGCGGTATCAGGGACATGAAAAGCGTGCCCGGCAAATTCTGAAGGAAGCCGACCTGCTGATCATGGTGGACTTCAACGATCCGAAACGCCTGGGGAGACTCGGCCGGGAAGTAATCGTTTCTTCTGCCAGAAAGGCAATCATCGACCACCATCCCGACCCCGCTTTGGATGCCGGTCTGGTAGCCGTACAGGAAGATGTGAGCTCAGCGGCCGAACTGGTGTTTTCCTTTATCGAACAAACCGGGGGAAAGAAAGCCATCACACCGCAGATAGCCGAATGCATTTATACCGGCATCATGACCGATACGGGGTGTTTCAGTTTCAATTCCTCCCGTCCGGAGACCTTCCGTACTGTGGCCCGGTTACTGGAAACGGGGATTGACAAGGACCGGATTTTCGACCGGGTATACAATAATTTTTCCGTGAGGCGAATGCAACTGCTGGGTTATGCTCTGCACCGGAAGATGAAGGTGATGCCGAAATATCATTCGGCATACGTGGTGTTATCTCTGGCCGAACAATTAGAATTCGGTTTCATTACCGGCGATTCGGAAGGATTTGTCAATTACCCCCTTTCTGTCCGCGGGGTGATTTTTTCCGTGTTGGTGATGGAAAAGGCCGACCATGTGAAATTGTCGTTCCGGTCGAAAGGGAAGTTCAATGTGAATGAATTTGCACGCAAATACTTCAGCGGAGGCGGGCATGTTAATGCCGCCGGGGGAGAATCGAACGAATCGCTTGAAAAAACCGTACATTTGCTGGAGAAAACCATTTTCCTGAGTGCCCATGAACTGGAGGAAGCTTTTAGGCAGGCCTGAAACGATCTGGTTCCCGCTATTGCTGATGATACTCCTGGCTGATTGCCGGCGGCCCGTGAGGCTGCCTCCTGAGGAGCAGGAACCGGACAGGAACGAAAGGATGGAAAAAGTGAATGAATTCCTGGTGGTGAAAGACGAGGAGGTGATCAGAAATTTCATAGGGAGAATGGGATGGGAAATGGAACGCACGGAATCGGGGTTGTGGTATATGATCATGGAACGGGGAGACGGACCGGCCGTAACCCCCGGGAAAACGGTTGCCTATGATTACCGCATCAGCCTGCTTGACGGAACCCTGTGCTATTCATCGGAAGAGGATGGTGCAAAAACCATCCGTACGGGATATTCCGGAGAAGGGGCCGGCCTGGAAGAAGGTGTCCTGATGCTGCGGGAGGGAGGCTATGCCCGTTTCATTATGCCCCCGCATCTGGCTTTCGGACTGCTGGGTGACGGACAAAGGATACCGGCACGTGCCACCCTGGTGTATGAAGTGTGGGTACGGGATGTTCAATAATAAGGCCGGAATGAAAAATCTGGCACAAAGCTTGTAGGCATACTGGTTTGTAACCCGGGGAAATGTTTCTCCGTTTACATGAAAGGAGAAGAAATGAAATACCATGAGAAATGGATTGTTTTCCGGGAGGAAGAAACGGAAACTATATTTACCTAAAACATAAAAGTTATGTCAAGCAATTATTTGATGAAAAAAGCACCTTTTCTGCTGATATCCGTTGTTTTGATGTTATTGCCCGTGTCCTGCCTGGATCTGGATCAGGAAGATTCATACCAGGAAATGCTCGAGCAGGAAAGGATCGAACTTGCAGCCTATATGGAAGAACATTACCCGGGCGTGGAACCTCTTCCATCGGGGCTTTATTATGTGGAACTCGAGGCCGGCACGGGCGATAGTGCAAAAGTCGGAAACAATGTCATAGTGGACTATGCCGGTTATTTTCTCAACGGCACCATGTTCGATACCAGCATGGACTCCGCTGCCATCAGAGGGGAGATATATCAGGCTTCCAGAATATACAACCCTCTTGAATTTACTCTGGGGTATGCTAACCTGATCTATGGCTTTCAGGAAGGGGTATCGATGATGCGCGAAGGCGGGGCGGCTAAAGTGTTTTTTCCTTCAAATCTGGGATATGGACGCGGCAGCGGTTCAATTCCCACCAACAGCACTCTGATATTTGATCTGTACCTGCTGGAAGTCTCAGAATTCTAGGATTGCGGATTGTTACGGAAGTATACCGGTCAGCAAACGGATAGCCGGTTGGAATTTACCGGAAGATCAGAAAAATTGCCGGCCTTTTGTGAATATCCGGCCGGTTTTTTTTCCACTCCGAAACAGGCATGGTCCTGATCCATTCGCTTTCCAGGGTCAGATCGCAGGCCACACACAGCAGGGTGTCGGACCGGCAGGCACGTATCACACTGTCGAACAGCGCCCGGTTGCGGTAAGGCGTTTCCATAAAGGCCTGGGTGATGCCGCGCTGCTCCGACTCCCTTTCCAGTTCCCTGAGGGTTTTTTCCCTTTCGCCGGCATGTATGGGAAGGTATCCGTGAAAGGCGAATTTCTGTCCGTTCAGTCCCGAAGCGGCCAGGGCCAGGATAACCGATGAGGGGCCGCAGAGAGGCCTGACCCTGATCCCGCTGAGATGAGCCATCCTTACCAGGCCGGCGCCCGGGTCGGCTACGGCCGGCATGCCTGCCTCCGAAAGGATGCCTGCATCCTTTCCGTCCAGCATGATTTTCAGGTATTCCCGCAATTCATCGTCCGAACTGTGCCGGTTCAGCTCCAGGAACAACAGGTCATCGACGGGTGTGGGAATGCCCGTACTGATGAGGAAACGGCGCGCGTTTCGAATATTTTCCGCAAAAAAGACTTTCAGGGAATGGATAACCGGCAGGATGCCCTGCGGTATCACGGTATGGATTTCCACGGAACCCAGGGTGTTGGGAATGAGATACAGGGTGGTTGCCATGAACCAAAAGTAATGAACTTTCGTGAGAACAGAAAAGAGAGAGATAAGATGAATTGGGTGATGAGTCCTTTTGTTTGCTTTCTGGAGGCGAATTAGGCGGAAGCCATTATCTTTGTTCCCGTGAAGCAGATCCCTCAAATACAGGCCACCTTTCTGGGAACGGGAACATCCCAGGGGGTGCCGGTAATCGGTTGCCGGTGCCGTACCTGCCTCTCAAATGATCCCCGCGATAAGCGGCTGCGCAGCTCCCTGCTGGTGGAATGGGACGGGCATCACCTGGTGATCGATTCGGGACCCGACTTCCGGCAGCAGATGTTGCGTGAAAATATCCGGAAACTCGATGCCATCCTGTATACCCATGCACACAAGGACCATATTGCCGGACTGGACGATGTACGGGCCTTCAATTTTATCCAGCAACAACCGATGGACCTGTATGCCGAGGAAAGGGTGATCAGCCAGCTGCAAAAAGAATTTGCATACATATTTGCTGAAAAAAAGTACCCGGGTGTCCCTGAAGTGGTAATCCATCCCATCGGGGCCGATCCGTTCCGTATCGGTTCCCTGGAGGTCATTCCCATACGGGCCGTTCATTACAGGCTGCCTGTGCTGGGTTTCCGGATGGGCGATCTGACATATATTACCGATGCCAATTACATCCCGCCCGAAGAGATGAAAAAAATCGAGGGATCGCGGGTGCTGATACTGACCGCACTGAGAAAACGCCGGCATATTTCCCATTTTACGCTGGAAGAGGCGGTGGAGATTATCCGGAAGATCGGTCCGGAGCAGGGTTGGCTGACCCACATCAGCCACCAGATGGGACCCGCCGCAGAAATTGAGAGGGAATTGGCGGAAGGGGTCCATCTGGCGTATGACGGGCTGAAAATTGTGGTGTGAAGGGCAGAGGGTGTTTATTCCGGGATTTTTTGTTGAGAGAGTTGTTTGAGATAGAAGATACGGCTGAGGGTGAGGCCGGCGAAAAAGATGATCCCGGCTGTCACCAGGGCATGCTGCAGTGAAAGATGATCGGCAAGCCATCCGAAGAAGGGACCCAGTACGGTAAAAAGCAGGCGGATTACGAAATTTCTGACAGACAACACGGTGGCTCTGACATCCGACCCGGTGAACCGGTTGATGCATTCCTTCAAAACCGGGGTGGCGATCCCGCGGATAAGGTAAAAAACCAGCAAAACCGACAGCGACCAGATTACCGGGAAAAGTCCGGTTAGTACAAAGCCCAGCGGTAATCCCACAGAGAACAGCGTGAGGGTGCGGGAGGTTCCAAGTTGCCTGGAAAAACGGTAGGAATACAGGGCCGCCAGACCCACGCTCAGGTTCAGAACGGTCCACAGTACCCCGAACAGGGGGACGGGGATATCCACAGCCTTGAAAAACGGCTGTACGAACCAGGCCATGCTCAGGGTGGAAGCTCCGGCGATGGCGGAAAACAAAATGGTCCATCGCAGCATGGGGTCATCCCACAGGGCATTTTTAAATATGCTCAGGATATGTCTGAATCCTTTTTTAACCAGGAGGAAATGACGTTCCGGCTCGGTGAGGGTGAGGGCGGCCGGGATGGCCAGAAAGGCAACGGCTGCCTGAAAATAGAACGGGGTGCGCAGACTGATTCCTGCCAGAAGTCCTCCCGTTACACCGGCCACCGATTCGGCAAAATTACCCAGGGAGATGACCCTTCCTTCGTACAGGGCATATTCTTCCTGGCGTTTTTGTTCCATGAGGGAATCGTACAGGATAGCCGAATCGGCTCCGCTGATCAGGCTTTGTCCGATCCCCAGAGTGATCTCGGCCATAATGAATCCCCGGAAATTGTATGAGAAGCAGTATACCAGATAACCGGCCAGTCCCAGTACACTGCCCGTGACGAGTGTGAATTTTCTGCCCCAGACATCCGCCAGGTAACCCGAGGGGATCTCCAGCAAAACAATGGATACCGAAAAAACCGCCTGCACAATGAATACCTGTTCCATGCTGAGGCCGTTGTCCTGGTAGAAAAGCACAATAATGGGCATCACCAGCATGAACCATTTGACGATCTTGATCACATACAGTCTGGGTATATTGGGATGCTTCAGGGGATTCATAGGCTATTCTTTCCGGGGGCCGGCCGAAGTTTAATATCCGTACAAATCTTTCCACCATTTTCTCAGTCGTTCACGCAGTTCTTTTTCGCGGATATTGTCCTGTGGATCGTAAAGGATCCTTCCCCTGATTTCCGGCGGCAGGAACTCCTCCGGGCTGAAGTTGCCTTCGTAGCTGTGTGCATATTTGTAATCTTTTCCGTATCCCAGCTCTTTCATCAGGCCGGTGGGTGCGTTTCTGATATTCAGCGGCACCGGCAGGTCGCCCGTTTTTCTGACCAGCGACTGGGCATTTTCGATGGCCATATACGCCGCATTGCTTTTGGGAGAGGTAGCCAGGTAGATGGTGGCCTCAGACAGAATGATCCTCGATTCGGGCCAGCCGATTTTGTGGATAGCATCGAAGGCGGCATTGGCCATGAGCAGGGCGTTGGGATTAGCCAGGCCGATGTCTTCGGCCGCCAGGATCACAAGTCGGCGGGCAATGAATTTGGGATCTTCCCCTCCTTCCACCATTCGTGCCAGCCAGTATACCGCCGCATTGGGATCACTCCCCCGAACCGATTTGATGAAAGCCGAAATGATATCGTAGTGCTGTTCGCCTCCTTTGTCGTAAAGGGCCAGGTTTTCCTGCACCTTTTCCAGTACGGCTTCGTTGGTGATCACCACCTTTTTTTTGTTTTTCTCTTCTCCCAGCAGAGCGGTTACAGTGATTTCCAGGGCGTTGAACAGCTTACGGGCATCTCCCCCCGAATACCGCAGCAGGGCTTCGTCTTCCTCCACCACAACGTCGAGTTCCTTCAATACCGTATCTTCCTTCAGTGCCCTGTTTAACAAAAGCAGCAGGTGCTCCTTTTCCAGGGGTTTCATGATGTATGTCTGGCACCGCGAGAGGAGAGGGGAGATGACCTCGAACGACGGATTTTCGGTAGTGGCGCCGATCAGGGTGATCACGCCCTGTTCCACCGATCCCAGGAGAGAATCCTGCTGCGATTTGTTGAAGCGGTGGATCTCATCGATGAACAGAATAGCATTGGGCCGGTCGAAAAACTGCTGTTTCTTTGCCTTTTCAATGGTTTCCCTTACATCCTTCACTCCGGAGTGTACGGCGCTGAGGGTGTAAAATGGTCTCTCGTGCCGGCGGGCGATCACCCGGGCCAGGGTGGTCTTACCCACTCCGGGCGGTCCCCAGAAGAGCATGGAGGGAATGTTCCCCGATTCGATAAAGCGGCGAAGTACCGCTCCCGGTCCCACCAGGTGCTCCTGCCCTACATAGTCATCCAGGGTTTGGGGACGCATGCGCTCCGCCAGGGGTACATTGGGTTTGATCATACATCGGCCTCCTTCAGAGGGTAAAAATACGGCTTCCGGTAATATAGTGAAAGAAAACGGGGAAATTTGTTGGTCCGGCCCGGAAGGCAGGTGTTTTTCCCCGGCATGACCCGCAAACCATAACTATATTCCCTGTTCTTCCGTATAAGGAATGGTTCGGAATTTTAATTTTTATGAATTTCTTCTATCTTCGGGTTAGTATTTTTTTTAAGAAAAACGCTTAAACAGCTGAATATGAAAACAAAAAACAGCTTCAGAAGGATCACGGCCCTGGCTTTTGCCGGCATGCTGTTCTGCCAGGTGGGAATGGCCCAGCTTAACCAGGTGGATTTTATCAAGGGCGGGCTGGAAAACGGTGAACTTATGCTAAAGGAATACGTGACACCCTGGGCCAATTCCCTGGGAGCCAGCCTGAACGGCGGATGGTACAACACGGCCAAACCGCATAAGCTGGGCGGTTTCGATCTGACCATCACGGTGAATACCACAGTGGTGCCCGATGCCGCCAAATATTTCGACGTCGGCGCTCTGAACTTCACCGGGGGGCTGCAACTGACCGATCAGGCCGACAACATGGCTCCCACCATTGCCGGTCCGAAAGGAGAGGGGCCTGAGTTGAGCTATGTGGAAGAGTTCGGAGGAACGGAGTATCCCCTGGCCACTTTCAATACTCCCGGAGGCACCGGAGTGGGGGTGCTGCCGATGCCCATGGTACAGTTCGGACTGGGACTGGTGAAGGGGACCGATGTTACCGTGCGTTACCTGCCCCGGCTGAATATTTTCGATGCCGGCTCGATCGGCATTTGGGGGGTTGGATTGAAACACAGTATCATTCAGTGGTTTCCCGGATCTGCCCTGATCCCCTTTGAGCTTTCCCTGTTCGGGGCCTATACCGAGCTGACTTCCCTGGCCGATGTGAATTTTCAGCCCTCGGCATACGGGGTGCCGGTGAATCTGACCTCCTATACCGATGCCGATTTCGACGATCAGATGATCGGTCTGGATATGAGTGCCTGGACTGTGAACCTGATTGCATCGAAATCGCTGGCCGTACTGACTGTTTACGGAGGCGGGGGCTACAGTTCCACCCGGGCCAATCTGTATATGGACGGTTATTATCCCCTGACCCGGTTGAATACCGACAATCCGGGCAATCCCTATGTAGAGGTGGCCGATGCAAGCATTGTGGAAGATCCGGTTAATATTGAAGTGAAGAATTTCAGCGGGCTCAGGCTGAATGCCGGGTTCCGGCTCAAGCTGGCCCTGCTGACCTTTCATTTCGACTATACCTTGGCCGATTATTCGGTGTATACCGGTGGTATCGGGATCAGTTTCAGGTAAGAGAAAAATGGATAATTCTGTTTTAAAGAAGCTCTCCGGCAGGAGGGCTTCTTTTTTGTGGAGTTTTGCAGCAAAAGGGTTGTTTGCCGGCAGTATGGCAGTAGAAAATAAAATATCCCGGGAAATGCTATGAGTTATGCAGGGACGGCAGTATTAACTACGAAACACTGTTATCCGACTAAAATCTCAAGTCGATCATTTTTCTTCTGTATAGCCCATAAACAGGGCATTGGTTTTTTGTTTTTCAAAACGACCTACCTCCCCCCATGTTGGTGGAAAACAAGGCCACTTGCAGGGCGCCATCCGGTGATCCCCCGGCGATCCGGTAGCCACGGTTCGTACTTTTGAGCAGTTCACTCATATCCGGCATGCTGATCAAATGCATCCTCACAAGGGCTGCCACGGAAAACGCCTTCCTGGTTTGGGCTATCTTCTGAATGACCGTCAATAATAGCCGGGCTGTCAGGGTACACCAGACCCGGGTTCTGATGGCATTCTCGTTTTAAGGCGAGTCACAAAGTATACCTGTTGCAGGTTGTTCGCTAAAACAAAATAACAACGTGAAGGGGAACCCTCCGGGGAGTACCATCCTCTTTATTTTTTTAGTCGGATACTACTGAAAAAAGATCCCCGCACATTTCGTGCGGGGATCTCCCCTTCGAGGTTCAGGGTTAGGCAGGGTGGTTTTAATCAATAAATCCTCTGTTGCGGAGAAGGGCTTCGATGCTTGGATCTTTTCCCCGGAAGTTCCTGTACAGCTGAGCCGGGTCTTCCGAGCGCCCTTTCGAGAGCACATGTTCACGGAAGCGGGCGGCTACTTCCTGGTTGAAAATATCGCCGGTTTCTTTGAACGCCTCAAAGGCATCGGCATCGAGCTGTTCCGACCAGCTGTATGAGTAATATCCTGCGGAATAACCGCCGATGATGTGGCTGAAATACGTGGTGCGGTACCTTGGGAGGATTTCATCGATCAGCCCCCATTCGTCCATGGTCTTTTTTTCAAAGGCCAGCACATCTTCCAGTGAGGGTTCCGTCAGGGTATGGTATTCCATATCCAGAATGGCTGCAGCCATGTATTCCACGGTAGCAAATCCCTGGTTGAAGTTACCGGCTTCCCTGATCTTTTCTACCAGTTCAGTGGGGATCACCTCACCCGTTTCATAGTGGTGGGCGTACATTTCCAGCACTTCGGGTTCGGTAACCCAGTGTTCCATGATCTGGCTGGGTAGTTCCACAAAATCACGGGGAACGCTTCCCAGTCCGGGATAGGGCACATCGTTGAAGAGGGAATGCAGGGCATGTCCGAACTCATGAAACATGGTTCCCACTTCCTCGAAGGTGAGCAGGGCGGGCTTGTCGCCGGTGGGCCGGGAGAAATTACCCACCACCGATACAATGGGAGTGATCTTTTTCCCGTCGCGGTAATGGGCTCTGCGAAATCCTGTGGTCCATGCACCTACCCGTTTCCCGGGACGGGGATGCCAGTCGGTGTACAGAAGACCCAGGTGCGATCCGTCTTTATCGGTTACCTCGAACACTTCGGCTTCTTCATGATAGGAGGGAATGTCGGTGCGTTTTTTAAATGTGATACCGTACAGTTTGGTAGCCACGTCGAACATACCCTGCTGGGCATTTTCCATTACCAGGTAGGGGCGGACCATCTCATCGTCCAGGTTGAATTTTTCCTTTTTGAGCTTTTCCGTGTAATACCACCAGTCCCAGGATGCCAGCTCAAAATCGCCTCCTTCCCGGTCGATCAG
>Ga0209834_10001362_pt1 | contig 13848 bp, 5 predicted proteins | sample Mar14236cmmetaG_FD_184134 | JGI IMG/M metagenome (GOLD analysis project Ga0209834, IMG submission 184134) | Marine hydrothermal vent microbial communities from Guaymas Basin, Gulf of California to study Microbial Dark Matter (Phase II) - Marker... ...
GTTTTGATGAGAGCGTTTCGACGCGATTCAGAAACGCGATTAGAGACGCGATGCATCGCGTCTCTACAAGGTGTTTTGATGAGAGCGTTTCGACGCGATGCTTCGCGTCTTTGCTTTTCAAAAGATATTTTTCTTTTGTATTTTTCGAACCCACCCTACAAACGACTGGGATAATTTATTTTTTGGAGATTCCTTAACTGAAACGAAGAACTCAATATGCCAATGAGGCTTTTGCAAAACAGGTAATAGGTGTCATGATGGCAATATCCTGAGGCATGTGACGAAAGAATAATCAATTATCTGTCATGGAAATTTTTTGAGAGGCGCATTACTGATAGCAACGCTGCCGAAAGCAGCACTTACTAAAAGCGCAGTCAGAATTCCAAAATGTAATACTCAATGCTCAAGTTTTTGATGTGATTTGGCTTTGCGGCAGTCACAGATTGAGTGTCTATATATGCAAATCATTGATTATTAAGGAATTTAAGTTTTATACCTTAAAATTTTTTAGGAAATGGAAACCTTCGCTTTTTTCATCGCAATGCTATCGTTGATGCCGTCACCGACAAAACAGAGCCATTTTCCTTTCGTTTGCTTCGATGAGATGGCCGGTAAAATTTCAGCAAAATCATGTTTTATGCCATTACCATCACGTTTTTCATTTGGAACGATCTGTTGATGCCTCCGATTGAAGTTGCTTTTCAGGCTGTTTTAACAAGGGTGTCATTGCATTACCTATCGCGAGAATGATACCGCTCATATTTAAGACGACAGTTTGGGTTAGGCCAAAACCCAATAAAAAAGCGCCACTGACACTGATAACAGCGGGTATCAATATAATGGCAAATGTTGTATTCATATTGGCATTAAATTTATTAGCCAGATCGAATAGCAAATTTAAATGATTTAAACCGCTGTCCATTAAGATAATCTGCGCTGTATCAATGGCGATAGTGGAAGCACCTGCTAGGGAAACGGAAACATGAGATTTTTTCATGGCAATTGAATCATTGATACCATCACCAATATAACAAATAAAATGCCCTTCCTGCTGTAATTGCTCAATGATACCTGCTTTGTCTTCTGGCAAGGTTTCGGCAAAATAGTGATCGACGCCAAGTGCTTTGGCTAGTTTTTTCGTTGGTATCTCATGATCGCCGGAGATAATATAGGTGGCTTTGATGTTTTGGCGTTGTTTTAAATGGCTGATAATCGCCTTTGCTTCTGGGCGCACTGTGGGCAACAGTTCAATAGCCCCCGCGAGATGTTTATCAACAGCCACCATAACCAAACTATAGCCTTCTTCATGACTGCGTTTTTGTTGCTCACTAAGCGTCGGCGAAATTAAAATGTTCTCTACCGCCATAAACCGTTCACTGCCCACATGGACGACTTTTCCCGCAACGTTAACGGTTATCCCATAGCCCAATTTATATTCGCTATCTTCTATAGAAGGTATGCTTAATTGCCGATTTTCAGCTTCTTGCAGAATAGCCTTGGCTAGGGGATGTTTCTGTTTATATTCGGCGGCGGCAGCATAAATCAAAATCTCATCTTCAGTATAATCTGAATCAGAGTGAATGGTACCTATATGGGGCTGTTCCTCAGTCAAAGTACCGGTTTTATCAAATACAATTGTATCAACTTTGTTTAAAAATTCTAAAGAACGCCCGTCTTTAATTAAAATTCCTTGTTTAGAAGCCAAATTGAGATAGTTCATGATACCAATCGGCGCAATACCCATCATTTTATTTTTAGGATGGGCGTTAACCACAGCTAATGCGCCATTAAAACCTAATATCGGTAATGCGACACTACCCGCTATCAGTGCTGGGTTCACTAACTGTTTAGAAAGTGTATCAGCGCGTAATTGTAAAGTGGATTTAAAATCAACTGTACTATTCAATATGTGAGTGATTTTCGCGACGGTGCTATTTTCTCCCGTTTTTTCTGCTTTCACGTTAATTTTTCCAGATAAAACAACCGTTGAGGCAAATACTTCTTCACCAGATTCTTTTTCTACTGGCTTTGCTTCGCCGGTTAAAATATGTTGATCAACAGTTGCCATCCCGTTTACAACCGTACCATCTGCTGGGATCATTTCTCCAGTATGGACGACGACAATATCGCCTTGTTGTAGTTCATTAAACGGTATGCTGATTTCAGCATTTTTAACCCTAATCCAAACAAAATCAGGATGTTGTTCAAATGTGTTAATCAACAATTGTCTGGAATTTTGAGTCACTTGCATCGCAAGTCGTGCGGCGACTCCAAATAATAAAACGATTAAGCTGGCCATCGAAAAACGTCCCAGAATAATACAGCCTGTCATAGTGATGCTGACTAGCGTTTCAGTACTGGCTTTCCCTTGTTTGATTAACTCGTATGTTTTTTTATGGTACGATTTGCTCGCATAGATAACAAGAGGAATGCTCATGAAGCTTAATGGCCAGTAGTACAACCAAGCCCCTATTGAAGACAGCGTCAGTGCTGACGAGGCACTTATAATCTCACGCTTATTTTTTTCTTCAAACGTGAGCCCTGAAGAAGATTTTTTGTCATCTGACTGCCCAACAATTTGTGTAAATTGATCCTCCAGTACACTTTTCATTGTTGTGTTAGTGGCTTTCCATGATTTTTTCGCTTTGCCTTGCTTTTTAAAGCTTTTGAAACCAATATATAAAATGCTGCCTAAAGCGAATGTTTCGAGAATCATAGCATTACCTCACTCATTGCGTTTTGTGTCAATACTGATGTTGATGCCATTATTGATATCAATATCGCATGAAATAGACAGCCCAAAAAAGCTCACAGTGAACACCCTAGAGCGATACCACAATAAAAATTTCTTTGTCTAATAGGTAGAAATATAAAGCAATCTTTATACAAAAGCAAAAAAATTTTAATTTTACTATAGATTATAGCTGTGTATGATATTGCCATATTTTCTTATTGATAGAGCTTTATTTATCATTATAAAATTTAATGGTAATAGATAATAGACATTATACCGATTAAATTATAGCGTTTCCCGATTGAATAAGGTACAGTGATATCAAGAAAATTGAAGCGCAAAATAAATTTTGCACTCCCAGAAGGCCGCAAAATAAATTTTGCACTCCCAGAAGGTAGCAAAATAAATTTTGCACTCCCAGAAGGCCGCAAAATAAATTTTGCACTCCCAGAAGGCCGCAAAATAAATTTTGCACTCCCAGAGGGCCGAAAAATAAATTTTGCACTCCCAGAAGGCCGCTTTTCAGTCAAATAATTTGTACTTCATTCAATCGAGAAACGCTATATAAGTGCTTGATTTCCTTGTCCCAAAATGGGAATTTTAAGAAAATCTTGTGTTAAATCGGTATAATGTCTAATATAAATAGAACTTTGCTACTTGATTTGTAGAAACTCGTTGTACAGGAATAGGTTTGCAACACCAACATAAGAGGTATTATGAATACAATGATCCGATTCACGCGAATACTGATTTGTCTCGGCTTAGCGCTTTGCGCTAGTTACGCTGGTGCAGAGACTCAAGCGCCAACGACTAAACCACAGATCAAGCTCTACGTGTTTGACTGTGGAATACTGAACTATGACGATGACACTTTGAAGTTTTTTAGCGTTTCTGCTAGTGAGACCACTGTGCGTGATCTCTTTGTGCCCTGTTATGTCATTGAACACAAGCAAGGCAGACTGTTGTGGGAAGGCGGACTACCCTCAAATAGTCTAACCGGTGCTTATGGTTGGCAGGAAAATAAAGGCTGGCGTATGCGGCTTGACAAAACCTTCCAAGAGCAGTTAGCCCAAATCGGCTTGGGCATGGATGACTTCGATTATATGGCCTTTTCACATCTGCACTTCGATCATATCGGGGTCGCGAATGAGGTTAAAGGGGGGACGTTACTGATCCAGAAAGATGAATACGATGCCGCTTTTGCTGAGAAAGTGACTGTACCTGCTTTTAAACCTGAGTTATATAACAAACTTGAGCAGGCAGACAAGGTTATCCTCAATGGTGAACACGATGTATTCGGAGATGGTCGGGTTCGACTCATTCCCGCTCCTGGGCATACGCCCGGTCATCAAGTCTTGTTTCTTGATTTGAATGAAACCGGACCGATTGTGCTATCGGGTGATCTCTATCATTTCCGCCTTAGCCGGGAAAGAAAGCTTGTGCCTATTTTCAATGTGGACAAGGAGAAAAGCCTTAACTCAATAGAACACATTGAGCAGTTTCTCAAGGAGAGTGGTGCTGAACTCTGGATAGAGCATGAATTAGCCCAATATGAACAAATCAAGAAGATGCCAGGGTGTAAACTGTCGCCCGTATTGCACTGTATTTGATTTCTTGACAAGTTGCTTTTTTCATCAATACTTTGATCTATGTACAGGACAAATAAATATAATGCTTTGATTTTTATATTAAAATTAACTGTATTTCACGCTAAAGTTTCGCGGAGCGAAACTTTAGCGTGAAGCTTAGGATAAGGGATTGTTTCCATTGTCGATTTGCACTGCCTCGCGTCTCGACGAAAACAGATAGGTAGGGGGCAACCAGAGCCACCTATCCGTTTTCAAATCGGGGTTTAAAAAGACATACATTTACAAAGCATTTTGTATCACAGATGGTGGGCTACATTTATATTTTTTTGTCCTGTACATAGCGGGAGCGGGCGGATTGGTGTTATTGGGCACATTGTCGCCTGTTTTTTTCATGTTAGGCTGTGTAGCCGTTTTATTTATATATTGCGCGTAAAGCCCCTGTGATACGATCCATTCTGAAAATTCTGGTTCAGACATTTTTATACTTTGGAATCGATTTATGGACGAGCACTAATTAAGATAAGTACTCAATTTTTCAGCTAAAAGCTTGACAGTCGGTTCCTGTAGGAGGCTGTAATGATCACCAGGAAAGGTATCTGTTTCTATATCACTTGCTAATTCTTGCCATTCTGATATGGCTTTTGAAGCCGTTATCCTAGAATCAGTGGCACCAAACCAAATAAGTCGTCCAAGATAGCGTTGGGGTTGATAACGAGTCATTGCCAAACGGTTGCTTTTAAAAACCTGCCACAAATGTTCTTGTTGTTTTAGGTTGGCGGGTAAGTCATTTAGCTTTTTGGCCTGTTCCAAGGTTAAATTCAATTGTTGATAACTATCAGATTCACGTTGCTGGCGTTCTGCCAAGGTGAAAGGGTTGCCAAAAATACCCCTTAAATCACGAGTGAATAATGTCATCAGTTGAGTTTCATCAATATCAGAGGGAAAGTTGCTAGGCACATAACTGTCTATCAAAGTCAACAATTTTATTTGATGACCTTGCTTTCGCAATTGTTGGGCCATTTCAAAAGCCACTACTCCCCCTAAGGACCAACCGCCCAATTGGTAAGGCCCTTGAGGTTGAATCGTCTGTAAGGCCTCAATATAGAGACGGGCCATGCCTTCAATGCGTGTTAAGGGTTTGCGTTCTCCATAAAGTCCGGCTGATTGTAAACCATAAAAGGGTTGTTTAGTACCCAGATGACGCGCTAAATTCATGTACCAAAACACGTTCCCGCCTATCGGATGAATGCAGAAGAAAGGTAATCGGTTTTTATCACCAGGCTGAAGGGTTACCAAAGGAGAACTCAATCTTGAAGGGACTTGATGGGAGTCGTCCAATATTTTTTGATAACCAAACGATTCTGCCATTTCCCAAGTTACCTCCCCAAGGAAATCCTGAGTGTACGTGTTTCGCCAGCGATCTGCTGTTTGTGCTTCAACTTGTTTATGGGTATGAAATTTCGGATCTCCAACCATTTTTGAAACATGATAAAGACTATCCGTCATGCGCTGCTGTTTGTTTTGATAAGGTTGCAGCATATCAGGATGAAATGCTAACCCTAAGAAGTGGCATAAACTGTCTAAAACGCTACGAGGTTTGTGTACCAGTTCTTCAAATCTGACCTGAAGCTGGCGTTCAGTGGGTATCTCTTGCAAAAAGTCTCGAATATTTTGCTGACTGATGAGCCAAGTTAATTCGCCTAATTCGCGTGCAGAGAAGTGATGTTCAAATCGAAACCACAGTTGATCAAATTTCGCTTCTTCAAATGAGTGAATCATGCCATAAGGGTGTCGAAGTAGGTGGATATAACGGGCGTTTTCAAAATAGCTTTCAGCGCGTTTGAGCGTGTTTAGTGCCAGCGCGTAAGAGGGCGTTTTATCAACCAAGGTTTTTTTACCACACCCAGTTTGTATCAGATGGTAAAATTGTCGCGTGGTTAAATGCTGGTTTTCATATTCAGCCATCAGGTTGGCGGCTTGTTCCATCGTGCAGCCTTTAAGTGCCATCATAGCTCTAATGGTGCCTTCCAACGCAAATTGATAGGGCCCTGAAAAAAGGGCATTTCTCTCTTGAAGGTTTTCAAAAGACAGCAATTCTAATTCTGGTGGCACAAATAAATTTGGATGTCCAGCTAACATTACTCTTAATAAAGTGGAACCAGAGCGTGGGGGCGATAAAATAAAAATGGCCGATGGTAATCGTTCCGTTTCTTCTTTGACGTGCGAAAAACGAGTAGCAAAAAATGGACTTTCAGCGATTAATTGGCGTAGTTGGGACACTTTCGATGAATCTATCGGCGGATGGGAAGCCGATTGAATTGACTCAAGCCCTGCTTCAGTGTGGCACAGTTTTGACACCGCTTCTGTGTAATGCGTTTTTAGATAGGCTGCAAAATCAGCAATAGTCGGTGCCTCAAATAGGGCTATTGGATAAAGATGACTCTGTAGCTTTTCTTGAAGTCGATTAATAAAAACCATCCCACTAATGGAAGTACCCCCTAATTCAAAAAAATTATCCTCAATACCGATCTGCTCGACTCCCAATATCGAATGCCATAGTTCAGCGATAAGGTACTCTAATGCCGTCTGAGGTGCAACATAAGCTTTTTCTAAGGCTTCTCTCGTCAGAGTCTGGATCGGTAACGCACGGCGATCTATTTTACCACTTGGTGTCAGTGGCATCGCCTCAATTTCTACCCAGAATGCGGGTACCATGTAATCTGGTAGCCTTTCTTTGAGGAATGCGCGTAAAGCTTGGTTTTCTATCACTTGATCGGTTTGAGCCACGCAGTAAGCCACTAAGTGCTTATCCCCTTCAGACACTTCATGGGCAATCACCACACTTTCTCGCACAGTAGGATGAGTAGAAAGCACCGCTTCAATTTCACCAAGCTCAATTCTAAAGCCGCGAATTTTGACTTGGTTATCTATGCGGCCTAAGTATTCTATATTGCCGTCAGGAAGATAGCGTGCCAAATCACCAGTTTTATAGAGGCGTGAATTTGGATCATCATCAAAGGGATTATTGATGAATTTTTCTGCCGTTAATTCTGGGCAGTTGAGATAACCACGACCCAAGCCCACACCACCGATGTAAAGTTCACCGGCTACACACACCGGTAAGAGTTCAAGATGTTTGCCTAGAATAAAAAGTTTGGCATTAAAGATAGGTTTACCTATGGGTATGCTTTTGTCTAAAAAGAGCGAGGGTTCTTCCAATAAATAGGCCGCGCAAACATCGGTACATTCGGTGGGGCCATAAGTGTTGACCAGTTTCGCTTGACAAGCACTAGACTGTAGCCAAGGCCAAAGTCTGGTTAAAGAAATGGTTTCGCCCCCTAGAAAGATATAGCGCAATGAAGCTAATTTCTGGAATATGCTTTCTTCACTAGGTTCTATCAGTGGATAAAACGCGCTGGGGGTGCAGTTTAGCCAAGTGATGTTTTGTGTCGCAACGATTTGGGTGATTTTATTTGGATCATAACGTATAGACGCTGGCAAGAGATGCAATTGTCCCCCTTTAATCAGTGGTGCAAAAAAGTTTTTATGAGTCAAATCAAAACCTTCGCTCGAAATAACGAGGACACTATCAGTTGCTGTCAGGTTAAAATCGGTTACAAACCAATTGACTAAATTGGTAAAACCACGATGAGAAAGGCCAGCACCTTTAGGCTTCCCCGTCGAACCAGACGTATAAATGACATACGCTAAATTCGTAGGTGTCACTTCACTGATTAGATTTTCAGAACTCAAGCGTGACAGCGTTTTGGCCTTAACATCCATACAAACCACCTGCGCTTGAATGTCTGGCAGTTTCTCTTTTAAACTAGATTGAGTCAACAACACGGGCACTTGGGCATCTTCCAACATAAACGCTAAACGCTCCGCTGGATAAGCCGGATCAAGTGGCAAATACGCGCCTCCCGCTTTGAGGATTCCCAGCAATCCTATTACCATTTCAACAGAACGTTCCACACAGATACCCACCAGTACTTCTGGTTTAACACCCAAAGTTTGCAGATAGTGGGCCAGTTGATTGGCTTTGCTATTTAATTGAAAGTAAGTCAGTTGTTGGTTTTCAAAAACAACGGCGATGGCATCTGGCGTTTTGTCAACCTGTTCTTCAAATAGATCAACTATCGTCTTATTATGCGGATAATATGTTTCGGTGTCGTTCCATTCAACTAATATTTTATTTAATTCCACATCGGGCATGATTTGCTGTGAACGAACCGGCACCAAAGGGTGACGGAGGATTTTACCTAACAAAAACTCAAAACGCGCTTTGAGACGTTCAATTTCATCAGCATCAAACGCTCCAAGGTTATAATCAAAATCAACCTTAATATCACTTTGCTTATGAAAATCATCAACAAAGATGGCTAAAGCATTTTGTTCATTTGTGTGTGGTAAAAGGGTAAACTCGACTGTGCTACCCTCAAAATTCGCATCATAATTTTGATCCATATAAGACAGCGTTAAATCGAAAAGCTGTTGTCGGTTTTCCCGCTGAAGCCCTAATTGTCGGTTGAGTTCACTGATTGGAAAACGCTGATACCGATAATTTGTTTGCAATATTCCCCTAATGGCTTGAATTAACTCAATAAAGTTTAAATCCAAGCCAAAACGGAACTTTGCTGGACTGACACCCACAAACAGGCCCACTGTTTGCTTAAAGGCTGCGCTACTCCGATTCAGTGTCGGTAATCCAATAACCAAATCTTCTCGATCATATGTTCTGACAAAATAACAATATAATGCCCCTAAAATAACGTGGAAAGTGGATACCTTATTTTCTTTAGCAAATTCAATCAGTTGATTGTAGAAAGGCCGCTTGAGGCGCAAAACTGAGCGTTGGCTTTTCATCGTTTGGCTAGCATTTTGATGCACCAAAAGCGGCTCTGGTAGTTCACGGTATTTATTTACCCAATAATGTTTGTCTTTAACAAACTGTTTAGAGTCTAAGTATGCTTGATCCTTTTGGAGAAAATTTTTATAAGAGTGATGCTCACAATCAGATTGTCCCATTGCGTTATAGGCTATGGCAACTCGCTGCACAATCAGAGACATCGTCCAGCCATCGGCAATCAGATGATGATACTTTTTTAACCAGTAATAACATAGTGAAGAGGCTTTGCATAATGCAAAGTGAAACAATAACCCGTCATAAAGTTGGAAAGGCTTGACAAACTCGCAGCGAATCCAATCAAGTGCCGATTTGTGAGCATTTTCCTGTTCAGAGAAATCATAAAAGTCCAGTTTCAGGTGAACATTTTCGGCAAAGGTTTGCGTGGGCAAACTTTCCCCCTCGTGAAGACTGATGCGTAGGGCATCGTTTTCTGCAATGACTTGATTGAGGGCTTTTTCAAACAGGGCCGGATCAATAGGGCCATCTATCCGCACATAGCCACCGATATTGTACAGTGGCACATCTGGATGCAGGATTTGGTCGAACCATATTTCCCGTTGAGGGGAGGAGAGGGGGTAATGCTTAAGGGTTTGGTTTGAAGTCATGTTAAAATTCCTTTTTGATAAAACTTCTCAATAACGACAAGAATTGCCTATAATAACGAGTGGAAGCTTTCGCGATTGAAAAAAATAAACGCGCTTTGACGCTAAAAACGCTATCTCTCAATCGAAATATTGCATCCTTGCGTCTCTTGCGTCTCTTGCGTTATTTTTTCGTTTGATAAATAAACCAAAGCAACATACTCCCTATTTTTCATCTAACTGTTCCAATATTTTCAACCAGGGTGTCCCGTTTTCCACTGCAACTCTTAAATTTGCAGCGTTTTGCTGAACTCGGTTAGCTTTTTGTTCCCCCACCTCGTCTACGAGATCAGAAAATTCTAACCGCCCACGCAAAAACCACTTGACAGAGCTTATTTCTTCGCCCTGTTGAAGACTGTCCGCACGGACAACCTCTTCATTTCCCCGATACATTTCACTTACTGTAATCATTTGTTTAATAATATCAATGTTATCAGATTTATCCTTTTCATAGTATCCTTTTTGTTTGAAACTCGCAAGTACGGTTCTCATCAAATCCCTTTGCATTTCCGTCAAATCGCCGTTTTTTCAGCACTATGAAAATCAATGTTGAGTTCTTTAGACATTGTTAATTTTTTTCAACACAGAGAACACGGAGTAGCACAGAGTACCACAGAGAATAAGTAATTCACGCGTGAATTTGATTTTTAAATCATATTCTGATATTAAATACACTGTAAATGTATGTGTTTTGAAAACATTTGCAAACTGATAGCTGCTAAGATGTCAATACCTTACCACCTATCAGTTTAGTACAGCAGATTAACTTCATTACCGGATTAGTTTATTGGTAGCATTGAGTCAATCCGCTTATTTCGTTAAACGAAGTAACGATGCGAGTTTATCCGTTGTACTATATATTTCAATGAGTTAAACAAAACGGCTAAGATGCCAATACCAAAATGCTTGACATCTGATTTCAATATCAGTTATTTTGCACCCTCATTTTTTTTAGAGGATGCATTCAATGATCAAAAAATGCGTTGTTTTGATCGCGCTACTCTGTCCAAACTTACTTCAGAGTGCGCCCCTTTCTGAGCCTGCCTCTTTGAGAGATAGCCTGCCACCTGAGGCTATCAGCTATCTGCGTATTCCCAATCCTTGGGGGTTTCTGACTGCCCCTAAAGGCAGTGTCTTAAATGATGCCTTGGCAAATGAGCAGCATGTTCAGCAAATCCAAAATTTGGAATCGGCGATTTATCAGAATCTGTTGAATCTCAGCCAAGCGGATCTCCACCCCGCTTTGCGCTTTTTTTTCCATCATTTGCGTTCCCCCATAGAAGCTGTGGCTTTACTCCCTGAACATATGCCGCCGCATCTTGCAAATCACCTGATTTCAGCTAAGCTGGATTTGACTTCGATTGAGGCTTTCAATCAACTCCTAACACAATTGGTTGCCAAGACTGACGCTTTGAGTATCGTCAATCCGCTCTCAAAAGACGGTTATGGCCTTTTAATTGTAGCGCAGATGTTGCCGCTTTTTCTGCATTACAATGTGAACACCCGAACGGTGTATCTCATGGGAGGCTTCACAGCCACTGAAGCGATTTTTAAAAAAACCCTAGCCGGCCTTGCGCCGGTTACACACCATCCGATGTTTGATATGGAAAAACAGGTGGATACTAGCGCACAGGGGTTTTTTCAGTGGATCAATTTCCAGCGTTTGTCACCTATATTGCTGAATAAAATTCACCCCGATATAATCAGTCAATGGCATAAATGGGGCGTGACGAGTTTGCGTGCCGTTGCGCTGGGTTGGGGTGTCAGTGAAGGTAAAGGGCGTTTAAAGCTGATATTGGATATGCCACGAACTGGCTTTCGTCAATTGTTTCCCGGTATAAGCAATAACCTCACCCTAACCGCTTCTGGCCAGCCTCAAACCGTCATTTCTTTCTCAATCCCTGCCTTAACCTGGTTGACAGAGTTTGAGAAAATCGCTGATCAAGTCTTATCACATGATGACGTTCAAGCGTACTACGCTTTCAAAACAGAACTTCAAACAGAAATGGGCTATTCGCTTGAAACATTACTGGGGGCACTAGGCCCACAAATGCTCTTTTTCTCTGATGAAGTGGGTTATTTTGTGGCCTTTCAAATCAACAATCGCAACATGATGCAGAAAGTCTTTACCGCTTTGATGAAAAAGTATGATTGGGCATCTTACGAAAGCCGAGAAATCAAGGGTAAAACGTATCATCATCTGAAAACGGCCTTTATCCAAAAAGCTATTGAAGATAATCCCTATTTTTTATCCCCTTCATCGGCCGGTAAAAAAGCGTTTGTCTTGTTTTGGACACAATTCATTTCTAACCTGAAAACCCATTATTATTGGGTAGAAGAAGACGGTTATCTGATTTTTGCTACACTGCCGCAATTTTTGCTGGATAGACAACAGTCTTCTTCAGCGCGTGTTCCCCTTCAAACCTGGTTGAAAGAAAAACAAGGGCAAGATAACCAATCGTCTTTGTTTTTGTTATCAACCACTTTTTCTGAGACACCCCGTAAGCTTTATCATGCTTATTTATATAGCTTGGTGTTATTGGGCGATGTGTTTGAGACAGAAATCGACTTATTTACGCTGCCAACGGCGCGGGAACTGAATTTGCCGATGCAGGGCACTTACGGGATACAGTTTGATATATCTGATTCGCAGTTATCACTCGAATTAGTCTTTGAAAACAATCCCTTAGAGTTCATTTTTGAGGGCGGTATGAGTACGGTAGCGATTGCCGGTATAATGGCCGCTGTGGCGATTCCTGCCTATAACGATTACATGCTCAAGTCGAAAATCTCGGCAGGGATGAGGTTATTGAATACGATGAAGACGAAGGCTGAAGTGTTTCGTCTTGAAGAGGGCCGTTTTCCAACGGTTAAGGAGCTTGAGATGCGAAGGCAGGGTACTTACACCAAAAACCTGCGCTTACTTAAACGGAAAAATGGTTATGCCATTGGGTTTAAGGATCCGGCTTTGCCGGGGGTGTTGAAACTGATTTTTAATCACAAGACTCAGCGCTGGCGTTGTACGCATCAGAATCTGCAAAAGAAGTATCTGCCACGTCACTGCCGGGGGGTGATTAAAGAACGCCCTAAAAAGCGCATTAAAAAGTCGATTGGCGATGACAATCGGAATAAGCAGCAAGTCGCAAAAGCGCTGTCTTTGTTGAATGATTTCGCAAAACGCGCCAAAGAGTATTTTGCCGTTTTGGGTACTCTGCCAACCACTCAAGAGATTGAAGATATTTGGGGACTCAAAAGTCCTCAAGGCCTACATATTCAGTTGTTAGAAACGAAAGATGGCTACTATACCCTATTTGAAAAACCGGCTATTTCGGGTAGACTGATACTTCGCGGTAATGCTAATAATAGGAGTTGGACGTGTACACATGACGGCATGTTGGAAAGGTATTTGCCAGAAGCGTGCAAATAATGGAATCTGGGGAAAGCGATTCAAAGGGTGCCAACCCAAAAGGGGTTGTTTAAGCTTTTAATATTTTTTATAGCGTTTTCCTTTTGCGTGAACCGAAGGTGGGCTACGCTAAATACATTATTTGTAGGGGCAAGCCCTTGTGGTTGCCCTTGCCTTTTGTTTGCCTCAACTTTTTCATCGTTGTGTACAGCTTCACCACGCGCGTGAAAGCGTGAAATTGTATTTAACCCAATCGAAAAATGCTATAATTTTTTCAGGTTGCACCCTCATCATTAGACACAAGTATTTAAGCTTAGATGGTGGGCAACAAAAACCCGTTACCCACCATTTCACGCGCTTTGTTTCGCGGAGCGAAACTTTAGCGTGAAATACATTTTTATTTTTAAATTAGTAGGGGCAAGCCCTTGTGGTTGCCCCTGCCCCAGTTTTTTTGTTTGCCTCAACTTTTTCATCGTTGTGTACAGCTTCACTACGCGCGTGAAAGCGTGAAATTGTATTTAACCCAATCGAAAAATGCTATAATTTTTTTAGGTTGCACCCTCATCATT
>Ga0209834_10001363_pt1 | contig 13843 bp, 14 predicted proteins | sample Mar14236cmmetaG_FD_184134 | JGI IMG/M metagenome (GOLD analysis project Ga0209834, IMG submission 184134) | Marine hydrothermal vent microbial communities from Guaymas Basin, Gulf of California to study Microbial Dark Matter (Phase II) - Marker... ...
ACAGAAGATGAAAACAACGAAGAATAGGTCATGAAAAAAAATATCATTACTTCATTAATCCTATTGTTATTATTAACTGCCTGTGCGCCGAAGATCCTTCCCATTCGCTCTCATAATGTAAAAATTCAGGAAAATTATGCGGTGATCACTCAAAAAGATTATAACATTGCAATAGAGCCATCAAGCTGGAATGATCCACCCTCAAATCTGGAAAACTATTTTATGGTTTTTTATGTGATCCTTCGTAATAAGACAAACCAGAAAATGCACATCGATAAAGATGCCTTTGTAATGATCGACGACAAGGGTGAGCAGTATTCAATTTTCGGTCCTCAACAGATCGTGCAGATCATGTATGGGGATAATCAGTACTTCGATCTGAACTATTTCATGAACTTTGATGATGAAGATCATGAGGACTTGAAAGAGGAATATCAAACCCGGTTGGACGGCATCCGAAATATAATGATGAAATCCTTCCAATTTGACCCGATACGTCCCCAGGCACAGGAAAGCGGCTATCTCTTCTTCGAGCGGCTGGAATTCAAAAAACAGGCGATTTTCAAGATATACTATAATGATGATGTAATGGAATTTGTCATCACGAAATAGTTTATGAATCCAGCACAGATAATTATCAAAAAGCGGAATCGGGAAGAACTCACACAGGCAGAGATTCACTATTTTATCTCTTCTTTCGTTAAAGACAAAGTTGAAGATTACCAGATGTCTGCAATGCTCATGGCAATACTTCTTAACGGTATGAGCGAAAACGAAATTTACTCGCTAACAAAAGAATATATTGATTCCGGCATAACTTTGACTTTCCCCGAATCTCAGGGAAGATGTATTGATAAACACAGTACAGGCGGAGTGGGGGACAAATTATCACTCATGATCGGTCCGCTTGCAGCAGAATGCGGTGTTATGGTGCCAATGATCTCTGGGAGAGGACTTGGGCATACAGGCGGCACGCTGGATAAGCTTGAATCAATCCCCGGTTTCCAAACCCAAATCTCGCTTGATAGATTTCAAAAGATCGTTCGTGAAAACAATTTTGCAATCATTGGACAGTCAGATAAGATCGTACCGGCAGATAGGAGAATCTATGCTCTTCGTGATGTAACAGGTACAGTAGAGAGCATTCCACTTATTACTGCCAGTATTATGAGCAAAAAAATTGCTTCGGGTGTTGATGGCCTTGTTATTGACCTTAAAGTTGGGAATGGCGCTTTTATCGGCACTGTGGAACATGCGGAACAGCTTGCTCGAATCATGAGCAAAATTGCAAAAGATTTCAGTAAGAAAATCATCATTAATTTTACAGATATGAATGAACCGCTTGGAAGATATATCGGTAATGCTGTTGAGGTTATTGAAGCCATTGAATTCTTAAAGGGAAATATGGAACCAGATCTTAAAGAAGTAACCTTTCAACTTGTTGCTGATATGCTCATCTTAGCAGGAGTTTCGGAAAATTTCAATGAAGTCGATATTATTATAGATCAGGCAATTGATAGCGGAAGAGCACTTGAACGCTTCAGAAAAGGCATTGAACTCCAGCACGGAAACCCCGAAGTAATTGATGATTACTCATTATTCCCACAACCAAAATACAAAATAGCGATTTATGCCAAACAAACAGGATATATAAAAAATATCAACAGCAAAGTTATCGGGTATGCGCTTATCGATGTAAAAGCCGGTAGAAAGCAGCTTGATGATACTATCGATCATGCTGCGGGATTGAAGTTGCTAAAAAAGGTAGGGGATGAAGTCACAAAGGGCGAATCAATCGCTGAACTCTTTTATGATAATGATCATGGAAATAAAGCAGCAAAAGAAATTGAAAATTGCTTTGAATATTCTGAGGATAAAATTACCAGGACGAGTCGGTTATTGGGTTCATATAAATAATTAAAATTACGTGGGGTGCAGTATAAAAAAGATATTTTTATTGGTTATTTTCTTATTGCTGCTCACAAATCTACTTTATGCTGTTGCGGATAGTCTTAATGTTGCTGATTCCAGTTTAACTTCCCATAATGAAATAAATCTAAGAGAAATTCGTTCGGCAAGAGGAGCATTTGGGCTTTCAGTAGGACGAGTCTTTGGTGCCGGATTAACTATTCGAATTTGGTTAAAAGATGTAGGGTTACAGGGTTCGTTTGCAATAATTCCGGATTTTCCAAGCGACAATTACAAAAACAATTACTCTTTAGGGATTGCATGCTTGTATGATTTATTGAACTTTTCTCATGTAAGGTTTTATATAATCGGCGGCACAACATTTATGTTAAAGTCTAACAATAAGAAAAATTGGTTTTTGGGGATTGCTCCAGCAGTTGACTTTTCTCTTCCATATTTAGAATTGATAAGTTTTAATATCGGTTATAGTGTTACATATCCAATCCTTGATCAAGGGCTCAATGAAAATTTAAAAGGGCTCAGATTGCTTCCTGAACTGGGTGTTTATATTAGATTGTATTAGAACGTTTCCACTATTTCCCAAGCCTTTAGGACGTGAAATTTTTTTATTTATTTCACTGTTCCCAGCTTGGGAACGCACCTTATCTATTTTTGCTAACGTCCTCTCTATCAACGCTTTTGGGAAAATTTAAAAATTGTTCGTTATCCGTATTCAGATCTCTCAACAATTTTATCATTGTTACACTGAGGTTACTTGTCTCGTAGTCATATCGGGGTGTATCAGCCAGCTTATAGGCGGATGTGAATGTGGTGAAATAGGTAATGGGATACTAATCTGGGGCTTGGTAACCAGAAGTTAAAAAACATCAGCAAAATGCATCATTGTTTTATACGTGTTCAATATCAAAATTCTGTTTAAAAGATTAATTTTCATTCAATCTCTGAACCATCAAACGAGTAAACTCTATTAAACTTGACACAAAATTCCAGCCCGAAAATTTCGTTTATTCAATTAAAAATTAAAGATAGTTATATAAGTATATTTATAATTATTCTCGGAGGTATTCAATGGCAGTGCCAAAGCAGAAAAGGTCGAAGTCCAAAGGTCGTAAACGAAGAACGCATTATAAAGCAACTGTAGAGCCGATGATTAAATGCAGCAATTGCGGAGAAACCATGCGTCCTCATTACGCATGCCCTCACTGTGGATTTTACAGAGGCAAAAAAGTTATAACCGTTTCAGAATAAATTTTATGAGAATTGCAGTTGATGCATTCGGAAGCGATAAAGCTCCATTCCCGGAAGTCGAAGGAGCAGTATCAGCGATCAATAATAAATGCTGTTCCAAGATTTTCCTGGTCGGGAAGGAAAAAACTCTTACCAAAGCTCTGGATAAATATTATTATCCCAAACAAGCAATCAAAGTTATTGATGCTGCTGAGGTAATCGACCCTTCTGAAAAACCGGTAGCAGAGCTTCGAAAAAAAGCAGATTCATCATTGAGAAAAGCGCTGAATCTCGTTAAAGAAGGTCGGGCTGATGCTCTGGTAAGTGCTGGTTCTACAGGTGCGGTTATGGCTGCATCCCTGCTTTATTTTGGAAGGATAAAGGGAGTTCTAAGACCAGCTCTTGCAATCTCTCTTCCAACTATAAAAGAGCCGGAAATATTACTGGACGTCGGCGCAAATGTTGACTGTACTTCAGAAAATCTTGTGCAATTCGCAGAGATGGGAAGCATTTACTCAGCATACTTTCAAAAGAAAGAGCAACCCCGTGTTGCTCTTATCAATATTGGCGAAGAGAGCAAAAAGGGAAATGAAGTAACTGTTGAAGCACATGCTAAACTGCAGAATCTCAAATCCATAAATTTTATCGGTAATATTGAGGGTAAAGATATTCTCAAAGGAACAGCAGACGTTATTATCTCAGATGGTTTTATCGGAAATATTATGCTGAAAACTGTCGAAGGTGTAGCGTTTTCTCTTTTCGAAATACTCAAGCATGAATTCGAGGACGACTGGATTGCAAAGATCGGTGCAATATTATCTTATCCTGCATACAGACATCTAAAGAAAAAATTGGATTACTCCGAATATGGGGGTGGGTTCTTGCTTGGTGTAAATGAAATTTCAATCATCGCTCATGGTCGCTCCAACGCAAAAGCAATCTCCAATGCTATCAAATTTGCAAGTTTTTCTAAAAAATCAAAGTTTTTAAGTCACATTAAAGAATACTACCTGCAGAAAATGGTGAAAAGAGGTGAGTGATATCAGAGTTAAAATTGATGGGGTTGCTATGGCTGCTCCTGATAAAGTCCTTACAAATAAGGATTTAGAGAAAATTGTCGACACCTCTGACGAATGGATTCGCACACGAACGGGGATGGTTGAACGCAGAATCTCTGATGAGCACACTGCAGCTTCTGATATTGTTCTCAAAGCTTGTGAAAAACTTTTAAAAAAATCTTCTCTAAGAACAAGGGATATAGATCTTATAATTGTTGCTACCGTAACTCCTGATCATGCGTTTCCATCTACAGCGTGCATATTACAAACCAAACTTGGAATTCCTCATTGTCCTGCTTTTGATATTTCCGCAGGATGTACTGGATTTATTTATGCAATTACAATTGCAAAGCAGTTTATAGAGAATGGTGCAGCAACGAATGCGCTTGTAGTTGGAGTAGAATTACTTACAAAGATCACGAATTGGACTGACAGAAACACATGCGTACTTTTTGGCGACGGAGCCGGCGCTGCGTTGATTACTCAAGCACATAAAGGCGAAATATCGGAAATCATCGATACGTATATTTCTTCCGATGGACGCTATGGGGATCTACTCATTATGAGGGGTGGTGGCTCTCGCAATCCTACATCAAAAGAAACTGTTGAAAAAAATATGCACACTTTGTATATGGAAGGAAATAAGATATTCAAGATAGCAGTCAAATCCATGGGGGATGCGGCTGTAAAGATACTTGAAAGAAATGGATTCACAGGCGAAGATCTTGATTGGCTCATTCCTCATCAGGCAAATCTACGCATTATTGATGCCACTGCAAAGCGAATCCGTCTTCTTCCTCAGAAAGTTATTATAAATATTGAAAAATATGGCAATACATCCTCTGCCAGCATTCCACTTGCCTTTGCAGAAGCAATAGATGACGGACGTATTCGTCGCGGTGATCTTATTGTTCTCGATGCTTTTGGAGCTGGACTTACATGGGGAAGCGTGCTATTGAGGTATTAATGATCAAGAAGAATTTTGCTTTTGTTTTTCCCGGTCAAGGGGCTCAGTATGTTGGAATGGCTAAAGAATTCTACGAGCTTCCTGAATATAAACATTTTTTTGAAGAAGCGAACGAACGGATAGGGTATGATCTTACAGATATAATGTTTGAAGGTCCTGAAGATGAGTTAAAAAAAACCCACAATACTCAGCCGGCAATTCTGCTTCATAGTGTGGTTGCCTATAATTATTTCAAAGATCACATTGACATTGTTCCTGCTTTTACTGCCGGGCACTCTTTAGGGGAATTTTCCGCACTCGTAACATCTGGCTCACTTGACTGGCTCGATGCATTATATCTGGTACATAAGCGCGGCGGTTTCATGATCGAAGCGAGCAGAGGTGTTCCTTTTAAAATGGCAGCTATCCTTGGGCTTGATGCAGAAATTATTATTGGTTTCTGTGAAAACAGCACTGGAGTTGTTGTTGCAGCAAACTTCAACACACCTGTTCAGACTGTGATCAGCGGAGAAAACAAAGCGGTAACTGAAGTGATGGATAAATGTATCGAAGCCGGTGCGAGACGAGTAGTTGAACTGGTTGTTGGCGGTGCATTTCATTCACCACTTATTCATAAATCATTCGAGTGGCTCAACGAAGAAATGAAAAAATGCAATTTTTCAGATGCAATAATACCAGTCATTTCCAATTATGCGGCACAACCCGAAAAACATAAAATTGAAATAATTGACAATTTAGCACAGCAAATTATTTCTCCAGTTCAATGGGTGAGATCAGTTGAATATATGTGTGAAAATGGTATCGATACTTTTATTGAATTCGGTCCAGGACGTGTTGTGTCGGGTATGATCAAAGCTATAAATAAAGACACAAACAGATACACGATCAACACCCTCGAGGATGCAGAAAAAGTTATTACTGCATTCAAAAATATTTAGGAAGAACGCGTGAATCGATTTGATGGAAAAGTTGCACTCATTACCGGTAGTGCTCGTGGCATCGGGAAGAGCATTGCACGTCTCTTTTCTGAACAAGGTGCACAGGTCGTGATAGCCGATATACTTCAAGAGGAAATCGATGCAACTGTGCATGAATTTACTTCCGAGGGTTTGAAAGCCGCCGGTTTTCAATGTAATATTACTTCTGAAGAAGAAGTCGAACGATTTATGAAAGATATCTATCAGCAATTCGGCTCAATAGATATTCTGGTAAATAATGCAGGTATTACCGCGGACAATCTGATTATTCGTATGAAAAAGAATGACTGGGACAAAGTTCTTAACGTAAATCTGACAGGCACCTTCATCTGTACACAAAAAGCTGCAAAATTTATGATGAAGCAACGTCATGGAAAAATAGTGAATGTATCATCGATAATCGGTTTTGTCGGCAATGCGGGACAGGCAAACTATGCTGCAACAAAGGGTGGTATCATCGCTTTTACGAAATCTGTAGCTAAGGAGCTTGCATCCAGAAATATTAATGTGAATGCAGTAGCTCCCGGATTTATTCAAACAGCTATGACAGATACTCTTCCTGAAGAGATTCAGCAAAAATATCTTGAAAATATTCCAATGAAACGCTTCGGTACACCGGAGGATGTAGGTAAGCTTGTGCTCTTCCTCAGTAGCGAAGATGCAGATTATATAACAGGTCAAACAATAATAATAGATGGTGGAATGATATAAAAGAAACCTTAAATTAAAGGAGAAAACAATGGACGAAAACATTAAAGAAAAAGTCAAAGGAATCATCGCAACACAATTGGGCGCGACTGAAAGTGAAATAACAGAAGAAGCACGCTTTATTGAAGATCTTGGTGCAGATTCTCTTGATACTGTCGAGTTAATAATGCAATTTGAAGAGGAATTCGATATTGAAATTCCAGATGAAGACGCAGAAAAGCTTACAACTGTGGGCACTGCTATAGAATATCTCGACAAAAAATTAAACGAATAATCCATAACCCCACATACTGGTAAAACGGTGTGTGGGGTGCATTCCATCTATTTCAGAAAGGACACTATTCCATGAAGTTAAAAAGAGTGGTTGTAACCGGTCTTGGTACCATTAATCCCCTCGGCTTGAACGTCGAAGATACTTGGAAAAAACTCTGTGAAGGAAAATCCGGTATTGCTCTCGCCACGAACTTTGATCTTGAAGATGTTCCTTCCAAGATCGCGGGGCAGGTCAATAACTTCGATCCCCTCGATTATATCGTTCCTAAAGAAGTAAAAAGAATGGATCGTTACTGCCATTTTTCTATTGCTGCAGCAACTCAGGCAATGGAGAATTCCGGTCTCGAAGGGCAGATTGATCCTGATAAATTAGGTGTCATCACAGGAACCGGTATTGGCGGAATGCAAACTTTTGAACAGCAAACGAGTAACTTTCTTACACGAGGACCCAAAAGGATAAGCCCTTTCTTTATACCTATGATGATATCGAATATAGCTGCCGGTAGAATTGCTATTAAATACAATGCACGAAGTATTAATTTTAATGTTACTTCGGCATGTGCCTCCAGTGCAAACGCAATTGGAGAGGCATACAGAGCAATTAAATATGGCGCTGCTGAAGCTGTGATCGCTGTCGGTTCAGAAGCAGCAGTTACACGGTTTACTCTCTCCGGCTTTTCTGTGATGCGTGCTCTTTCCACACGTAATGACTCACCGGAAACAGCAAGCAGACCCTTTGATAAAGAGAGAGACGGGTTTGTTCTTGCAGAAGGAGCAGCAGCTCTTGTGCTGGAAGAATATGAGCATGCAAAATCCAGAGGAGCTATGATCTACGGAGAAATGGTCGGTTACGGAGCTACTTGTGACGCCTTCCACATCACTATGCCTGCCCCAAGCGGAGAAGGCGGAGCACATTCTATGCGTAATGCTATTGAGGATGCAGGAATTTCTCCTGAAGATGTACAGTACATTAATGCCCACGGCACTTCAACCCCCCTTAATGATAAGAGCGAAACTCAGGCGATCAAAACAGTATTTGGTGACTACGCATACGAAGTGAAAATTAACTCCAGTAAATCAATGCTCGGTCACGGACTTGGAGCTGCCGGTGCACTGGAATCAATTATTGTTGTAAAATCCATTCAAGAGCAAAAGATACATCCCACCACAAATCTCACTACTCCTGATCCTGAATGTGACCTTGATTATAATCCCGAAGGTACCATTCCTTTAGCAATAGAGTATAGTATCTCTAACTCATTTGGATTCGGTGGTCACAACGCGACACTGGTTTTCAAGCGATATGATGATTGAGAATGATAAGATTGTTCTTCATTCTAAAGCTGACCCCCAAAAAATCGAAAAGTGGAGGAAATCACTTCCGCAATTAGAGGAAAAGCTTAACTATTTTTTCAAAAATACTGACCTTTTAGAAGCAGCGCTTATTCATAGATCCATCTATGATCAAGAAAGCGACCATTCTATTGCAGAAAGATTGGAATTTCTCGGAGACTCAGTTCTTGAATTAGCCATCACAGAATATCTATTCAAAACCTTTCATGATAAAGACGAGGGATTCCTCACAAAAAAACGTTCGAAAATAATCAGTAAGGTTTATTTGAACAAAAAAGCCGGTGAGATTGGATTAACAAAATACATCCTTGTAAAGGAAGATGAGATAAATCTTAATCACCAAAAACGTTCATCACTAACTGCTGACACCATGGAATCTCTCTTTGGCGCAATATTTCTGGATTGCTCTTACCGAGAAGCAAAATACGTAATACAAAATCTTATTCTTTCAAATTTTGATGAACTGATCTCTCATACAGATCTTCAGAATTACAAGAGTATCCTGCAGGAATTTGCTCATGCCGAATTTGCCGAAAATCCAGTCTATGAGATAATTAAAGAAGCCGGACCCGAACATCAAAAAAAATTCTATACAAAGGTTTCGGTAGGTAAAAAGTACTCATCGAGGGGCAGTGGGAAATCCAAAAAAGCTGCTGAACAGAAAGCAGCCCGTAATCTTATTAAGAAATTTCAAAATAAACTGAACAAATGAACCTCCTGGCAACACTTCTCATCATTCTTTCCGGAATCATCATCTTTTTTTATTATAGATTCACAAATCCACCGATAAAAAACAGTCTCAAATTTATCCTCGGAATATTAAGATTCTTATTTTTTGCGATCGTGATCCTGCTCATTTTCAATCCGACACTCCACTTTCCCAGTTCAAAAAAAGTACCACCAACCACAATTATATTAGTTGATTCCAGTGCGAGTATGCTGCAACCCCTGAATTCTGACGAAAGTAAATCACATGCAGCAACTCGCTGGGAAAAAGAGCTTAATGCCTATCTTAATGAGCAAAATATTCTTAATGATAGAATTTCCTTTAGTAATGGATTGCAACAAGATTCCACAACTACTGACATTTTCTTGGCATTAAGGGAACTCCATGAAGATTCAAAATATGCAAATATTTCTGATGTGATCCTCATTTCTGATGGACTGCAACACAATAATAATTCATATCCTTATATTGACGAACTTCAATTTCCCGTTTTCCCTGTTCTTTTGGGAGAAGATGTCGAAATGATAGATGTTTCGCTCGACGAAGTTCGTGTTAACAATCCGGTATATTTGAATACTGAGACAGAAATATCGTGCCGTATTTCAGGACTTCCCGATGAAATCCCATTTACGTTATCCATTCATGACGAAAATGACAGATTGCTTGAAAAAAAAGTGATCGCAAAAAATGATAATCAAAGGCAATTCTCTCTTTCATTCACACCTTCTATACTGGGTTATCAAAAGCTATTTGCAGAGGTTCAATTACAGGACGAAGAGGAATATACTCTTGATAATAACAGAAGAGAATTTCTTGTAAGTGTGGTAAAAGATAAAGCACAATTCACACTAATAACTTCTTCATTGAATTGGGATATAAGCTTTATTCACAGGGTTTTGATGAAAAATGAACGTTTCGAAACCTCACTGCTCGAGCAAAGAAAAGAAGGATATTTTCAGGACAACGAGTTAGCTTCTCCGTTTAAAAAACTAGCCGAAACAGATGTACTTATTCTGCATAATCCTGATAGATTCAATTTTGATAAAGCAACCTTTCAAGCAATTGAAAATTTTGTTTCTCGAGGAGGCAATATTCTGTATCTTGGTAAAATCGATCCCGAACTGAGTAGCATCCTTCCTTTACAAACTACGAGATTCCGGGAAACAGTTCAAACAACCATAATCCCGACAGCAGCGATGGGTAATTATCAAACTTTTTTAGTCAACAGCGATGAAGATCTTGCATCATTCTGGAATGCACTCCCACCGATCACCACATATTTTTATGAAAGAAAACCACAAACAGAAGTTATCGCTCAAGCAGACATTCTTTCTGAAAATCCTGTTATCGCATTTTCATCGTATCTGCAGGGTCATGTTCTGCAGTGGTCAGGTTATGATTTTTTCAGATGGAAAATGTGGGAAAAACCCGATGAGCCGTGGTTCGATAATTTTATTATAAACATTGCCCAGTGGTTACTTAATGCTGATATCTCACAAAGATTTTTATGTTCATCTGATGAAATGAACTATCTTGAGGGAGAATCTATCGAATTTTCCGCTTATGTTTTTGATGAAAAAATGAATCTTGTGAATGGACAGGATATCAAATTAAAAATCTCGATAGATGATTCTCTTATTATAGAAAAATTCTTTATCGAAAAAGATAATTCCTACATAGCTCACGTTAAGGATCTCAAAGCTGGAAAATACACTTATTCTGCAAAAACGACTCTTGGAAGAAATATTTATAAAGATGAAGGAGAAATTCTTATTGAGAAACTCACTTTAGAGCAGAGTACACACGGAATACAAAAAGCATATTTACAATATATTGCTTCCAAAACAAAAGGAGATATGCTCATCTCTCCAGAGGATTTTGAAAAAGTGTTGAATGTTCAGCGAGAGTTTAAAATCATAAAGAAATTCCGAAATATTGAGTTGTGGAAAAAGTGGTATCTCGCTGTGATAGCGTTACTTCTGATCGCAACCGAGCTTTTCCTCAGAAAAAAGAAAGGACTGTTATGAGACAATGTAACTATGCTGACGCAGTGAAACGTATGAACAGACCATCCAGACTTGCTCTTGCTGTTTCCAAGCCCAAAGATGGACCCGCAAATATCATAACGCTAGGATGGTTTATGAGGACATCTATCAAGCCGCCCATGTTTGCAATTTCTGTGGGCTTGACCCGCTATTCTCATGAAATATTAGCTGAAAACCGAAATTTTGTACTTGCGATTCCTTCTTTAAAAATGGCTGAGCAGACTATGAAATGTGGCATGCAATCAGGTCGAGATATTGATAAAATTATTGAATTTGGCATAAAAATAAAGCGTGGTAAATTAACTGATATACCGTTACTTGCGGATGCGGTTGCAAATTTTGAATGCAAAACCATCACGCAGGTTCGCAGCGGAGATCACACTATTTTTGTCGGTGAGGTGAAATACTCCTGGCAGAATGATGATGAATATCTTGAACAACTTTTATCAATCCCTGAAATGGATAATAAATTTGTTGAACTGATACGCAAAGGTGGATTTGCCTTTGGATACATTAAAGAATGATGGAGTATATATGATAATGAAATATTTAGGAAAACAACCTAAACTCGGCAAAGAAGTATTTATTGCAGAAGGTGCAAAAGTAATTGGTGATGTCACACTTGGAGATCATGCAAGTGTTTGGTTCAATGCGGTAGTGCGCGGAGATGTGAACTACATCAAAATTGGTGAAAATACAAATGTTCAGGATAATTCAGTTCTGCATGTCACAACATCGACAGCACCTCTGAATATCGGTAAAAATGTCACGATCGGACATAATGTCATACTTCACGGCTGCACGATAGAGGACAATTGCATGATCGGGAGCGGTGCGATCATCTGGGATGGCGCTGTGATTGAAGAGGGCTCTATCGTTGGTGCTGGTGCAGTAGTACTGGCAGGCTTCAAGGCACCTCCCCATTCACTCATACTCGGCACTCCTGCAAAGATCAAAAAAGAAATTCCTGTCGAACAATACAACCAAATTGTTGTCTTGGCAGAGCATTATGCGCAATATGCTCAAAATTATTTAAAAGACAGGTAAGATTTATGGAAACCCATACAGTAGCTATAATCGGTGGGGGACCTGGAGGATATGTTACAGCGATTCGTCTTCAGCAATACGGAATTGACACAGTAGTTTTTGAGAAAGAACGTCTGGGCGGTGTATGTCTTAATTGGGGATGTATTCCCACTAAAACGCTCGTGAAGGTAGCTGATCTTTATTCGGAATTGCATCATGTTGAAGAATTCGGACTCTCTTTAGAAAATCCTAACTTGAATTACCAAAAAATCTATGAAAGAAAAAATCAGGTGGTTGAAAAACTGGTTTCAGGATTGAAGTTTCTATTTAAAAAGCGACAAATCCCTGTCATAAAAGAAACTGTGAAGACAATAGAGAAGCATGGCGATTCCTATATCATCTCAACAGAAAATACTACAGCACAAGCATCCTATGTAATTATTGCAACCGGCTCCCAGCCAAAAGAGCTTCCTTCGTTCAATATCGATGGAGAAAATATTCTTTCTTCAAGGGATATTTTGAGAATGCAGGAATTACCTGAACGTTTGGTAGTAGTCGGTGGGGGAGTGATCGGTTGTGAGTTTGCATCCATCTTTTCTCAACTGGGTGTAGAAGTACAGATCGTTGAATTTTTGCCACAACTTGTAAGCACTGAGGATGAGGAAATATCAAAACGATTGGCAATGGCTTTGAAAAAAAGTGGTATTAAAATCCACCTGAAAACTGAGGTTGAAAGCTGGAAAAATGGAAACAACGAATTAATATTAACACTTTCAAATGGCAAGGAAATCTCCACCGATAAAGTGCTTCTCAGTGTAGGGAGAAAACCTGTATTTAATATTGAGTGTAATAACTTTGAAATTGATATAGAAAAAGATGCAATAATAATAGATAATAATTTTGAAACTAACCAATCAAATCTCTTTGCTATAGGGGATGTAACTGCAAAAATGCTGCTTGCTCATACAGCCAGTAAGCAAGGACTTCTTACAGCAGAGATCATCAAAAACAGAATAGAGGGTACTGAATCCAAGATCGAGGAGCTTCGTTACGAAAATATCCCACGATGCACCTTTACAAATCCTGAAATCGGCTCTGTGGGTCTAGCCGAAGCTCAGGCAAAAGAGAAATACGATGAAATATTAGTTGGAAAATTCCCTTTCTCTGCTAATGGAAAGGCACTTGGTCTGGGAAATGTTTTCGGATTTGTTAAAACTATTGCAGATAAAAAAAGTAACAAACTTGTTGGTATGCATATTATTGGACCGCAAGCAACAGAACTCATTGCAGAAGGTGGTATTCTGATAGGATCAGGAATGACCGTTGATGAAGCGCTCAAAGTCGTTTTCGCACATCCCACTCTATCAGAAACTGTTGCAGAATCCATTGAAGATCTTGAAAAGATGTCGATTCATAGTATGTAGGAAAATATTATTCATACCTCGTTCCCAAGTTGGACTTGGGAACGAGATAATGAGATAAGATCGAAACCTGTGAAGAAATACTCTTTCATCAGCAATATACCAAATCACTTGCAGTTACAAAATGAAGTG
>Ga0209834_10001366_pt1 | contig 13840 bp, 13 predicted proteins | sample Mar14236cmmetaG_FD_184134 | JGI IMG/M metagenome (GOLD analysis project Ga0209834, IMG submission 184134) | Marine hydrothermal vent microbial communities from Guaymas Basin, Gulf of California to study Microbial Dark Matter (Phase II) - Marker... ...
TAAACAAGTTGAAGCTCATAGGAGATAGTCATAACGGATTGTTCATGCTCGATAGGGAACTTGCTCAGAGAAAGTATGTTCCGTTGATACAAGAAAAAGAATGAGAGGAGTGTGATACGATGATAGTGATAGGTGAAAAATTTCCTGAGGTTGAAGTGAAGACGACACGTGGAAATATTAAGTTACCAGATGACTTTAAAGGAAAATGGTTTGTACTGTTCAGTCACCCAGCGGATTTCACACCTGTGTGTACTTCGGAATTTTATGGTATGCAGAAGCGATTGGAAAAATTCAAAGAATTAGGAGCCGAGGTAATAGGATTGAGTGTAGATCAAGTTTTTTCACATTTGAAGTGGATGGAATGGATAAAGGATAAACTCGGTGAAGAAATTGAGTTTCCAGTGATCGCCGATGACAGGGGCAACGTGGCGGAGACGTTGGGAATGATACCCAAAGGAGCAACAATGACTGCAAGAGCCGTGTTCATAGTGGATCCAAACGGTGTGATAAGGGCGATCGTTTATTACCCAGCGGAGGTCGGAAGGGACTGGGATGAGATACTCAGAGCATTGAAAGCTCTGCAGATAAGTGATAAAAATAAAGTCGCATTGCCTCACAAGTGGCCAGACAACGAATTGATCGGTGATAAGGTGATCGTACCTCCTGCTGGTACTGTTGATCAGATCAAAGAAAGGGAAAAGATGAAATCCAAAGGTGAAATAGAGTGCTATGATTGGTGGTTCTGTTATAAAAAATTGTAGGAGGATGATAGTGTGACTAAAAAGACACAGGTTTATAAATGTGAAGTTTGTGGAAATATAGTGGAAGTTTTGCATGAGGGTGCTGGGGAACTCGTTTGTTGTGGTAAACCAATGAAACTCATGGAAGAGAGAACAGCAGATACGTCTCAAGAAAAGCATGTTCCTTTCATAAAGAGGGAAAACGGTGCATACGTTGTGGTAGTAGGGGAAAATGCCTTACATCCAATGGAAGAGAAACACTACATAGAATGGATAGAATTGGTTGTTGACGGTGTTGTTCACAAAAAGTTTCTTAAACCAGGAGATAAACCAGAAGCTGTTTTTGAAATACCAGAAGGTAAAGAAATTCTTGGAAGAGAATACTGTAATGTCCACGGCTTGTGGACCAACAAGGAGGTAAAATAATGGCTAGTATCAAGGGAACCAGAACGGAGAAAAATTTATTGACTGCCTTTGCTGGTGAATCGCAGGCGAGAAACCGCTATACCTACTTTGCATCACAAGCGAGAAAGGAAGGATATGAACAGATAGCAGCCATTTTCTTGGAAACAGCAGATAACGAAAAAGAACATGCCAAAAGGTTGTTCAAATTCCTTGAAGGAGGAGAAGTTGAGATCACAGCATCATTCCCCGCAGGTGTGATCGGGACCACTGCAGAAAATCTCAAAGCTGCCGCAGCTGGTGAAAATTATGAGCATACGAAGATGTACCCAGAATTCGCTAAAGTTGCAGAAGAAGAAGGTTTTCCAGAGATCGCAGCCGTGTTCAGAGCGATAGCTGTTGCGGAAAAGCAGCACGAGAAGAGATATCTTGCCTTACTTGAGAATATCGAAAAAGATAGGGTCTTCAAGAGAGAAAAATCGGTGAAATGGAAATGTAGAAACTGCGGATACATACACGAAGGAACAGAACCACCTGAAAAATGTCCGGCATGTGCGCATCCAAAAGCATATTTTGAATTGTTGAGTGAAGATTATTAATGACTGTTAGATCGAAAAACCGGGAAATCATGGAGATTTCCCGGTTTTTCAATATAGAAAGAATTCTTCTACTTTTTGTTTGAACTCTTGTTCATCTTTTTTCCAGCTTTCCAGTATTTCATCCGTATCGATGTTCGAAAATATCATTTTTCTCAAGGAATCGGTTCCAGCGAGATTGTCGAAAACAACGCCTTCTTCGTTGATTCTCATATTAAATTTATCGGGCCATAATTCATTAATTGTTTTAAAAAATTCCACTATGAACCTGAGAAAATCGGCTTCTTTGTCTTTTGGAAAAACCTCTATTCCCTTGCACTCCTGATTTGCGAATTTTGAAAATCTCGGCATGAATACCCTTTTTCTAAAGGCAACCTTCGGGATATTCTTTCTTTTCAACTCTTGGTAGAGTATGTTCTCATCTATCCATGGAGCACCAATGAATTGGAATGGTTTCGTTGTACCTCTTCCCTCACTTATATTCGTGGCTTCAATCAAACAGTTACCAACATAACAAATAACACTTTCAAAAGTTGGAAGATTCGGAGATGGAACATTCCAGAATAATCCCGTGTCGTCATAATACATTCTCCGTTCCCAATTATCCATTTCAATGATTTTCAAGTTGAGGTCCAATTTATCGAATTTCTTTATATAGAGGGCAAGCTCTCCAACGGTGAGACCATATCTTATAGGAAGCCTCAAGCCGCCAACGAAAGATTCAAACTCGTCTTTTATCACCGGCCCTCTCACAACATCACCGGATAGAGGATTGGGTCTATCGAGAACAATGAATTCCTTTCCACTATCGGCAGCTGCTTTCATACAATACCTTAGCGTGTATATGTATGTATAAAATCTGAGACCGACATCTTGAATATCATAAACGAGCACATCTATATTTTCAAGATCTTCTCTTGACGGTGATCTCTTCATTGAATAAAGACTCACTATCTCAATATTCGTACCTCTCAATTTCTGATTCTCAATGATTTCACCATCTTGGTGCGTCATGAACAAACCATGTTCTGGAGAGAATATTTTTTTTAGATTTACTCTGTTTTTCAAGAACACATCTATGTTCATTTCAAGATCACCAGTTACACCCGATGCGTTGGTTATCAAACCAACTCTCTTTTTGGCCAGATCTCTGAATTCACTTTCTATCAACCTATCGAGACCGAGTTTTATTCTCACTCAACTCCCCCATTCTATATGAATTAAGACCTTTTTCGTTGGATCAGAACCGCACCAATTATGACAAGCCCTTTTACCGCACCCTGAAGGTAAGGAGAAACGTTCAAGAGATTCAACATGTTGTTTATAATTCCAAGTATTATAGCTCCAAAAACAGTTCCCCATATCCAACCTCTGCCACCTTTCATACTGGTGCCACCTATCACAACTGCAGCTATTGCATCTAATTCGAATCCGAGTCCAGCGCTCGTGGAGCTAACGGAATTCATTCGTGAGGACAACATCAAAGAGGTTAGAAAAACTGAGAACCCGACGATCATGTATGTCATCGTTTTAACCCTGTCAACTTTTATAGCAGAATAAATCGCTGCTGACTCGTTTGAACCTATCGCATACACGTACCTGCCGAATCTGGTTTTATCGAGGATGATGTGGCAGATTATTGCATATACGAAGAAGATTATAACGGGAGTTGGAATGAAAAAAGATTCTCCAAGCGGAATCTTCCCTCCACCGATCTTTGGATATATAGAAGAAATTGATCGATATTCTCCACCGTTAGCGAAATACAGAACTAACGATCTGTATATTGCCATCGTGCCAAGGGTGGCTATGAATGGTGCTATTTTACCCTTGGTTATGAGTAACCCAGTTCCAAACCCCAAAACCACGGAAAGCCCAGCACCCACCACCATTGCGATCAGTATCGCAAGCACGTTACCACCGAATTGATTTATGACGATTATCATTATTCCACCCAATAAAGCCATCAATGACCCGACTGAAAGATCTATTCCACCGGAAATTATTACGAAGGTCATTCCAAGTGCTATTGTTCCAACGTAAGATATCTGCCTGAGAATGTTCATTATGTTCAACGGTCTAAAGAATATTGGATTTGCTATTCCAGAGATGATAAAAAGAGCGGCGAGTGCTATGAGAGAACCAAGTTTTTCGTAATTGAAATTTTTGAAATAATCAATAAACCTCCTCTTTGATTCCAGTGGCATAGAGTATTATCTCCTCCTCATTTATTTCTTTACCCATCAACTCGGCCACGATTTTTCCTTCTCTCATCACAAGTACTCTGTTGCACAATCCTATTATCTCCTGAAGCTCGGATGATATCACAATACAGGACTTCCCATTTTTTACAAAATTCGCTATGAATTGGTATATCTGATATTTCGTGTTGATATCTATACCACGCGTTGGCTCATCTAATATCAAAATCTGAGGTTCCACTTCGAGGCATTTTGAAAGAACCACTTTTTGTTGATTACCACCGCTCAGATATCTAACTTCCTGAAACAGATCTCTACATCTTATATCAAACTTTTCTCTGTACTCTTTTGCTTTCTCCATTTCCTTCTTTTTGTCGATCAAAAGTTTCATGTATTTTTCAAGTGATATCAGCGTTATGTTGTTGACTATGTTCATATCCAAGACCAAACCGTTTTGTTTTCTGTCTTCTGGGAGATAAGATATTCCAAGTTGCTTGGCATCCTCGTAGTTGTTTATATAAACATGTTCTCCATTTAAAAATATCTCTCCGGAAGCTTTTTTCCTCAATCCTACCAAGGCCTCGGCCATCTCGGTTCTACCAGCTCCAACGAGTCCAGCGAATCCAAGTATCTCACCTTTTTTTAATTGAAAACTCACATCCTTTACCAATCCAGGTACGTTCAAATTTTTAACTTCGATGATCACCTCGTCCTTTGGTATTGGCTTTTGTGGATACATGTTTTTGATCTCTCTTCCGACCATAGCATTCGCCAGCTCTACTTCCGAAACATTTGACACATCATATTCACCAATCACCCTACCATCCCTCAATACCGTTACAACATCGCATATCTCCTTTACTTCTTTCAATCTATGAGAAACATAGAATATGCAGACGCCTTTTTGTTTCAATTCTTTTATGAGTTTGAAGAGTATCTCGGTTTCATAATCAGTGAGTGCGGATGTTGGCTCATCCATTATCAATATTCTTGAATTTTCAGATATCGCCCTGGCAATTTCTACCATCTGCTTTTTCGCAACAGATAAATTTCTCACATCTTCAAGTGGATCAATTTCTTCTTCACCGAGCTCTTTCAAGATCTCTTTAGAACGATGTATCATATTTCTTTTATTCAACAACATCCCTTGCTTTATTTCCTTTCCAAGGAATATGTTTTCATACACTTTCAAATCTTCAACCAAGTTCAATTCCTGATGTATCATCGTTATCCCCATTCTCTTGGCCATCGCAGGATCTTTGAGATTCACTGGTTTATTATCTATGAGTATCCTTCCACTTGAAGGTTGCAGGAAACCTGCTATTATTTTCATAAGTGTTGATTTTCCAGCACCATTCTCACCTATGAGGCCGTGAACTTGGCCACGTTCACCACTTATCGAAATATCAAACAAAACCTGAACACCGGCAAAGTCTTTGTTGATCTTCTTGGCTCTCAATATCGTTTTAGACATGCACAACACACTCCGAAAGTGCTTGATTAGTTCGTACTCTCAACCTTTAAATCAAGCGGATCTGATCACCCTTTTCGAACTCTTTCAGCTCACCTTTTTTGACTTTTTGGGAGTAAATATGCGCAAGTCGTGTTGGCTCTGGTATTCTATGATTTCTGACACACTTCAAAGTCATTTCAACGGCATTTTCAATATCCATCAAGTGGCCAGGTGAGACGAATATTGGATTTTGATTCGCGACCGTTCTAACAACAGCACCGATTTTTTGGTTATTTTTTGTGTAAAGGTAGGTGTATTTACCGGATTCTTGAGGTGGTTCTTCATACACACCGTAGAGTTTCGATTTAGCAACGCCGATCGTCGGCTTTTCTATGAACAACCCCATATGAGCAGCCAAACCAAAACCACGTGGATGTGCGATTCCTTGACCATCGAAGAAAACTATATCGGGTTCCATCTTTATTTTTTCCCACGCATTCAGAAAAACAGGTCCTTCTCTGAAGGATAAAAGGCCAGGTATGTATGGGTAATCTATCTTTCTTTTAAAGAATTTTACCTCTAAAACCTCGAGTGTTGAAAAAGAAAGAATTACGACTATAGCGAATGAAAAATTATCTTTGAATGAAACATCAACACCAGCGATTTTCTTGACATTAACCGCTGGAAATTCCAAGGTTAATTTTTCTCTGAATTCCTTTTGAATTTTGATTGCTTCTGTAGGTTTCACATTCCAATCATGTAGTCTCCTGTACCTCAGATTCTTTTTCCCTCACTTTGTTGTATTCTTGAACTCCCAATCTCAAAATATTGCAGGCACGCTTCAAGGAATCTGTTTCAAGGACATAAGCGATTCTTATTTCATCATTGCCAGCGCCCTCGGTTGCATAGAAGCCTGTCAGCGGTGCCACCATGGTGGTCGAATTATTAACGTTGAAATCAGTGAGCATCCATTTAACAAATTTTTCAGAATTATCTATGGGTAATTTCACCGACATGTAAAAAGCACCTTTTGGTTTCTTACAAACAACACCTTCTATCTTTGAAATTTCTTCAAACACCACATCACGTCTTTTCCTGTACTCCTCAGAAATCTCTTTGAAGTATCTTTCATCGAGTGTTAAAAGACCTATAGAACCTATTTGAGAGATCATGGGAGGCGATAGTCTACTTTGAGCCATCTTCATCACCATGTCGAGAATTTCTTTGTTTTTGGTGACGAACGTCCCTATCCTGCCACCACATAGGCTGAATCTTTTCGAGAGACTATCGGCCATTATTATCCTATCCCAGTGATCTTTGAATTCCATCACTGAAAAAGGCTTCAATCCATCAAATACAAATTCCCTGTAAACCTCATCGACTATAACGTACAAATCATATTTTCTCGCCAATTCAAGTATTCTCAAAATATCTTGTTTAGAGTAAACGGCTCCGGTTGGATTGGAAGGATTTGAGAACAATATCCCTTTGGTCCTTGGGGTGATTTTCAGTTCAAATTCTTTATTTTCAGGTAAAGCATAACCTTTTTCTGCTTTTGACACAACAGGGACCAAATTCACATTCAACAATGATGCAAAACCATTATAATTTGCGTAAAATGGTTCGACGACTATTATTTCATCCCCGGGATCAGCCACTACAGCGATGGCAAATGTGACCGCTTCACTTCCACCAACCGTTATCATTATTTCCTCTGCCGAGAGTTCTGCTCCATATTTCGAATAATATTCCGCAAACTTCTCTCTGAGTTCGTAAAGGCCCGCAGAGTTAGTATAACTGATGATTTTATTACTGTATTTTTTTATATACTCGAAGAAAACGGGAGGTGTTTCTATATCCGGTTGACCGATGTTCAAATGGTAAACTTTTATTCCTCGTTTCTTCGCCTGATCTGCATAAGGGATTAATTTCCTAATGGGAGAAGCTTGCATCTTTTGAGCCCTGTTTGAGAGAAGCACTAAAATCGCCTCCATTTTTTCATAATCACATGTTTTAAATTAATTATACCATTTTGAGGATATCGGATCCTATATATAACAATTGAATTTTATATATTTTATCAAGACATTACCCTCGTTTCATCATTTCATCTTTTTAATTTCTTTTCAATTCTTTTTTAACTCATTGTTGTATTAGAGAGAGCATCACGTTATATAATATCGGCAACTTTTATCTCATTGATTTTTTTATCAAAATTTGGGGAGGTGCCATTATGTTATTGAATCCTTATGAAAATTTTCTCACACAGCTCAGAGAGACAGCGAAAATCATGAAACTTCCAGAACACATCGTAGAGATCATCTCAAAACCGACAAGAGTGATAGAAGTGAACATACCCGTTCGAATGGATGACGGAAGGATTGAGGTATTTACCGGTTGGAGATCACAGTATAACCTTGCACTTGGACCTACGAAGGGAGGAATTCGTTATCATCCTGATGTAACTAAAGATGAAGTCATAGCTCTGTCGGCGTGGATGAGCATCAAGAACGCGGTAGTAGGTATTCCATATGGTGGTGGAAAAGGAGGAATTCGTGTTAATCCTAAAAAATTGAGCCTTGGGGAGCTTGAGCGACTTTCGAGGGAATATATAGGTCTTATATATAGATACATAGGGCCGGATCAAGATATTCCAGCTCCCGATGTTTACACAACTCCACAAATAATGGCCTGGATGATGGATGAGTACAACAAACTTGTTGGTTCACAACAATCCGCTGTTATAACTGGTAAACCGGAAATCGTTGGTGGATCGAAAGGCAGGGACACCGCTACAGCCAGAGGTGGATTTTTTGTTTTGAGAGAAGCATTGAAAGTTAAAAATGAAGAATTTCAGGGTCTCACTGCTGCTGTTCAGGGATTTGGAAATGCTGGTTCGTTTGCAATGAAATTTTTGAGTGAAGCAGGAATTAAAGTTGTCGCGGTTTCCGATTCGAAGGGTGGAATTTATAGTCAGAATGGTTTGTCATACAATGAAGTTTTAGAACACAAAAAAAGCATCGGAAGCGTTGTTGATTTCAATGGAGTGGGTAATATCACAAATGAAGAGCTCTTGGAACTGGATGTTGATATACTCGTACCGGCTGCTATAGAAAATGTTATAACAGAAGAAAATGCTGACAAGATAAAGGCGAGATATATTTTAGAATTAGCCAACGGTCCAGTTGTTCCAAAAGCAGATGAAATACTCTATGAGAAAGGTATTTTTGTACTTCCAGATGTCCTTGCAAATGCTGGAGGTGTTACGGTTTCATACTTCGAATGGGTTCAAAATAGAACGGGTTACTATTGGAGTGAAAGAGAGGTTCAAGAAAAGCTAGCTAACATCATGATCGAAGCCTTTCATAATGTTCATAAGATTATGAATGAATACAAAGTAAACACAAGAAAAGCCGCTTATATATTAGCTTTGGACAAAATAGTCAATGCAATGAAGGCAAGGGGTTGGGTAGAAGTTTAAAAATTAATACGTTGGTGCGCCCGGAGGGATTCGAACCCCCAACCATCGGATCCGAAGTCCGACGCTCTATCCAGTTGAGCCACGGGCGCATTTTTAATAAAAAAATGGGGTGACTGGTGGGATTTGAACCCACGACCATCTGATCCACAGTCAGACGCTCTGCCAGCTGAGCTACAGTCACCACGAATGCTCTCTATATTCAATTCACTGTTTCTGGCGCGCCCGGAGGGACTCGAACCCCCAACCCTCGGATTAGAAATCCGATGCTCTCTCCTATTGAGCTACGGGCGCAACCGTTTCCAGACGAATCGTAAAACTGGAGCGGCCGACGGGACTCGAACCCGCAACACTCGGCTTGGAAGGCCGATACTCTACCAATTGAGCTACGGCCGCATGGTCTTCAAGGTTTTCAAAAACCTGGTCGGGACGGCTGGACTTGAACCAGCGACCTCCTGCTCCCAAGGCAGGCGCGCTCCCGTCTGCGCTACGCCCCGAAAAACCCTAAACATCTTTAAATACCGTGTGAAATTATAACATGAGAGTTCTTGATAGTCAATATCCTCGATTCAACAAAAATGTGTGGGTTCTATGCCAACATTTCAACTTTCGAATCCTCCAATCTGTGCTAAAATAGTTTAAGTCGATAAACAACGAAATTAGGAGGAATATAAAAAATGAGTGAACCGCACAGATTATTGATTGACTTCGTAGAGAAATACCAAAAAGGGCATGTGCTTAGATTGAATCTATTCAATAAAACGATATTCGGTTATGTGGATGAAAAAACCTTGTTTAATGATCTCGTGAAAACTTTTGGTGTTTTCGAGATGAAATTTGATGTCAGGGTTCTCGAAGAGGAAGTTCCAGATTACTTGAAATATGGTACCGTTATCACACCCACATGCGATATGAGAAAATTTCCAAGTTTTGAAAGTGAAAGGGTTCATCAATTGATATTCAACGAAAAAGTCAAAGTTTTACAGGTCCAAACTGACTACTATCTGGTGAAGGATTTGAAAAGCTCCTACATCGGGTTTGTAAGAGCGCCACAGTTGAGATTCGATTCGAAAGATCATGATGATTACACCCACTTGGTTACAGCGAGATTCACAAGTATGAGTCTTGAAAATCTTGATTTAATACTTCCTTTTGGAACCAAGTTGAAAATAATGAACGAAACAGATGAATTCTACTTTGCAGAAACCGCTTTGGGTATGGGTAAACTGAAAAAAAGTGATGTTTCATTGATTTCAAAGTTTAACATGGATTTTGATGAGCTCATAAAAAACTACATTTCCACTCCGTACCTTTGGGGTGGAACAAGCACATTGGGAACCGATTGCTCGGGGTTCATTTATAGATTGTATGATGCTTTGGGAGTTAAGATACCGAGGGATACTAGCCAGCAATTTGATGAATTATATCCAATAGGTCAGGATGAACTTACTACAGGTGATTTAATACTCTTCAAGGGGCATGTGGGAATGTATATCGGAGAGAATAAAATGGTCCATTCATCTGCTTCACTTGGTGGAGTCTATGTAAGTGATATTTTCGATCCAAAAGACATTTATGAAGAAACATTGAAAAGAGGTATTATAGGGTTCAGAAGAGTTAAAAATGATGTATAGGAGGAGAGAATATGATTTTAAGAAACTGTAAAATAATCGATCCTTTCTATGTTATAGAAGCTGGTTACATTGAAATCGAAAACAGCTTCATAAAAGATGTTGGTGCAGGAAAAAAGGTAGAAGGAGAAGATCTATCTGGGTTGATCGTGTTACCGGGTTTTGTGGATAGTCATATTCATGGAGCGTTAGGATTCGATACCATGGACGCTGATGAGAGTGGATTGAAAAGGATGGAACAATTCTTGTATTCAAAAGGGGTTACAACCTTCCTTCCAACCACTATGAGCTGTCCTTTCGAGAATCTCGTCAGAACACTCGATTTCATAAAGGATTACAAGGCAAAATATCCTTCAACCTCGGTTGAAGGCGTTCATGTCGAAGGACCTTATATAAGTCAAGAAAAGAAGGGAGCTCAAAATCCAAATTTCGTTAGGCCTCCAAAGATTGAGGAGGTGAAGCAGCTCGTTGAGAATTATAAAGATATCATAAAGGTTATAACCATCGCACCGGAGATAGAAAACGCCATTGAGGCAATAAAGATCTTTGAGCAGAGTGGGATCACTACTTCGCTTGGTCACAGCGCTGCAACATACGATGAATTTTTCAAAGGTTATATGGCTGGGAGCAGAAGAATGACACACTTCTTCAATGGGATGTCTCCATTTCATCATAGAGAAGTGGGACTTGTTGGTGGAGGATTGATACATGAGGATATGTATATTGAGTTGATCTGCGATAAGATACACAGCACTCCTGAAGCTATAAAGTTGGTGTTTAAGAACAAAGACCTCGATAAAGTGATATTGATAACGGATTCTATGAGAGCTACAGGCTTAAAACCTGGAGAATATGAACTCGGGAAGCAGAAGGTGATAGTGAATAAAACTTCGGCAAGATTGACAGACGGAACCCTTGCAGGAAGTATTTTGACCTTGAATGAAGCTGTTAAAAATGTTATTTCAATAACTGGGTTCCCGCTGAAGGATGTTTTAAAATCGGCAGTTACGGCTCCATTGAATTCTATAAGGCTTTACGACAGGGGAAGAATAAGAAAAGGTTTCAAGGCAGATCTGGTCGTTATAGATGAGAAATTTGACATTTTAATGACCATAAAGAATGGGAGAGTGGTTTATAGTGTTTGAAGGACTACTTTCGAGGAAAAATGGAAACACTTTTCTGGAAGATGTGTCATTGGAAAAACTTGCAGAAGAATTTGGTACACCACTTTATGTTTACTCGTACAGAGCTATAGAAACGCAAGTCGATAAGGTGAAGGAAACATTCGGGGGTTTGAACTTTGATATCGCATATGCAACTAAAGCCAATTACAATGTTAACATTCTCAGAATCTTAAGAGAATTGGGTTGCAAGATAGATGTGGTGTCTATGGGAGAAATTTTTCTCGCAGAGAAAGCGGGATTCAAGCCACATGAAATGGTGTTCAACGGGAATGGAAAAAATACTCAAGAACTGAAATGGGCCGTGGAAAATGATATCTTCATGATCAACATCGACAATCTCGAAGAAGTTGAGTTGCTTCAAAATGTGGCTAACAAACTTGGAAAAAAGGTAAAAGCATCTTTGAGACTGAACCCTGAAGTTGAAGCTGATGTTCATCCACACGATGCCACTGGAAGTCATCAAAGCAAGTTTGGGATGAGTTTTGATCAAGCATATGATCTTTTAAAAGATTTTAAAAAGTATTCAAACATAGATTTCGTGGGAGTTCATACACACATAGGTTCTCAAATTCGCGATGTGGAACCTTATATGAAGACCTTCAAAAAAGTCGGTGATTTTCTCAAAAAAACACGTGATTTTTTCAAACCTGAGTTTTATAATATTGGTGGAGGATGGGGGATAAAATATTCAAGATCAGAAGAAGAATTCGACCGTGAAAGATTTAAAGAAGAAGTCTTACCATACTTGGAGTCTTTCGGGCTACACTTGATACTCGAACTTGGAAGATACTTGGTTGCTCCTTCTGCTGTTTTGCTCAGTAGGGTCTTGAGAGTCAAGGAAAGAAAAGGAAAGATCTTTGTAATCTTGGATGCCGGTATGAATGATCTGATAAGGCCCGCATTGTATTCAGCTTATCATGAAATAATACCTTTGAATGATGAAACAGAGGAGTGCACAGTAGATGTTGTGGGACCTCTGTGTGAGGATGGCGATTTTCTGGCGAGAGATAGAAAGATGAGAAAAGTGAAAACAGGTGATTTGGTGATTGTTGAGAACGTTGGAGCGTATGGATTTTCAATGTCGTCGAATTACAACGCACGCTTGAGAGCAGCGGAGGTGTTGATCAATGGAGGGGATATTAGACTTATAAGAAAGAGGGAAACATTCGAAGATCTCATCAAGAATCAAATTATATGAAAAGATTTAGGAATAACTCGGGGGGAAGTTGAAAAATTTTTTGAGAGATAAAAGGGCAGGGGGTGATTAAAATAAAATACTTGGCAATCGTCCTAATGGTATTGTTGATCTCTGTGTTGGTAATTGGAGCTGAGTTTTCGCGTTTCATACTATCTGATTCTGAAGTAAGTGAGACAATCGGTAAATTTTTGATACAGAAAACCGGCTCCCAGTTGGCTATGATAATATTTCCAAATATCAAGAAAATCAACAGTGTCAATTCCAAAGATGTATTAGTAGGAGAAATCAGAAAACTGGGAAATATCAGAGTGATAAAACTCAGCGGTAAAGAAATAAAGGAAATACTCGAGGATGTTGGCCGATCTTTCAGTTACAATGGTATGCACTTCGAAATCAATGATGGTATATTCGCGATCTTGGAAGGAATTGAATACGTGATAGATTTAACCAAATTGGATGGTGAAAAGGTTGTTTTCCTTAAAAACTCAGATGGTTCGAATGTCAAACCTGATCAAGAATTCAAGGTAGCTGTACTTGGACCCATATTTGAAGACAAGGAGATTATAGAGGACTTTGGAGATATAAATCAATATTTTGAAAATGGCGAAATAACAGATCCAGAGCCAGATATGAACTGGCAAGTCTATTTTAAACCCTTCTTCTTCAGTTATACCATAAGACCTGGGGATACCTTGTGGAAACTATCGAAAAGGTTTCATACGACGATACCAACAATAGTTTACTTCAATGATTGGATCAAAGATCCAGATTTAATATACGCTTTCTGGAATCTGAGAATTCATGTAGGAAAGTGGAAATGAAAGTTTCTGATCAATCTGAATTGGTTGATGTTGAAATCAGTGAGTCCAAGATTCCTTGAAGGACCTCGAGTTTTTCTTGACCCATTACAATTATCTCTAAGTCACTGTTTTTGGTGGACACTATGTTAAAGTCTTT